>Ga0136591_1000325_pt1 | contig 20843 bp, 19 predicted proteins | sample AntRauMFilla3767_FD_104929 | JGI IMG/M metagenome (GOLD analysis project Ga0136591, IMG submission 104929) | Saline lake microbial communities from Rauer Islands, Antarctica - Metagenome Filla 3 #767 | ecosystem: Environmental > Aquatic > Non-marine Saline and Alkaline > Saline | place...
TCTAAAACATCTTCTGATATATTTTCAAATTTCATAATCGTAGTTGTGTTGGTTCGGCCTAAAAATACCGTTATTTATTTGAATTCCTCAACAGGTAACGTCCAACTGCCGAAATTATGAGGGAATGGTCGATCTCTTCACGCTCAATCATCTCAAAGAATTCTGTTAAAGAAATAGTGAGTACCTCAATCTCTTCCATCTGATCAAGATTTTGCTTCGCCACTTTTTGGCACTTTTCAGCGAGATATAAATGACAGTAGTTATTCATAATAGCAGGATTGACCGAAACGGTTCCCAAATGCGTCCATTTATTTGATTGAAATCCAGTCTCTTCCAGTAATTCACGTTCAGCGGCGTGTTGTGGGTTTGTGTCTTCCTTATCAACAGCGCCACCTGGAATTTCGAGCGTTATCTCATCGGTCCCGTGGCGATATTGTTTCACCAACACAACCTGATCGTCTTCTGTCACAGCTAATACATTAATCCAGTCGGGGACATGAAGTTTGTAAAATGTGCCTGATGTTCCCTCGCTATTCACGCTTTTATGAGAACTGAGCGTAAAAATAGGCGTTACTGTTAGTGGTTGATGTTGGGTTTGTTCGCGTTTGGAAATATTCATCTGAGAATTAAAATCTATAATAAAAGTTTAAGTTTGTATTTTCGGGAGAAAAGGAGATATAAGAACTATGGAGCAAAAGAAGATATCAATTGTCGCAGACGAAATTAACAAAGACAATATAACAGATATAGTAGAATCTGCCTGCGACGGCATGGAGGAGATGTTCAAAGCCGGTTACTATCCTCAAATGATTGTCACCCGTAAGTGGTCGGAACACAACCCTGTTATTACCGGCGAATTTGCCCGTCCCACAGCCTACCGATGGTATTTAACGCGCGAGATCAAGAAGATGATCGACATGGGCGCCGAAATAGATATTGTGCCCAGCCGTGAAGTGGTAAAGTTAAATGACCCTACTTTGTTGGACGTTCTGGATGAAGATGAATGGGATTTCACACGTAAGAAATTATTTCTGTTCCGTCCTGAGCGTATCGATCTCTCATTAAATCGACTTGAACATTACACAGGAACCAAAGCAGAAGATTTTCAGCGGAATATTTTGTTCACCAACTACGATATGCACGTAGATGTGTTTAAAGAACGATTCCCAAATTCCATAGAACCCGCGCACTCGGTTCAGATGCCTGCCTATCATCATAAAGAGAAAGACAACCGTGGATTTACGCTTATAAATATTGGTGTGGGACCATCAAACGCTAAAACTATTTCTGATCACGTGGCAGTTCTTCGTCCCGATGTGATGGTGATGGTTGGACATTGCGGCGGATTGAGAAATCACCAGGAGATTGGAGATTTTGCTCTCGCTACAGGCTATATGCGTGCCGACGGAGTCATGGATGATATTATACCGCAAAACGTACCAATTACACCCAACTTTCTGTTGAATCAGCATCTTCAGCACGCACTGGATGAGTTCAAATTGAATTATCGACTCGGATCTGTGTACACCACTATGAACCGCAACTGGGAATTCTCCAAGCGAAGAACGGTTGAAGAAGTTCATATAAGCAGAAGCATAGCCGTGGATATGGAATCAGCTACGATTGCCACCAATGGATTTCGTTATCGCATTCCGCATGCTACCTTGTTGTGCGTGAGTGATAAGCCACTTCACGGAAAGCCCAAGCTATCGGGACCAGCTCAGGAATTCTACGAAAAATCGAAACAGCTCCACCTCGATGTTGTACTGAAAGCGATTGAAAACAGTAAACATCAGTTTCCAAAAGGACTTCCCAACGCAAGTATTCGAGCTATTAACGAACCGTTAATGGGCGGCGCTGAGTAAGTCGGGGAAACCTGTAAAGTAGAATGAGAACTTGTAATTTTTTAATAGTATGATGATGACTAAACGATCTTTGTTAGCTGTTTTCATTGTCTGGCTGATCATTAACATTTCAGCTTTATCAACTGAAGCAATTGCCCAGCAATCAAAACTGCAAGCCGGACCAATGCTCGGCTATGTGGAGATGATGGAAACGGGAATTTGGGTTCAAACTACCGAGCCGGCAGCGGTCACTCTGAACTACTGGAAAAGTGAAGACGGAGAGAAATCAGCTCAGATGGCGAAGGTTTCAACAGATAAAGCATCATTTCTGATCGCCAAATTCCTGTTGACAAATTTAGATTTTGGCACCGAATACAGCTATGAACTGGCTATTAACGGTAAGAAACTCTCGTTTGATTACCCACTTACGTTCACGACCAAAGAACACTGGATGTGGCGCAAACCCGCACCCGATTTTCGCTTTGCTGTGGGAAGCTGTCTCTACATCAACGATGAAAAGTTTGATCGTCCCGGAACTCCTTACGGCGGCGAATATGAAATTCTGACTTCTATTGCCGATCAAAATCCCGATTTTATGATCTGGACGGGAGATAATGTGTATTACAGAGAACCGGATTTTTATTCCAAATCAGGCCTCAATTACCGCAATAAACACACCCGCTCAATTTCTGAGATGCAGCGTCTGCTGGCCACATCGGCTCATTACGCCACATGGGACGATCATGATTACGGTCCGAATGACAGCTCACGAGAATATCGTCTGAAGGAAGAAGCGCTCGAACTATTTCAGGCGTATTGGTTCAATCCATCGTACGGACACGACGGCACGAAAGGCGTATTTACAAAATTCGACTGGTCGGATGTGGATTTTATCCTTACCGATAATCGCTACCACCGTGCGCCCAATGATATTAATGACGCCGACAAAGATTACTGGGGCGCTGAGCAACTTCAGTGGATTAAAGATCAGCTGATTAACAGCCGTGCCACATTTAAGATTCTCGTGAACGGAAATCAGTCTGTTAATATGAATAATCCGTACGAAGGACTTCAGGCGTACAAACGTGAGCAGAATGAATTGCTTTCATTCATCAAAGATCAGGAGATTGAGGGCGTTGTGTTTTTCTCGGGTGATCGCCATCATACTGAATTATTAAAATTTGAGCAGGATGGAATGTATCCCCTGTACGAATTCACCAATTCACCGCTCACAGCTGGATTCAACAGTAATTTAAGATCTGAAGAAAACAACCCGTTGCGTGTTGAGGGAACAAAAGTAAACGACAGTCGCAGTTATGGAATCGTTGAAGTGAAAGGCGAACGCGATAATCGCCAAATGATTATCAAAACCTACGATACGGATGGAGAATTACGCTGGGAATATGTGATTTCTGAGGAGGAATTGACCTTTGGGAACGGGGAGTAGAACTCTGTACAAGGTTGATGAATTATTATTAACCTGAGTTCGATTATATAAACCTGTTTATAAGTGACTGTTGATTACTGATTTCTATTTTTTTAACAATTTCAAACAGGTTTGATCCACCCCGTGTAGTCGATCGTCATGACGATCGACTACACGGGGAATTAATCCGGTTTTTGGGCTGGATCTGCAATAGTCATGGGAATTTCATGGATTAAGAATCGAACTCAGGTAATTAAAACCAATTCATCATTTTTCCCTACTCTTCAATCTCCAGCTTGATCGATTCTCCCTCTTTGGCGAAGTGTAGCTCTTCAAAATCTGAGCGGTGAGCGTCTAACTTCTTGTCGAGTGATGAAAGGTATGAATCACTACTGTCAGGGTCGTGGTGGGTGAGTAGTAGGCGCTTTACGTTAGTTTCGCGGGCGAGGTCAACAGCTTCTTCCCAGGCTGAGTGTCCCCAGTTTTTGCGTTTTTTATAGGTTTCCCGATCATACTGCCCGTCGTGAATAAGCAGGTCAGCTCCATCGAAAAATTCAAGCAGGTGATTATAGAATGAATTTCGTTTTCCGTTTTCAGCGGGGACTAATTCATTATCTGGACAAAATACAATTGTTTTTCCGCCTACGTGGACTTTATAAATAGCAGTGGCCACAGGATGATTGGAGAGCATAAACTCAATTTTATAGCCTTTGTACTCCTGCAGATGGTAGCTTTGTGTGACGTAACTGAGATGAGCCATTAACATTTCAGGAGTAACGGGGAAGTAGGTATAGGTCATTTGCCCGCTTAAAACTTCCTTGCAATCACCGCCAAGCTGTTGGGGCATATGAATAACAAACTCATTTTCAGGAATATAAAAAGGCTTAAAAAACGGGAATCCCTGTATGTGATCCCAATGAGGGTGTGTAATAAAAACATGACCTTTAGCCTTTTTATCCTTCGTAATAATCTGATTCCCAAGGTTTCTGATGCCAGATCCGCAATCTAATATCAAATATTCATCCTGACCGGGAATGGTAATCTGAGAACAGGTTGTATTTCCTCCATACACCATGTTCTCTCGATTGGCGCAGGGAGCAGAGCCGCGAACACCCCAGAAATTAATTTTTATCACTGCTGTTAGCGTAGAAACTATAATGTCGCCGAGCTTTTTGTGCGTAAAAGGCTTGTGAATAAAAGCTTCTGCACCGGCGTTCAACGCGATCTCTTTTTCAATATTAAACTCACGGGTGGTGAGCATAATAACGGGCGTATCGGCGAACTTGGGATTGTTTTTTAACTCTTTACAGATGTGAAGTCCGCTGCCGTCGGGGAGGTGCAGGTCGAGGAGAATAAGATCAGGATCGATTTCATGGATACGTTGCATTGACCCATCGTGGCGGTTATGCGAGACGAACGTATAGCCCTTCTGCTCCACAACCTGTTCAACCAACTCGCACATAGTCAAGTCGTCGTCCACCATGAAAATTGTTTTATGATCTGCCTTATCTGCCACTTTATTTTTTTAATTATGGCTAACCCGCCCTATCGGGTTATTGTTTCAATCCAATTTTAAAACTCTGTTTGTACCAGTACAACATGTAATTAAGAGCTATGCTTAGTTATGTTGAACAATCATAATGTAACTTACTTAAATTAAATAAGCTAAAAATATTGATCCCGAATTTTTCCGGGAGGTTTTATCTAAGAGTCAGTTTCTCCTTCGCTTTTTATGTCATCAATCTGATCGTCCAGCGAATCAATCTTGTCATTGATTTTATCAAGATCTGCCTGGAGTTTATTGATTTTCTCATCCAGTTCGTCTCTCAGCGCCATTCCTTTTTTGTTAGGTTTGATAAAGGTTTTGGTGTCGGAGTAATTCAGGATGGTGTCGTTCAGTTCCTGGGCTTCTTTTTTGAGTTTATTGATCTCAGCTTTGCGCTTTTTGATCTGTTTAATCTGATCGTTATCGAGGTCAGCGCGATCTTCTCTTGAGATATTTACGCTCTTTTCACTGCGCGATCGGTTGTAAATGACGTCACAGACTTCCCGAAACTGCTTGTAAATTTTATCCTTCTGCTTTATAGGAACGTAGCCAATATCTTTAAACTGCTGCTGAAGTTTTTTTACTTCATTCAGGGCTTCCTGAGCGTCATCACGGTCGTGAAGTTCACTGACCTGATTGATAAGGGCTTTTTTCTTTTTGAGATTCTCTTTCTCTTCTTCACGGATCTCTTTAAAATGATTGCGCTTGCGAGAATAAAAGTGGTCCATTGCTTTTTTAAATCGCTTCCACACCTGCTTTCCTTTGCGTCGTGGAACCGGACCCGTTTTTTTCCATTCTTCCATGAGTTGCTGCATCGCCTTGCTGGTTTGCTTCCAGTCTTCCTCATCCGAAAGTTGTTCAGCTTTGTCGGCGAGCGCTTCTTTCTCATCCAGATTTTCCTGCTCCTGCTCTTTCAGCTCATCCATATGCTCGCTTTTATACGAGTTGAACGTATCGGAAGCGGCTTTAAATTGATTCCAAAGCTCATCGGAGAGCTCTTCCAAAACAGGACCGGTCTCTTTCCATTCTTTGTGCAGGCGGTTGATTTCGCGCGCGGCTTCGGCTAAATCATCCATCTCGGTGAGTTCTTCTGCACGGGAGAGAAGTTTTCGGAATTTATTCTCGTTTTTTTCTAACTCTTTGCGATAATTTTTATCGTGCTCGAAACGCTTTTGATAGAACTCATTTCTGACTTCGTTAAAGGTGTCGTTAATATCAAAGCTTTTCGATTTTGGAACACGCCCTATCTTTTTCCATTGTTTAATAAACTCTTCCAGATTCTGATCGGCGGTTTTCCAGTTTGTATCGCTGTTTAGTTCGTTAATCAACGCCTTCATCCGGTCGATGATGAGCAGTTTTCCTTCGTAGTTGAGCTCTTCTTTCTGTTTTTGCTCAACTAAATACTCTACCCGATGATCCTCGAACGTTTTAGCAAGCTGATCGTAATCTTTCTGAAGTTCCTCTATAAATTCATTTGGGATTTTTCTGATACGATCCCATTTACGCTGGAGTCCGCGTAATTTATTTTTTGCTCCCCATTGCTTGTTCTCAATGATGCCGCGAATTTCTTCTAACAGCTCTCTTTTCTTCTCAAGATTGCGCTGACGCTCGGCGTTTTGTTCTTCGTAATGTTGCTTGCGTCTGTCAAAGTAGGTTTGTTCGGCTTTTTGGAAACGGCGGAACAGTTCATCATATGCGTCAGAAACTACTTCTTCGGCCTCATTCCACTTATCCTTCAATTCCTTGATGATGGTAGAGCCATATTGCCAGTCTTCCGATTGGGCTATGCCTTCAGCTTTTTCGAGCAGTTCATTATAAGTGGAAAGTTCAGATGTCACTTCTGCATCTTCGGCAACATCTTCTTCAGTAGCTTCTGATGATTCTTCTACCTCTTCAGTATCAGTATCAGTGTCAACTGCTTCTGACTCTTCTTCTTCGGCTTCGACTTCACTTTCTGAATCTGAAACAACTTCGGAAGGGTTTTCTTTTGCCTCCGAATCTGAAGATTCTGATTCTGCTGGTTTTTCCGGAGCTTCCTCAGGAGTGCTGGTTTCTGGTGGGGTTTCTGAAGATTTTTCAGTTGATTCAGTGGTTGCTGTTTCTTCTGTTGTTTCTTCTTTTTTCTCTGCCGCGTTAGTTGCGTCCAGGTCCTGTTCTTTCTTCTCTTCCATCGCTCAACCGATTATTTTGCCGGAGATCAAGTTGGGTTTCTATTCAAGTGAATGCTTTATGCCATTTGAACACATATCAGCCTGCTGGTGACACACATAGTTCATTTAAGAGATGAATCAGGTGTCTTGATTTAGATTGCTGATACGAAAAAACATAAAACGGTATTAGACTGACTATGTTAATGAAGTTATAAGAATCTAACAAATACAGAATCGCCTGTTATATGCTTTCTGCTATGGTTATGATCTGTTTTGATTTAAAAATTTTATGTTACTTTACCGTCCGGAGTTATGCGGGGATTTAAATCCGGGTTGAGAACATAATTTTTGCCAAAAAAAAGCGCCATGAGTACAACTAAGGGAACCATTTTAGTAGTAGATGACAATAAGAATAACTTAGACCTGATGTTGGTTACGCTCAGCGATCAAAATTACAGATTGTTAGCGGCAACATCGGGAGAGCGTGCTCTTAAAATCGCTCAAAAAGTAGAGCCGGATCTTGTTTTGATGGATATTCAGATGCCGGGAATGGACGGCTACGAAACAGCCCGCAGGTTTAAAACCGATTTGAACCTGAATCATGTGCCCATCCTTTTTCTTTCCGCGCTTAATGATCTGAACAATATTGTGCAGTGTTTTGCCGCCGGGGGAGTTGATTACATCTCAAAACCGTTCAAAAAAGAGGAGCTTCTGGCCAGAGTTAATACTCATCTTTCAATAAAAAAACTACAGTCGAAACTAAGGGATGAGCGCGATCGAATTTCTACCATTTTACATGGAATTCTGCCTGAAAAAGTAATTAATCAATTGAAAAGCGGAACGCTGCCTGAACCGGAATATATCTCCCGGAGTACGGTTATGTTCGCAGATTTTGCCGGGTTTACAGCTCTGATAAAAGAAGAGGGCGCTCAGAAAGGTATTTCATATCTCAATCAACTGTTCGATACATTTGATGATATTGCCAATTATTATGGCCTCGAGCGTATTAAAACAATCGGCGACGCCTATATGGCCGTGGCGGGAGTAAACAGAAAAATTGACCATCCCGAACTGGCAACCGTTCTGACGGCTTTGAGTATCCGGTCGTTTTTGAAAGCGTTTAATGAACGGATTTCAATAGATAGATGGAAATTGCGTGTGGGAATTCATTCGGGTCCGGTGATTGCCGGAATTGTGGGACATCAAAAGATTGCCTACGATGTGTGGGGAAATACTGTAAACATTAGCAGCAGGCTTGAAAATATTTGTCGCGTGGAAGCGATCACGATTTCTAAAAATGTGCAGGAAAAAACAGCAGACGCACTAAACGTCAGCGACCGTGGGGAACACGAACTGCACAACTGGGGAAAAATGAACGTGTTTGAGGTGGATGGTATCGGCGATAATATTCCATTGGAATTAAAAGAAAAATACGAAGCGCTCGACATTCAAAAATTTGTAGATAATCAATTCAACGAGCCAAGCAGTATTCTAAATCAACTATTTGATATTTCGTGAAGGGGTTAATGGTTGAGTGTTTGATGAGTTGGGATGTTTTTTCAAAGCTATCCATCCTGAGCCCCGTCGAAGGGTGGTAAGGAGTTGCTGAACAAGGTTTAGGCACGTATAGGATTCCATGTAATAATGAGTTGGAAGCCCTGGTTTTAGCTTTTCCTTATGATCCTTCGATAAACTCAGGATGGATGTGCGGAACTAATCCATCCTGAGCGCGAAGCAGTCGAAGGATCACGTGACAGAGCTAAAAAAAAGCTAAAATACCAAGTGCCAAACACACGCAAGAGCAATGTATTATAAGGTTTGGCTCGTTTCATACCACCCTTCGATAAACTAAGTATGGATGCCGTTTAGGCCTCCATCACCCAAATAAAACTATGCTTCTTTAAATGAATCACTAATTGCTTCCGCGGCAATTCTGCCCGAGCGCATGGCTGCGTTGAGCGAGCCGTTCATTAAATGATCTCCCGCCTGAAAGAGCTTGTCTCCTATCTTTACTTTTTCTTTAGAGATGCTGTTGGAAACATGCTGCTGTCCCGGAAGCGCGTAGGAGATACTGTAGCGTTTCAGGAAAGTCCAGCTATCAACAGAATCACCGTACCACTCTTTAAGCTCCTGCTTCACTTTCAGGACGAGTTTATCATCATCCGATTTGTATTCGCCGGTCAGACTAACCGAAATGAGCGCCTTGTCTTTCGGAGCATAATGCGGGGATATTGCTGACATCACCGATACATTATTAACGCAACCACCACCGGCATTCAGAGAAATAACGGGTTGGTGATAGGGTGGAGAGTCAGCTGTGAAATAGAGGCAATCTGTGGAGTGATATTCGGTATTTTCGGCATAATCTTTTTTCAGGGGATTGATGGCTTCAGTGGCCAAAAGAATAGCATCGCCTGAGTATTCATTTCCATCCTCGTCTGTTACAGAATTACCATTGATGGATGATATAGCTGTGTTGGTTTTAATGGTGTCCTTGGGTAATTGTTCGGCAAGTTGTCGTGGAATTTCGCCCATTCCTTTGGCTGGTATTGCGGCGAATCCTTTCGCAAACATTGAAAAGATGAAATCGAACATACGCCGCGAGGTGGTTAACCCTTTTTCAAGGAAAATCCCCGAATAAAACGGGCGGAAAAAGCGTTCAATCATCTTTTGGGAAAATCCGTATTCTCTCAGAATCTCCTCAGTGGTTGTTTCTTTCCGGGAGAAAATTTCCTCTTCACTGAGGTTTTGAAGCTGCCTTTTCAGCTTCAGCATATTAAATTTATCACCGAGCGATCCGACGGAGGCAAAAAGTGTGGGGAATAGCATAAAAAAATCCCGGTTGGGATCTCCGATACGATCACGTTTTTTCCCGTGATGAATAAAGGCTCCGGGCGAGAATGTTTTCAAATTCAGATCGGAGTAGTCGAGATAGCGTTCGGCTTCGGGGTAGGCTGTGAGAAGAACCTGAAATCCGTGATCGAGTTTGTATCCATCAACGGAATCTGTTTTCACACGTCCGCCCACACGGTCACTTTTTTCGAAAATAGTAACGTGAAAATCACGCTTTATAAGTTCCTGAGCAGCAATGAGAGCGGAAATTCCTCCACCGACAATAAGTACAGATTTCTGCATATAACTTGTTAATTTAATTAAGACAACATCATGTGATGATGAAAACATGTGATGATCAATAAATCATTCCGTTGTGTCTCCGGTGAGGGGGTATGTATTTTTACTATATTTGTACTAACTTCGCGGTCAGTTCGTTTAGTTTTTAAACTATAGCTTTAGCCTAACCATTTAATTTTTATGCTACGAAGATTCCTCAACATCAGCGTACTACTGACATCTGTTTTTATTCTGGGAAACGTCTCTGCTTTTGGCCAGGTGATTGATTTATCCGACGCTCAAAAAGAAGCCATTAAAACCGCGACATTTACCACTCTCGACGGGGAAGAAAAAACGCTTGCTGATTTCGAAGGAAAAGTCCTCATTCTCGACTTTTGGGAAACCTGGTGCACACCTTGCCGACGCGTAATGCCCACACTTGATAAACTTGCCGGTGAATACAAAGATGACTTTGAAGTTCTTGCCATTTCACCGGGCTGGAGCGATTCAAAAGAAGATGTGCAAGCGTTTCGGGATGAAAACGAGTACGATTTTAATTGGTTGTTTGCCTCAGAATTAGCCAAAGAACTCCAGATTCAGGGAATTCCATATAAAGTTTATGTATCGCCGGAAGGTGAAATTATTGAAGCTATGATGGGAATCTACGGAACCGAAAAAGATTACACCTCAACTAAAGAAGTGATTGAGAAACACGCAAAGTAAGTGCTCGCTGAGCTGTTCTCATTTCGCCTGACCCCTATTTTAAATCCTATTTCATTTAATTGATGAATAAAAAGATCTATCTCGTTTTACTGCTCCCGTTGTTTATACTGGCCTGTTCTTCTGAGCCGAAACAACCTGAAACATCCCTGGAGATCTCTCCTAAATTTGAGATGCCGGCTGAATTTCAACAGCATGTTGGGACTGTTGTTGTGGACTATTACGCATTCAAAGATGCTTTGGTCCAATCCGATGCTGTAACGGCCGCAGAACGGGCAGAAGACTTAAGAACAACCATCGCAAATGTTCCAACCGATACGCTTGATGGAAGTGAAGCGCGGGACGTTTGGTTTATGGTAGTAAACGAAATCAATCAGATTTCAGCTGATATTTCAAATGAATCTGATGTTGAGCGTCAACGTGAACTTTTTGTAGATCTGACTTCTAATATTGAGATGATGGTGAACGCTTTTGGAGTGAAAGGCATTTCCATGTACAAGCAACACTGTCCTATGGCGTTTAATGACACGGGCGCTAATTGGTTCAGCAGCGAGCGTAAAATTATGAATCCCTATTTTGGCGATCGCATGTTGCACTGTGGTACCGTTGAACAGACAATTGCGAAATCAGGAGAGTAAGCGGCTTTCTTGCACGTTCTTACAGGACTGTTTTCACGGTTCAATCTACATCAATCTGAAATAATTTTATTCTTAAAAGGCAGATCAGCTATTTATGGCTAAGAAGTTTAGTATTCCGGAAATGTATCAATCGCCGGTTATTCGAACGGTGAAAGAGCACAATCAAATTCTGGATCCCCGTAAAAAAAACCTGAAACCCAGCGTGCTCGATTTTGGTCCGGTACGCTTTCTTATTCCCCGTCACTTTGGATTTTGCTATGGTGTTCAGAACGCCATAGATATCGCCTATCGCACAGTTGAAGAGCATTCTGATAAAAATATTTATCTGCTTAGCGAGATGATTCACAATCCCGATGTGAACGAAGATTTGCAGAAAAAAGGAGTGAAATTCCTTTTTGAAACGGATGGTACTGAGATTATTCCCCTCACAAATCTCTCAACAGATGACATCGTGATTGTTCCTGCCTTTGGGACATCTCTTGAAATTCAGGCAAAGCTCGAATCAGCCGGAATCGATCCCTATAAATACGATACCACCTGCCCCTTTGTGGAGAAGGTTTGGAAACGTGGAAAGCAAATTGGAAAGAAAGGGTATAGTTTGGTGATTCACGGTAAATACCGGCATGAAGAAACGCGGGCTACGTTTTCGCACGCAAAGGCGGTATCGCCGTCAATTGTGGTTTTAAACGTGGAGGAGGCAAGAATGCTGGCTGAATTCATGCTCGAAAAACGCCCGATAGAAGAGTTTGAAGAGCAATTTGGGATGAAGTGCAGTGAAGGGTTTGATCCGCGCACCGACCTTGAACGTTTTGGTGTGATCAACCAAACGACGATGCTGGCAACTGAAACCGAAGAAGTGATGGCTGTTTTAAAAGAGGCCACCGTGGAGAAATACGGAGAAGAAGATCTGAAAAAGCATTTTGCTGATACCTCCGACACGCTCTGCTACGCCACCAACGAAAATCAATCGGCTACGCTGGCGTTACTTGAAGAAGAGGCTGATGTTGCAATTGTGGTTGGTGGATACAATTCGTCAAACACAATGCACATTGTGGAGCTTCTGGAACACAAATTTCCAACCTATCACATAAGAAATGTTGATGAGATTGACGGCTCGCAAAGCGTGAGTCATTTTAACCAGTGGGATAAAAAAATGCACACCACAGAAAACTGGTTTCCACTGGAAAAAGAAAATGATGAACCGATTACAGTAGCAATCACATCGGGCGCATCGTGTCCGGATAAATTGGTGGATGAAATAATTCTTGAGATCACTTCATGGTTCGGTGGTGCAAAAGATCTGGATGAAGCTATGGAGCCATTCAGGAAAACTGTGGAAGCCTGAAGCTGAGCGTCTCAGTGTATAATTATTCAGATAGGAAGATGACTCAGGCTGTTGAGTTTGCGTAAATCATTACAGGCCGATTGTGTAATCGGTTTATCTGTATAAAAGACCACATTGGGGTGAGCTAAAGCCCGTTTTTTGTCGTTTTCGTTGAGAGATGCTGTAACCATTACGATATATATATTATCAGATAATCCATTCTCTTCAAGATATGTGATAAAATCCCAGCCACTCATCACTGGCATACTGATGTCTAAAAAGATCAGGAACTCAGTTTTATCACTTCCCCCCTTTTTTTCTTTAATGTATTGAATGGCTTCTGTACCATTGTCGAACGTGAAAACATCAACATCAAGAGTGCTTTCGGTGATTATCATTTGGTGGTAAAAAATAACTCCGGCGTCATCATCTATTAGTAAGGCATGGACATCGGGTGAAATAGTCATCGCTTCTACTGAATTTTAAACATTGTTTATAGCATGCAAGATCACAAAACAGAACGCATGGGAACGGGCTCTGAAATCTTATGTTATTAGTTTACACATTTATAAATCAAGTTTTTGTAAAAATGGTATTGGGATAAAATGAGGCATTGTCAGACAAGTGACTCGGGATAATGGGTTAATTCGTGCAGTTAGTCTGACCAAAGGTTTTCTAAAACTATATGGCGTAAGTAATTTGGGTGAATAAAGTTAGAATGATATGTAGATATGTATATGAAACTTAATTAAATAAATGAATCATATTTAGCTTTTATTCTCCCGTAATCAAATACAAATTTCAAAATTATGATCATGGAATTCATTCAGTCTGCTTAACTATTTGCGTATCAGAAGCTTGTGGAGTAATGAATTATTTGCAAAAAACACATGTTCTTAGCGGTAAATAAACTTTTATAACTTATCGATCAAGAATAATGAAAAAATTAACAGGAATTATTACTCTGCTTTTAAGCATCTTCATAATTGGTACAGGTTGTGATGACAATAGTAACGGTATGGGAGACGATACTTTAACAGTGATTGATGTTGCACTGGAAACAGATCAACTATCTACACTTGTAGCAGCGCTTCAAAAAGCAGAACTCGTTTCAACTCTTGATGAAGCAGAAGAGTTAACAGTATTCGCTCCCACAAATGAAGCATTTAATAACTTTTTGGCAGGATTAGACGGATATAACTCACTTGCGGATTTTGAAAGTGAGTCAGAAATCTCTTTGCTCAGAAATATTTTGTTAAATCATGTACTTGAGATCCAATTACCGTCTGCAATGGTGGAAACCGGATACACAACAACTCTGGCCACCGGACCCGATAACGCAAATTTAAGCATGTTTGTTAGTTCGGCTGACGTAGTGACCATAAATGGTATGTCTAATGTTATTGATCCTGATGTTGAGGCAAGTAACGGAACAATTCATGTAGTTGATGCCGTAATAAGCTTGCCAACTATTGTAACTTTTGCCACGGCTGATCCGGCATTCACAAGTCTTGTTGCCGCTTTAACACGTTCCGATCAACCTGATTTTGTTTCTGTACTTTCCGGGGAAATGAATGCTCCGTTTACGGTATTCGCTCCGACAAATGATGCATTTATATCGTTGCTCGCAAGCAATTCAGACTGGAGTGAGCTCGCGGATATTCCGGGTGATTTACTTACATCAGTACTGAATCACCATGTCATTCCCGGAACAAATGTTCGCTCTTCAGAACTTCCGGATGTATTTACAACGCCAGCAACGTTAGAGGGTGATGCACTAACAATTACAACACCAGGTTCTGACGGAGCGGTGGCTGAGATAAATGACGGAGCAGGAAATACAGATATTCCTGTAACCACAGTTGATGTGCAGGCTACCAACGGTGTTGTACACGTAGTGGGAGAAGTGTTAATTCCGGATACTACAAACTAATCAGAATAACACTTAGTCAATTTAATAATTCGCATTTGACGGCCGGAGTTTTACACTTCGGCCGTTTTTGTGTTTATGACTGAAAAGAGAGAGAAAATCTTTTGAAGAGTTTTAAACCAGCGCTTTTTTCTCAGAGATTGCGTCAATCACTTTCGCGGCTGCTTTTGGAATGTTAGTTCCGGGACCAAACACAGCGGAAACGCCTTTTTTATATAGGAAATCGTAATCCTGCTTTGGAATTACTCCTCCGGCAATAATCACAATGTCCTCAGCCATCTCTTTTTTGAGGATGTTAATGAGTTCCGGGATCAGCGTTTTATGTCCCGCTGCAAGGGTGGAGACGCCGATTACGTGCACATCGTTTTCAATTGCCTGTTTGGCGGCTTCTTCGGGAGTAGAGAACAACGGACCTACATCCACATCAAAACCTAAATCCGCGAATGCTGTTGCGACAACTTTTGCGCCGCGATCGTGCCCGTCCTGTCCCATTTTTACAACTAAAATTCGTGGACGCCGTCCTTCTTCTTTGGCGAAATCATTAATTTTCTTTTTAACGCTTTCATAGGCTTCGTCGCCTGCATACACGCGTTCGTACACGCCTTTGATGGTTTGATTATCAGCGCGATGACGTCCAAAGGCGACTTCCATGGCGTCAGATATTTCGCCGATTGTGGCTCGTTGACGCGTAGCTTCCACGGCAAGCTCTAACAGGTTTCCCTCGTCATTCTTTGCCGCATCGGTGATGGCTTGAAGCGCAGCTTTTACCTCTTCTGAATTCCGTGATTTTTTAACATCGTCAATTCGTTTAAGCTGTTTTTCGCGCACCTGAGTATTATCAATATCGCGCACTTCAACAGGATCATCCTTGTCGGTCAGGTACTTGTTTACGCCCACAATGGTGGTCTCTCCCTTGTCGATGCTGGCCTGTTTTACCGCAGCGGCTTCTTCAATTTTGCGTTTGGGATATCCTTCCTCAATGGCTTTTGCCATACCGCCCATCCCGTCGATTTCACGGATAATAGATTTAGCCTTCTCTTTTAGATCGTGCGTCATCGATTCAACCGCGTAGCTTCCTCCAAACGGGTCGACCGTGTGAGTGATGTCGGTCTCCTCCTGAATCATGATTTGAGTATTCCTGGCGATGCGTGAGGATGTTTCGGTTGGCAGTGATATCGCTTCATCAAAACTGTTGGTGTGTAGCGACTGAGTTCCGCCAAAAACACCCGCCATCGCTTCAATGGTGGTTCTGACCACATTATTGAGCGGGTCCTGCTCGGTTAATGACCATCCGGAGGTCTGACAGTGGGTACGCAACATCAGTGACTTGGGATTCTGTGGATCAAACTTCTGTTTCAACAGTTCTGCCCACAGCGTTCGCGCTGCTCTGAGTTTGCTTACTTCCATTAGAAAATTCATCCCGATAGCGAAGAAAAATGACAATCTCGGCGCAAACGCATCTACATCGAGCCCTTTATCAACAGCAGTTTGGATGTACTCTAAGCCGTCGGCGAGTGTAAAAGCGAGTTCCAGAGCTGAATCGGCTCCGGCTTCCTGCATGTGATATCCGGAGATAGAAATGGTATTGAATCGCGGCATATTTTCACTTGCGTACTCAATAATGTCTGCAACAATTCGCATCGATGGCTGCGGCGGATAGATATAGGTGTTACGAACCATAAACTCTTTCAAAATATCATTCTGAATGGTTCCGCTGAGCGCTTTTTTATCCACACCTTGTTCTTCTGCGGCCACGATATAGGCAGCCATAATGGGAATAACAGCGCCATTCATAGTCATGGAAACGCTCATTTTGTCGAGTGGAATGCCATCGAACAGAATCTTCATATCTTCGACCGAGTCGATCGCTACGCCGGCTTTTCCCACATCTCCTACAACGCGTGGATGATCGGAATCGTAGCCACGGTGCGTTGCGAGGTCGAACGCCACACTCAGTCCGCGCTGTCCGTTTTCAAGTGCCTTTCTGTAAAACTCATTTGATTCCTCAGCCGTTGAAAATCCGGCGTATTGACGAATTGTCCACGTACGCTGAGTGTACATAGTTGGATAAGGTCCGCGCGTGTAGGGAAAGTCTCCCGGAACGGATTCATGAATATTGCGCTTTTCCACATCCATCGATGTATAAAGCGGCTGAATGTCGACTCCCTCAATAGTTTTAGTGACGAGCGTTTCGAGTGACTTTCCTTTTAGTCCTTTTTCGGCCGTGTTTCTCCATTCAATGTAGGCCTCTTTAATATTCTTCATAACAGATGCACTTGATTATCCCATTGTAACCGTTTTTCTACTATATAAGGTACGATTTTTAAATCTAAAACGAATGAAAAATGGTTAATCAACCGACTTGGGTTTCAGTAGTTTTTCCGTCAGATGTATAGAGGTGAATCATGCGATTTTTTTGGGCAAAGATAACTACAGATCCCAAAATATATGGTAATCCCCAGGCAACAAAGGCTACGATAAAGTTTGGCCAGCGGGTGGGGAAAAGATGCATGAAATGAGACATAAAAGCCATCCATAGACCAACGTAGGAATAGCTCATCCAGAAATAGTGATGAATTTGCCATCCATTCACAGACCTGCCCCAAACCGGAAAGAAGATTCCGATGCTGATGGTTACAAGAGAAACAATTGACAAAATGTGGAACGGACCAAAACCACCAAACATATCATAAATAAAGAATGACGTAAGAAGGCAAAGAAGCATCGAAATGACGTATGTGTATCCGATTTTGCGATGAAGTGATGTGCCTTTGGTGTAGAAGAAAATGATTCCTCCACTAATCATGGCAACGATAGAAACAATAGTGTGAAAGAGATTCATTGGCTTGAAATTACAGGTTAAGGGTAAAACCGCTGGAGAAGAAGAAACCGCTGTCTATGTTATAGGAGATACTATTGTAGTTGCCGGAGCCTGAGCCGCCGATACCGCCCGCTTCAAAAAAGAAAGCGAATGAAGAGTTTAAAAAGACACGCATTCCAAAAAGCCCAAACCCTTTTAAGCCAACAGCCCGATCATTAAATTCAGACGGGGGAATTGTCAAAGCAAACCCACTTTCACTATAAGCTTGTATATTTCCATGGTTTTCTCCATAAAAAACCATGCTCAGCATTGAGTTGTAATAGGGCAGCCAGTCTTCGCTTTGATCGTTGGTGTCAATCAGGCTAAAATATTGCCTGTTTATTCGCCATTTCAGAGATGCATTGTGGAACAGGAGTGGTGTTTGCAGATGCACGCCATATCCGAAGTTGTTTTCAATTTCATTCAGTTGATAACCCAAACTCCACTTCTCATTGAATTCGGTTGAATTCTGGGCATGCAACATTGGTGATGAGAGGGAGAGCAGTATAAATAACTTTATAAAATAAAGTTGAGTCTGAAATTTTTTTAAGATGTTCATAATGTATTCTGATTTGAGTTGGGGAGATATGTTTTGAGCGTCTGCACATATTCTTCAATTGCACTACGGCCGGTTGGAGTAATTGCACAGCGCGTAAGAGGTTTTTTGTTTTTGAAAGATTTTTTAATTGTGATGTATTTGTTCTCCTCAAGCTTAGAAAGCTGCACACTGAGATTTCCGGATGTGGCATCAGTTTGTTCCAGCAGGTAGTTAAAGTCAGCATGTTCTACCTGCATGAGAATGGACATAACGGCCAGACGTAACTGAGAATGCAGTAAAGGATTTAGTTTTTTAAGCATGATCGAGCGGATTGGCTTTTAGCATGTGTCCCGGAATGGTATAGGCCGAAGTAATTGCAAAAGCCAGTAAAATCAATTGGATTTCGTTACTGAAGAATGCGGATAACACCCCAATGCTGAATCCAATCAATCCACCTGTGATCAAAGGGCGATAGGAGAGGATTCCGCCTGAAACCAGACTGCCGAATCCAATAATCATGATTATAAACGGATAGACAATTCGGTAATTGAAAGCGACGGCACCCAGTACAAGGGAGAAAATGAGGAAGGCTAACACAGAGAACCAGAGCCACTTCATGGTTTTAGTTATATAGGATGAGACGTTTTGGGAGGAGGATCGCTTTCGAATCATCACGCTGTAAATGATACCGGGAATAATACACAGCCACCAAACCATGAAGTGATAGGGGAAGTCGGTAAACCACTGGATAGCAGCATGCAGGAGTGCAATAACGGCGATGGAATAGCCCCAAATGAGATAGAGGTGGCCATTTTCCTGAAAATTTGTGCGAGTTTGAAGAATCATCTCTTCAATAACCTGTAAACTTTTTTGCGGATCTAAACTCATGGCAAGGATATGTGTTATAATTTTACTTTATAATATAAAGTAGTTTATGTATAAGACGCAAGTATAATAGAAAAGTTGCATAGAGTTTGGCTTTTGCGGTGCATAAAAAAAGCCCTAAATGTTATCATTCAGGGCCTGTGCAAGTAGTGAAGGGTTGTCCTTCGTGTTAGTTGTTGTTTGTGTTATGCTACATCAGAATAAATTAGTTCTGGAGGTCGAATACTACCGATACCGTCATTTGAACCTTGACGGGGCGTCCGCGCTGCATGCCAGGTGAAAAGTTTAGTTTTTGGATGGCACGAACAGCTGCTTCATCGCAGCCACCGCCAATTCCTCTCATGACAACAGGTTGAACAACTTTGCCGTTTTCGTTAACCACAAACTGAACGACCACTCGTCCCTCAATACCTGCTTTCTGTGCGATTTCGGGATATTTGAGGTGTTTGTTGATTTGTTGTCTAATACCCCCGGGAATACCTGGCTTTTGTTCTACAATGATAAAAATTTCTTCATCGTCTGGAATGTCCTCTTCTGACGGTGGTTGCGGAAGCTCTATGCGTTCATCGAATATCAGTTCTGCGTTTAAATCGATGATCTCATCCTCAATAGTTACATCATCAGTAACTTCCAGAGGTGTTTGAGGTCGAGGTGGTTCAACCGGCTTATTTTTGTGAATTGTTTGTTCAATGTGTTCTGCCGTAATCACCTCTTTCTCCTTCGGTGTGAAATCATGAGAGTCATGCTGTCCGAACCTGATATTGAATAGGCCAATAAAAATTAACAAAGCGGCAATGAAGCCTATGTTCAAATAAACCGAATAAGATTTACGAAGATCAGTTTGTGGATTTTTCAAATCGGACATGGCGGAATGTGGTTAGCTTAATGTTACTGTTTATAACAGGTGGAGTTGCGATACATCCATTTCCAATAAGTCTAACTATCACAAGGCGTTCAATAGCATATATATGTTAACATGCTGATGCGGAAAGTGAATAATATTGAGAACTAAATTCAGAGCATAAAAAAAGCCCCGAATGAAATCATTCAGGGCCTATGCAAGTAGTGAAGGGTTGTCCTTCGTGTTTGTTGTTGTTGTGTTTATGCTACATCAGAACGGATTAGTTCTGAAGTTTGAAAACGACAGGTACAGTCATACGGACTTTTACTGGTCGTCCGCGCTGCATACCTGGTGTAAAATCCAGTTTTTGGATGGCGCCAACAGCTGCTTCGTCACAGCCACCGCCAATTCCCCGTACGACAACAGGCTGAACAACTTTGCCGTTTTCGTTTACGACAAACTGAACGACTACACGTCCTTCGATACCAGCTTTCTGGGCGATTTCGGGATATTTGAGATGTTTATAAATTTGTTGGGTAATACCACCGTCAACATTTGGCTGCTGCTCAACAACGAGAAAAATTTCATCTTCTTCCTCTAAATCCTCTTCTGGCGGAGGAGGCGGAGGCATGTCCATTGGAGCATCAAGATCTAACTCGGCATCTAAGTCGAGAATTTCATCTTCAATAATTTCATCGTTTGGAACTTCGACCGGACTTGGTGGTCGGGGTGGTGGTGGTGGCTTGGTGACCTGTTCGGTCTGCTCAATCTCTTCCATCTTCACCGTTTCCTGTTCCTGCGCAACAAATTGCTGTGCCGCGGCAGGCTTGAATTCAAATTTGAACAAGCCAAGCAGGATCAGCAAGGTTACAATTAGGCCAATCTGGAGGTAAACCGTGTACGATTTACGGAGATCAACATTAGGTTTTTTTCTCTCTAACATAGGGTGTTTGTGTGGTTAGTTGTTCCTGTGGCATAGGAGCGACAAAAAATGTGAATATTTCTTCTAAAATGAAATTAATTCACTAAA
>Ga0136591_1000342_pt1 | contig 20206 bp, 25 predicted proteins | sample AntRauMFilla3767_FD_104929 | JGI IMG/M metagenome (GOLD analysis project Ga0136591, IMG submission 104929) | Saline lake microbial communities from Rauer Islands, Antarctica - Metagenome Filla 3 #767 | ecosystem: Environmental > Aquatic > Non-marine Saline and Alkaline > Saline | place...
GGTGCCATCAATGGTCTTACCTTTGCGCTTGCTGATCTTATTGTAAGCAGACTCAAGCATCTCGGTCAGTGTGGTGCCTTGCAACTTTGCTTGTACGCATAGAGTTACCAGAACATCTCCACCTTCCATGATTACTTTGTCTCTATTGCCCATGTGTACTTCATCTGCAAACTCGTAAGCTTCCTCAATAAATTTGTTAACCTGTGCAACTTCGTTACCTTCAAAGATCAGGCCCTTACCTTCTGCCCACTCTCCTACTGACTTCTCTAGTTCTTCTAACTTAGGCATTAAATCTCCAAGTAGTAAAGGAAGGGCTACGCTGCCCTTCATAATCAAAAATCTGGTGTAGCTTTATCAACTCTAAGCTCACCAACTTTAGGTAATCTGATCTTACCTTTGCTGGAATCCTGTAGTCCGTACACTCTGTATACGTGGCCTTCAGGGGAATAGCCGGGGTCTGAGAACATAACCTCTGCATCCATGTGCGTGTAGTTCTTACCTAGCATAGCTTTGATAACATCCCCATTTCTCCACCGGAACAATAGGTTTGCTACCTTACCTGCGTACTTACCTGCCCCTTCTTCTGTACCTATACAAAGCAGATCATAACTAATCTGCCTTACTTTCTTCATGGATCTCCAACCTTTGTGACCAGCTACCCAGTCAGTGTCACTCTTTATAACTATCCCCTCGTGTCCCGAATCAATACAAGCCTTAGCAAATACCTCAGCATCAGTAACGGAGTGAAGATCAACAGTGTGAATGCAAGGTAGACCAGCAGCAATAAGATCGCGCCTCCTACTAGAGTACGAGTTATCACTTTGTCCAATAATGAATTCTTCCGTGGTAAGAAAGTCATGGAAATGCATCTCCCTGTTTTGAACCCAATAGCTCATACGAGTTGGGTCGAGTAAGTTATTCCGGTTAGGGTTTACAATACCACTCAACACTTCGAGAGACTTGCCGGGGAGGCATAGCTCACCGATGTAAACTCCGGGTTTGAGAGAGGAATACTTTGCGCGTATACCTTCCACTAGGCTTAGTTGTTTACCTGTTCTACCAAAGATAGCGGTACGATCAGGTTTTACAACGATCATTGCAAACACACCATCGTACTTAATCTGTCCTAGTAAAGGGTAGACTACTCTCTTTGGTGTAACCTCATCATAGTTCTTAACAAGTTGAACTACCTTATCTAACGCCCTATGATCCTTACTTAGCCCTAAGAATTCAAAACAGTTCATTACTTACTCCACTTAGTTAGTCGTTCTATCTCCGATTCAGCATAGAATTTAATCTTCTTTGCATCACGAAGCATCTCGGAATGTTCTACCTCACCATAGCGATAGCAAGCACGGAAGATCTCTGCGATCTGACCGTTCATGTTCTTATGTGAGATCAGGTGTTGTAGTTCTCTGGCCAAACGAGGAAGCCTGTAATAGCTTGCCGTTGATCCATCAGACTTTACCTTACTTACCATACGGGCCTCCTAATGTCTTAATCCATCTTCCATTGTTATCCAGTATCATTGGAATAAGAACTGGTTGAGAGTCAATGATTGCACTACAGCCGATGATTGGACGCTTGGGTAAGAGTTTGCCATAGGCGAAAGCTAGTGCCTTAGGGTCAATCAAACAACCAGAGATCATAGACCAATACAGAGATGACGTTGAACTTCTGTACTGTATCTCGAACTTGCTGTGCTCATGGCCTTGTACAATGCTTGATCTCTCATGCGCTGCGTTGCTCATTATATCACCTGAACTCTGGTGTTGAGCTATCACTGTTTCCCCGTTAGGCAAGTCAATGCAGATTTTCTCATACCAGCTCCAGCCATCTCCACCACCATCAGGGAACAGAACATCTCTGTAAGTTTTGATGTATTGAGTAGGGATGCCGTACTTGAATGCTCTTCTATAAACAAGGGAGCCGTGGTTACTATGGCACACATCTTGTACAGGGAACATACGAGCAAGGGCTTGCATAAAGGTCTTAGCAGACTCTAACTCTGGGCCTGCGCTATCCAAGTTGGGATCAGAATCATGCATTGATAGAGCATGGCCATCCACCTCATCCCCCAGGTTGATAACCCTAGTTGGTTTAATAGCAGCAGCAACAGCAGCAAGGAACTCAAGTGCATCCTGATGATGATAAGGTGCATGTTGGTCAGGGATAATGAGGATGCGGGAATTGTCTACAGTTGTAGACACACCTTCGTAATCAGCGATAGATGGCTTTCTTAATACAACCTCGTTATTTCTGATATGCCTGTTGGCTACTGTATCTCCAACATAACTTTCTCCATTGGCCTTGGTGAACTCTCTTATAGTCCGGTTCCAATACCTGACCATGTGCCTACTTACTGATACACCTCTCAATTCAGATAACTCTGTTGCTGCGTCACCGAAGTTAGATGTGTTGTCGATAGCACTTGTTATCTCTTCATTTGTAAACAATTTCCTAAGTCGAAGCCTTGCCATTTATAATCCTCCTAGCTTTCGCTTTCTTGTTTCGGAGGGTGCGCTTCTCTCCCTCAGTCTTGAAGGTAGGGTGTATACTGTCGTATTTAGGTACTTTTCTATCTTCCAAATAGCCTACAGCATTCACAAGCCAAGATATCTTACTTAAGCCCCTCTTAGATCTGTTAGCTAACCCTTCCACTCTACCTAGATTACCATTACAATTACGACACAATGCCCCTCTCATAAAACCAGTGTCGTGGCAGTGGTCAGCACATACATCTCTGGGGTTCATAGTAGAGAACCTCCTATTACAGAGAGGGCAGATACCCTGTTGATCTTCTACCATCATCTCTCTGAATTCTTTTATATCTTTGTTTTTCATGCGCATAATAGTTGGAAACCCCTCTGCCTTTCTTTGGCAGGTAGTGTAGTAGCTTACTATGTTATAATGACCTTGGCTCTTCTGTTTTAATACCTTCCCTTGCCTAAAACATCCCACCTCCCCACTTATTAACTGCAAACATCCCTGAGGGTGTGGGTAGAATCCCTTTTACCAAAGTCATGTAATCTTCAGAAAGTAACCTGAGTTTTTACGCCCTAATTAACACTCCCTTCGCCTTCATTCGTTCCATACATCATCCTCCCCGTGCGGGCAGTAGATGTCTGGTCTCCACATCTCTCCCTTTTCTTTTCGCATGTGCGCAAGTCTTCCTTGCTCCACCATACGTTGTTCGCAAGAGAGAGTGAGGCTACCACCGCGATGGTTATGAGCCAAACTACGTTGACCCAATGCCTGATTGTACTCTTGCAAGACTGCTTCATACATTTCTTCCTCGGTTTCACATGAGTTTAAAACCTCAAATGCCCGAGTCATGCCTACTCCGGGGATACCGGGATAGTTGTCTGCACTGTCACCAACTAATAGTTGTGAGTAGAAGAACTTAAGTCCAGCTCCTCTCAGCTTATTTACGTACTGAGATAGAGTAACACCATTCTTAACCCTCTTGCGTCTAACCTCCCCCTTTTGTTTTCCTTTGGAATACTTATCTGGCTCACCCTTTGTGTCAGGATGCATAGGTTCACCGTTGTACAGTGGCCAGTATTCGTAATTTATAACCTCCTTTGTCTTGTAGACAGGATCAAGCCATCCGAGTACGTTGACCCATATTTTGTCATCTTTGGTAGGGTCGTAATGCCATCCGGGGCTTATCCTTATGTCCTTATCAGAACTGATAGCAATGGCGTCACTGAACTTCCTGTGTTCACCTGAACCTGTGTCGGCTCCCTGCTGCTCTAGTTCTTTGTTTCTTTGATTAAGCTCTGTAACCATAAGGTCATCTGCTTCGCAATCTGTTGCAACGATAGCATGATGGTTCTCTATTAGGTGAGCCTTAAGCTCTGAGAAGAAAGGTGGCTTCTCTGGTTTACGTTGTCCTTTGTACGGCTTAGTAAAGGCCACGCCCAGCCGAAAGTTACCGGGTGAATCTGTGACGTACAAGATAGCAGAGTCAGCACCAGCTTGGTTAACCCAATAGTTGAGTGTCCAATCCAGTTGGTCTGCTGCATCATCGTACTCTGGAGTCTCCTTGATACAGTGGTACTCCCCTTCCTCTATTCTGAGCAGTGCTTTGGCGTACTTCTCTTCGTCCGTTGTATAGCCGACGAGATAGGGAAGCAAGTCAGCGTCTACTAAGGCAGTGAAGTTTCCCTCAGTTGGCCATAGCTTATAACTAGGTGGCTTATAATATAATTCAGCTCCCATATCAAACATAAAGATCTCCTAAGAAAAGAAGCCCCACCGATAAAGGAGGGGCTATTTTAGTTACTTACTTAAACCTATTGCTTAGGCTGAGGCTGGCTCATCTTCATCAGCAACTACAGGCTTGCCATCAGCTACCCAATCAAGGTACTCGCCGATCAGGTTTGCTTTGGTGCGCTTGGCACGAGTAGCAAAACCTGCATACCGGGTTTCAGTAAAATCAAGACCTTCTTGTACGTTCTCAAGGCTGGCCAAGGCTTCATCAGCAGCTTCTTTAGTCTGGTATGCTTTGCCATCTACAGTGTAGGTGACGTTCTGTACTTCTTCTACTAGAATCTTAGACATATTGAATCTCCTTAAATGGAATCGTTGGTCGTGTCAGACCTTGGTTTTAATCTCTTTCTTCTATAGTCCGGGTTTTTAAATACCCTGTGAATACACTTAGATGGCCTCCCCGATAGGACTTGAACCTACAACACACGGAGTAGAAATCCGATGCTCTATCCGATTGAGCTACAGGGAGATGGTGGGCCTGACTGGACTTAAACCAGTGACCTGCCGATTATGAGTCGGCTGCTCTATTCTTCTGAGCTACAGGCCCTCTAAGTGTACTCACAGCGTATCCCTCCTAAGAGGAACACCTGACCCCGTGCACATCAGTTGGGCATAGTAAGGTGCAGGCAGTTGCGAACCGTCCGTACACGCATACCATAGGCATTGTATCAACCGAGGATTTAGTGCTGATCAGGCACTTTCTCTCATACAGCACGTAACAGAGATCATCCTGCAAGAGGTACTGTTATGGTCTTAGCTGAAGTCTTCCTCTTCATTGAGGTCTTCACGCTTACGCTCAGGCGGTGTTTTGTCGGCACCTTTGTCGTCGTCATCCTTCGCCTTCTTAGTGCCGAAGTCAGGAGTCTCTTTGCGAATAGCTGCAAGGACTTCCTCTACTGCACTGCCGGGAAAGTCGATTGACTCTTCCAGCTTTCCCCAGATTTCAAAGGGAGGAAGTGTGCGCAAAGCTAACTCATCCAGCTTATCAAAGGGAACATGACCTACTGACTCTAGCTCCAGCTCTTCACAAAGCTTGGCTAGCTTGGCTGGCATCTTACTCATACCCGCTACGTTGGTGTAAGCTGCTTCACCACTGTCATCTTTCTTCTTGCTTCCTTCCATATCAATGAGCAAGGGACGACCTATGAAGTCCTCGAACCCACCTTCCAAAACACCTGCCTCGTATTGCTTGAACTCTGCTGGTGTCAGCATCACCTTCATAAACTTTGTGAGTGTAGCACGGTCGCCTTTCTTAAGAGCGAAAGACTTGTGTACCATGATAGGAGTGCCATCGTCATTGATACCACCGCCCTCTTCACCTGACTTCAGTTCAAAGAGTGCACATACAAAAGGTGCAGCAGGTTTCTTCTTACCACCGAAGGTATCTTCGTATTGTCCGAGATGGATAATACCAGACAAACGGGCTTCGTGTTGACCCGCTGCTGCTTGTTTAATTGAACCGCCTGTTACTACCGGATCAGCACCATAATTGAAGCTCATTTATTTCTCCTTTAATATCAATATTCTCTCATCTATAGTCCGGGTTTTGACGCCCGGACTTACCAGCTATTAAGCTAGGTCAAGATGCTTTAGTTTTACTACGGTGTTCTCAAGGTTGGTGTCATAGGTTAGACCAAGCTGATCCCGTTCAGATCTTATGCGCTCAAGAGCCTCACGATGCCGCTTAACTTCCTGTTCCCAGTCAACAGCACATTGGTTAACCTGAACAGCGAAAGCTTTACGGTTAGCTTCCTGAGTCTGCTGAAGCTTCTTGTATCCATGCTGCTTGCAGCCTTCAGCTCGGTCTTCGATGAAGCGGGCTAGGTTTCTGAAAAATCTAATAAGGTTGATCATTGTGTATCTCCAGTCAGTGCTGCCCAGCTTACGGGGAACAGCGGTTTAATTAGGGCACCCATCTCACGGGCAAGATCTTGGATCTCCCCTTGTGCATGGCTGTCTGTGCGTTGGTTGTACACTCTTGCGAATGCTGCCAGTGATCCTGTCCAGTACCATGATACCTCTACACCCTGAGGCAAGACGAATCTAGCCTGCTCTGGTGCAACACCATCCTCTATCATAGCTCCGTAAAGCAGGATGGCTCTGTTGCATGTGTGCCAGTAGATACTCTTCCAAGTTTCTGAGTCAGGATGCACACCTGCTGAGCCTTGCTTGGCATTAGCTGGCGCACAACGGAACTCTTTTGGAACGAACAGGCTAGGCACACTCTTGATGTACCTACGTGACTCTTCATTTTCTACCAGTCCAGACTTATGCTTGAAGCATTGAGTCCTGATAGGCACGGGGGCCTGCATCACGAGGGTAATCTGAGGGTGACCGAACGGAGTCCAGTGACCATGAGAAGCTAAGAAGTTAATCAGTCCGTAGTCTTCCATGCTGATTATGTTGTGCTGCCCTCCCCGTAGATGAGGGTTTGCATGTAGAAGGCTGTCCCGGTACTGACACCATTCAGAGTAACGCTTACTCTTTGTGTCAGGTAGGTACTCATCATTGATGTACCAGCTCTTGCTGCTGAAGGATACACGGGCAGCGTTAACTACCCGTAAGTCTGTTCCCATGTGGTCTTCGTATACTGCCTGCATTGTGACCCCTTAGTTGCTATCTTTGAAAGATGCGAAGAGGATGAACCCCCAAATGAAAAGTGTTACTGAAATCAGGACAGTGGCCTGAACGTAGAACCATATACTCATAACCTACTCCTTAAAGATGCATGAACCTATAGTCCAGATGAGGGCCAAGTTAAGAAGGCCTAGAAGCAGCCCTCCAGTGATACCATATAGAGTCATTGATATCTCCTAGTGGGTATCTGCCCAGCTCATTCCGATTTTATATTCACCCGCTAATGGGATACGAATACCTAGGTACTCACCAGCCTTGGTCATCTGTTCTGCTAGGATAGCACCAGCCCTGTGATACCTACGCTCTACTAACAAGGTGTCATCCTTCTTAGGATTGCCATCAAGTACAGCAGGTGCAGACCACATACGGCCTTCACTATCTCTGTGCTCACGCTTCTCTTCCACTTTCCAATCAGCAGAGTTAATCTCATAGGTTGTGTATTCCACCTCACTCGTCGGTACTTCCATCTGGATCTCATCGTGTACGTTAGCAATGAACAAAGGCCAGCCTCTTGCATCAAGCGCAACGTCTTCAGCTATCATCTCATCTTCAGCAAAGACTTGTCCCCACTTCATACACAAGGAGCCTGTCATCTGGAGGAGCACGTTCAAGATAGTGTGAACCAATAGCTCACCACTCTTAGCACGGATACGTCCCCATCTGCCATCGACTGCCAGTACATGACCGAACTTCTTACCCACTCTCTCAAGTGCAGAGATAAGGTTAGACAAAGCAGGAAGCTTCTCTTTGAACTCTTGTACTCTTCTCTCCATTTTCTTAGCAGATAGCCCGGTAACAGCAGCTAGGTTAGGTATGCCTGATCCATATAAAACATTGTCTTCGGCAGCGGTCGTTAGTTGCTACCCGTTCTCTGATGAACTGCTGCATGTCGCCATGCAGATGAGACTATATCATCATACTTTCGTATGCCTACCACTTCGAGCCACTTGGCTCTACTCCCTCTCGGGATAGTCGTTGCACCTTCCTAGAGTAACGCATTTATTCATGGGCATGTTACCTCCATGTTATTGCGTCACTTTAGGCTTGGCTCAGGATTGCCTCTATGAGGTGTCCCCTGAATTCAATAGGTTTTATATACGCCGTTATAACGCATAGATAAATGTCTTAGCCATATCCCGAGTAGGGAGGCCAGCCATCTCTTTATTATACGTGTGGATGTCACCATGAAGAACCTGCTTGATGTACTCAGGGTCATTCATAAAGTGAGCAAGCATACGAAGCTCAAGGCCAGAGGCATCACAACCTAGGATCATGTAGCCATCCGATGCAATGAACAGGTCACGTAATGGATACAAGCCTCGACTCGGTATGTTCACTACGTTCCTGTGTCGCATACGGAATGTGTTAGTCCCGATGCTGATCGCAACAGCAGGCACACGCCACTCATCCTCTACTGGCCAGCTACCCATCTTAGCGTAGAAGTCTTGCGCTTCGATGCGGTACTCATCAGACCAAGCTCGTGCCATGAGGCCACGGCATTGGTGCTTACCAGTAGCCTGCCTCGGCCACACTCCTGCTTTATCAAAGTAAGCTACGTCTTTGGAGTTAAGGATCTGGTTGGCTCGGCTACAAAGGACGTACCACCTTGCGATACCAGCAGCCCATTCCGGTACAGTACCAGAGGACTCCCATCGTTCGAGTGATTCTTCGTCGATCTTACCAGCCCAAGGCAGTTCCAGCTCGCCGTACTCATCAATGTACTCCTGTTCTTTTTCGTTATAGTTAACACCTCTCCAGCCTTGTGAGTAAAGAACTTGCTTGACTGAATCCCGGTTACCTAGTGGGATATCCTCAAACAATACAGGGGTGAATGGGCCAGCTATCGGTCTCTCTTCCACCTTGTAGTCATTGATATTCCCACGAGCTTCCTTGATATATTTTTGAGATGTTTTGCTATAGGCACCACCTTTGTTGGTAGGGTTCCAGTTGGTAGCTGCGTAGCTGATGTGCGTAACATCGAAGTCAGCTGACTCTAGGTTAGCTTGTAACTCAACTGCATCTCTATCTGGTAACCAGTCGTACATCTTAGCTGAGTCCTTCAGCCACTTGTTGAAGTCCTCTTTCTTAGCAGCCTTCTTGCGTATACGAAGTGGCATGTGTGGACGGAAGCCCTGCTCTGTGGCTTCTATCTCTTTGTGTAGTTCCACCCAACGACTATAGGCTAGTTGCATATCAAGGCGGAAACCCCGGCGTCCCTGCCGTGCCATGATCAATGCTTCCTGTAACTCCATGCCGTAAGCAGTCTCGATACCGTACCCGGTAACCCTGTTAGAGCCACGGTGCAGGTGGTCAGTCCATTCTTCTTTCATCAAGTACCAGAAGAAGTCAGCACCAATGAAGCAATCTTCCTTGACTCGCTCAAGCATGTGGTCAGTCAGCTTAGACCAGTCCTCATTGTCAGGCTTCCAGTTACCTATGCGGATACCATGAGCCTCGATACTATGAGGCCCTACGTTACCCTTGCCCAATGCATGCGCTGCATGAGGAACCTTGCGGTCAGGTTTAAGCAATGTGCTTAGTACGTAAGTATCCATCACACGGTACGGAAAGAACTGAGACCACTTGCGATCCTTTCCTCGCTTCTCCCTGTTGTTCATAGTCCAATCATCAGGGAATATAGTGTCAAGAGATAGGGCGTCATATCCATAGTTATGCATGGAGATACCCTCTGCCTCAAGCAGCATCCTTACACCATCAATCAAGTAACCGTCTTCTTCTCCTTCAGCATCCAGTACCTCTCTGTTATCTGGATCACGGGATTCATATGGATCAAAGAACTGGAAATACTCACCAGTCTTAAGATCTTGAATACCGATTACGTGCATACTCGATGGGTCATTATGTCTCAGTGCATGGAGGAGACCTACCGCCTCCGTATCTGAGTACAGAAAGCGACCGGCACCTGAAGGGCTATTGGGTTTACTTGGATGGTTCATAACATCTCCTAGTGTAATTCGATGAACTCAAAGTCGGGTAGCTTTTAGTGTAGCTTAGCCAGCCTGTTTGTTATGTCTATAGTCCGGGTTTAGTAAGGCCCAGGAAATTTTGGGTTATATTGTACAGCTCGACTATCCCTGCCAGTGACAGGGCATTGCATCCTACCCGCATCGAGCAAGGCACCCTCCTCTACCAGCCCAGCTACTACCTTGCTAACTGCATTGATAGGGACAGCGGTGTACTCACTGAGTTCCTTGCGAGTACAGGGTAGGTGGTGTGACTCCGTATAGGAGATGATCAGGTGCCTATGCTGATAGAACTTATCCAGTTGGATAGCGAACTGCATAGCATGTAGCTTGTGAAATCTTATAGCTTTTCTACCTGTTGTGATTGGCATTACAATCTCTCTTTGTACTCAATAGCTCGCAGGCTTTCAATAGCCTCATCAATCTGTTGAGCCTTGTCTGTAGCCTCCCGGATGATCTTGTTCTTTGATTCAAGGAGTTGATCAGCTTGCTTACCAAGAGCGCCACCAACTTCCAAGGGTATGTCAACCTCTACACTACCTAGGTGGATTACTTTATCGCTGTCCAGTTTATCGTCTGATAAGAAGATATCACCGTATAGACAGGAGTTTGGGTCACTCCAGATAGCAACATGAACTGTTCCAGTAAAACGTGCTGGTATCTCTAATGCTCTCATAATAATTACACCTTAAGAATATGTTAAAAGAGAAAGAAGCAGGGCCTAAGCCCTGCACCTTACTTACGTCTTACCTCAGCTTGTGCTTGCAGTCTGGTAAGTCCTTCCTTCTGGATCTTCTTTGTGATACTGGCAGCAGTGAATGCCTGTCGTTCAATCTCATCCTGAGCAAAGGGGTCACCCTTTCTTGCTCGGATCTCTAGGTCTGACATTATAATGCCGACCCTTGCACTTGTAAGTATAGCCATTGTTTCTCCTACTTCTTGTTACGTTCTCAGATGTTAGACCGGCGCCTGGCTGAACTCTTGGCATGGGCAGAACCAGTGCTACCACGTCCCTGGGGGGTAAGACCCGGACTGCCGGTGAGATGGGGACTCACGCTCACTATACAGGCTCTCCATTACAGCTAGGGTTGCAGTTGAACTTATCATATTATTCTCCTATCCAAAGGCGTCTGTGTTTGTTTCTTCTGTAGTCCGGGTTTTGTCTACAGTTGTAGACACCCTACGTTGGCTTGGTTCAAGTAGGTTACCCGTGCTCTCCTGTCCTAGGAGTATAACCTTCTCGCCAGTGTACAAGCCTTGATCCCTGTCCTTAACGATCTTGATATAGGTTGTGGTCTTCTCCTCTGTAGTATCTGCTTGAGTGTTACGCTGTACTGCAATAGCATAGCTTGCCCAAAAGCCTATGGCTCTGGAGCCACGGAAGTCTGATAGCTGTACTTCGCCACCTTCCTCGTGCGGTGTACGGCCTATACCAACAGTCTTAAGGTGAGAGACCAGGTGAATGGTGACCTCTTTGTTGTCCTTATAAAGACCAAAGGTTTTCAGTGCCTCATCAATACCCTCTCGCTCGTTACCCTTGCCATCCTGCTTAACCTCAATGCCTACCAAGTTGTCGATGATGATGTGCTTAACACCCATCGTATAGAACTCTTCAACCTGCTCCATGACTGCATCAATACTACGGCTGTCTGACAGGTCAGCAAAGAATAATTTGTTAAGCCCTGCTACGTAGTCAATGACATCATCAACCTCTTCCTTAGTATAGTTGAACGCCAGCCTGTACCCCCGGCTAGATGGATCGTTGTTAGGTGGTAGTTCAATACGCTTGTTGATCCACTTACCAACAAAGGAACGGGCCACCTTGACATAAGGATCTTCCGTGCTGATCACACCAACAGACTCACCGTGCTCTTCAACAAGATGCTTTACTATGTGGCGTAGCACCTCGGTCTTACCTACACCTGAGCCTGCTCCGTATAGGATGAGCTGGTGCGGTCGGATACCTAGGGTAAGGTGATCCATGCTAGGCCAAGGCCATCCAAGTCCGGGCTTTGGTTGCCCAGCCTTCAGCTCATCCTTGATACTATGAACGCTCTTAACATTCACACCTTCAAAGACTTCCTTAGGATTCCACCATGCATCAACGAACGCCTGCTCAAGTCCACGCTTAAGGCAATCGTTAGGGTCTTTGGTTCCCGAGGGAAAGACCAGCTTGACTGTCTTAGTAGGGAAGATACGGGCTACCTCCCGGTTCATCTTCTGCCCTGTGTCGTCGCCATCAAAGGCAACGATGATCTTCTTGAACGCATTGATAGCAGACTTCCTTCGTCTGATCTGCTCGACTGCATTCTCTCCATCCGTGGGTGCCCATACGTGGAAGAGAGTACCTTCGTACTTGGTTCCCTTCTGGCTCTCGCATAGCATCTCCTGTGAAGCAGCAGCATCGCACTCGCCGCCCGTTAGCACCAGCGTATCCATCCTTCGGCCTGAAGCTAGCACCTCTGGTAGTGTATGCTCACCAAACAATTCAAAGTTACCCCACTGTTTACCAAGGTGTCCATACTTAAAATCTTTAGGTAGGTTACGACACTTGGCACCTACTACCTCACCTGCCTCGTACTTAGGGTAGTAGTGACGAGCTACCTTACCCTGTGCATCATGGCCTACACGGATGTTGTACATCTTTGCGTACTTGCCATGTATCTGTCGGTCGATGAGGTGCTTGACCTTAAGGGTATCAAAGTGCTTGACATCTGATGCCCACTCTGCCTCAAGGCTGGCCTTCTCTTCTTCACTCATCACCTGATAACGATCACGTTCTCGCATCCCACCAAGGGCAAGCTGTCTGGTGAACTCATTTCTTATCTTACCCTCTCGCTCAAGCTCCTCAAACTGCTCGATGCTGTACTTAATCTTCCCGTTGATCTCACCTCCGAGGATAGGGTTAGTGCCATCGGGTGCAACGTAGTAAGGCTCGCCGCTGGTATGGAAGCTAGCCCGATTGCAATAGAAACCACCGTCATCAAATTGCATAAGGTGGTTGGCATATTTATCGTGGCCGTTCTTCGCACACTCTGGACATTGAGTGTCGCCTACTATAGCCATTAAATAATCTCCCTCTTCTCTTCTCTCCGCTGGCGCCGTGCCTTCTTCTCTTTCTTTTCTTGTAGCTTGGCAGCATCATAGCCTTTGGTCTTGCGCTTTTTTACGATCTTCTCGAATTGCATATTTTCCTGCATCATAATCTCCTATGGGATGCGTTGATTCTATAGTCCGGGTTAACCGTTGGCGTATACTGCTCGTTGTAGTCCATGACTAGGAGAGAAGCCATGCTCAGCTCGGAACTCCATGGCTTCCATTGCAGCTAGATCAAGGTCATCGTGATCGAAGTACCCTAAGAATTTTGTGATACTTTTAACTCTAACCTGAGCCTTCCATTTATTAGATTCCTTGTTCCATGTTACTCCTGTTACTCCACTATTGTTTGCCCTGCTCTTACTTCTGTTCCTGCTATTATCCAAGGAGTTGCTTGCTTCTAGGTTACTCCATCTATTATTTGTAGAGTCCCTGTCTTTGTGAGCAACCTGCTCTGGTATAGCAATGCCCATCCATAGGAAGGTAAGCCTAGATGCTAAGTACCTTTCTTTATTAAACCTTATATAAATACTAGGGTATCCTGTTGCGCCTATTGATTTTGTCCCAGCAGCTAGTCCTTCTAGTCTAGCATTGAATGCTTTGCCCTAGCTTTCCATGTGAATACACCTGTCTCTTCATTGTAATCTAATAGCTCACGAATCTTGTCTGTTGTTAGTTGCATTACGCCTCCACCTTATGTTGTCTACAACTGTAGACACCTTTGAATATGCTAGGCTCCCCGGCTCCTTGTTACCTTGTGACGTCCTGCTGCGCAGTTAACCCTAGCCTTACTCCCTTTTTCCTTTACACCCTTGACGGAATGCTTCGCATGTGCTGGACTTCCTGTTCTTCTATAGTCCGGGTTATGAATTCGATGCGATGTCTACAGTTGTAGACACGATGGATGAGAATGAATTGCATTGTCGCAGTGACTTCTGCTTGGCAGAGCCAAGGGAATAGTATAGATAAAAGAAAACCCCATCCACTTTTACATGGACAGGGCCTTGACTTTCTCTTTACCTACACATCTTAAGCAAATGTATATTGAGCCTTATGGATTTGATCAAGGCCTAGCGTACCAATCATCGGCACCTCTTCCTCGCCCTCCTCTTTCAGTATCTCTTCCACCTCCTCCTTGAAGGTAGTCAACCAATCCGAACGGTAAAGCTTAACGAATTCCTTGGTTAGACAGTCACGTAATGCTTGCGTCTTACCAGCATGAGTACCAAACGAGTCATGGATTACTGCAATACTATCTAAACCTTCCCGCTTGAACGCATTTACAGACTTGATCAAGTGACTAGCATCCATGCTATGCACGTAATTAGGTGCTGAACTTGACTTCATTCTGTTAGTATCAATCTCATCTGTTTCTTGTAGCACTGTGAACTCGGTCTTACCTAGCAGCTGAGTGTATACTATCTTGCTTTCCATCTTGTAAATTGCTTGCTCAACCAGGAATCCTGTTGGCGTAGTCCAATGAAGGATCTTATTCTGCTTGCCTACCTTGGTTGCTAGTCTCTGTATGAAGCTCATACCCTGCCGTGCTGCTACTACTACGTCACCAATGGCATCCCAAAGCAAGCGAGTACACACTGCAACGGCATCACCAATAGGGAGAGCTGAGTTGCTGTCACCAAAAGGATGAACCGGGTTAGCTGAGCGCCCCGCTGCCTTGGCCTTGGCTGCCTCATCAGCTTCCAAATCAGACAAGTGACCAAAGATACTTGAACGACAGGTCAACATCGTACTGCCATAAGGCAAGGTCATCACTGGTGTCTTGCACAATGATCTGTCTACACCTGTAAACAACCATGCTTTGCAATACTTCTTGACAAGATCATTGTCTAGTGATACGCCTAGGCTATTGATCTGTACCTCTATCTTGCCTGCGATAATGTCTTGCATCTTTTTAATAACTACCTCTGCAACATCCTTATAGATATCTTGAGGCTTATCGTTAGGTGTCAGGTTAACGGCAGCGCCACCTCTTGCATCACGGAGCATAGCACTGTAATGCTGGATGCCTGAGCATGAGCCATCCTGTGCTACTGGTGTACGGCTTAAGAAATCTGAAGCCTTACGCCCTGAGTCTTCCCATTCCAGCAACTCAGCCCACTCTAAGGCCCATGCTAGGAACTGCCAAGGCTTGTCTGCGTTTGCCCATTCACGAAAGGTCAGGGGATCGGCAGCAATATCCCGGATTGATTCTTCCATACCCTCGATGAATGCAACACGGTCATCAAAAGAAATCTTGTCTTCACCCCATGTACCAGCACCTTGAACGGCCAGCCAGTAACGGCCATCAGTACCTAGTGCTTCAGCCTTATGGAACCTGACCAATGCTTTCTGTAGGTCACCGCCTTGAGGCCCAAACTGTGAGCTGCGGCAGTACACACGGCTCCTGCTATCCAGTGTATACACAAAGTACAAGGCAGGGTAACGACTGAAGGTACGAGCTACACCTAACGCCCGGCTTGCATCCATGTACTTGCTTGCCCGTGTATTCTCTGCCTCGTAAACCTTACGTGCTTCACCCTTCCAATCTTTGAACTCTTGGAATTCATCAGGAGTCATTGCATTTTTCAGGTCGTCACCTCGTAACCCTCCCAGTTCTTCTCTTACTGGTGCTTCAGGAGGACGGAACGGATCAGCTTGAGGGATACCAATAGCTAGATCCTGCTCTTGTACCTGCTGTGCCACGTCAAGAATACCAGTGTTAACTTCCCATGATACCTTTTGCAATGTGTTGATAGCAGCGTACACTTCAGGCATTTGCTCTTTGGTCAGCTTCTTAAGGTGCTTGCGATTGTTAACCTTGACCAAGGGAAGAGTCCGTGAAATTTCAGGCATGTAATACCCGCCATTCTTAGGGCCTTTCCATGAGCGAGGTGGTACTACGCACGGGCTGTAGTCTGGACTCATCTGGCCGATGAATTCATCGAACTCAAGACACCAATCAGATACCTTGCCGCTTATCTCAATGTGGTAAGGATCACGGCGCGAGTGCCTAGCTACCCTGAATACTGGCTCACCTTGGAATAGCAATGTGCTCTGGATAATCTCGATCATGGTCAGACCAATGTGAAGCAGGTCAGACTTAGGCCAGTCAGCCCACCGATCTATATCAATAGCATAAGGCCCTGTCTTCTGGTCAGATAGCTTACGCTCGGCTGAAGCCATAACTTCACGGCGATGGCGGTAAGACTTAGATCGTACCCGCTTCAGGGTATCCTTAACTTTCTTTACATAACCCGGTGCCACCTCTTCTACCTTAGTGAACCGTGCTTGATCTTCAATGCGACCACCAATCTTGATCGCAACGTGCTGAAGTGTGCCATCCATTGACAGGTAATCAAGGATTGTCTTGACTGACAAGTAAGCCAGAGTCAAGGCAGGTACGCATTCAAGGTAAGGTATTGCTTTAGCTGTGCGTCCACCTTTGGAACGGCAGTGCAATATGTAAGCTTCAACACCCTCGGTCAATGGCTCGATGAATTCTTTGGTCAGTCTACGGTTTGAGTTAGTGCTGCTTGCTTCCCCTGATTCAATAGCACGTTGTTGTGACTTCTTGTAACGCTCAACACCACCATCAAAGGCAGCTTGCTCAAGTCTCATCTGTTCTGCCATAAGTAATTCATCAGTCCACTTCATATCATCCACCCTTCTTTGCAATTCTGCTACAGATCAGCAGCTCGTCAACTTCTTGGTTACTAAGGCGACCACCATAACAGGAACTAAGGATAAGTTCAACACCTTGCTTACCGTTTCTTCTCTTAATAACTGAAACGATATCTGATACACGGTACTTGACTTGACTCATGTTTTGAATATGTGCATCCACGGCATGTACAAGGTTGGCTGCTACTCTGATCTCCACTTCACTGGCATCGAACTGTATCATAATTTATAACTCCCGTATGCTTCATCAATTTTACTTAGGGTATCTTCCTTGTCAGCAATATGAGCACAGGCACCTGATATAATACTTTGCCATCCCCAGTAGCTATCAGATCCTCGCTCGTTTATCGGCTTCCTGGAATCCAGCTTAAGGCCAGCTCGCATACTTGTCAGCATCCACTCTGTTTCCTCCTCTACGCTGGTCAGTACCTCATGAGCCTCTTGAACTACCTTTTCATTATCAGCTAGGTAAGCATCAAACAAGGCATCGGCTAATTCTATCTGAGCCTTCTCTATTGCATCTTCCTCTTCAGCCTGTGCTTCCCCTTCAAAGTCTGTTGTCTTCCAAGTATCGTAATCCATGTTACACCTCGTTGCTTGTTAGGTCAGGCCGGAATTACCCGGCCATCCTCGTTACTGTTACGCTGCTACTGCTTCAGCAGACATCAAGGTATCCTTGGCTTCCAGCAGCAGGGCATAAGACTCATGCTGTGAACTATAACCAAGCTTGACCATTGCACGGAATACCTTGCGAACTTCAGCCGGATCGACTGCCTGTTCTGCGCTGAGGCCAAGCCTGGCGTACATACAATCGCTTTGGAACTGCGGCAGGGCCGGTACTACTGCCTTGGATTTGCCCTTGCTCTCGCGCTCTTGACGAGCTGCTGCAAGCTCAGATTGCAACTCAGATACCAGCTCCCTGAGCTTCAGCACTTCAGGGTCAGTGCTATCTGGCACGGCAGTCGGGATACCTCCGATACTCACGTCACGGCCTGTAGCAGGCGACCACGGAGCACCCTCATCTTGACCTAGGTCAGGCCCGTTATCTACCGTAGTAGACATTGGGAGGGCAGGCTCTTTCGATTCATCCACTGGCTGCGGTACACCGGCCATCTTTTCAACTGCCTTGCCTGTCAGGGCCTCGCCTTCAGCGACCAGTTCACGTGCTGCTTGCTTCACCTCTTCAGGAAATCCAGCCAGCTTATGCAATACGTTAATGCTTTGGCCTGCCAGTTCATCATTCGTAGCAAATTCATCCGCAACTTTCATCAAACGATAAACGTAAGCCTTCTTGAATTCAAAACACTCCTTAGACCAATCAAGAAATTCATTAGCTGAGCTGAATTCTTCCCTTGCCTCATTTAGCAGGTGACCAACTTGAACCAAGGCATTGGCAGAAACTCGGAGACTTTCGGCGATTTCTGCTTCCAGCTCTGGCAATCTTGCGCTAGCTTGCGGCTTCTCTTTGTCTGCCTTGTCTTCCAGCTCTGTCAGCTTGTCAATTACAGGAGCAATCGCGTCACGTGCCTTGCTCTTGCTATTCCAAGGTAGCTCTTGTAAGTTAACCTCAAGTGCAAAGAGCAATTCTATACTAGAAGCCAGTGACTCGCTCTTGCCAGTCAAGAATTCTTGAGTGTTACGCAACTTAGCGATCAAAGAGTCGACAGTTCCAACCTTACTTCCGCCGGATCTTGCGGCCTTAGGAGTACAGCCCTTTTGAACTACCAGTACCAGCTCTTCACGGGCTTCAGAAATTGATTCGAGAACAATATTTGTCATGGTCATTACCTTCAAGTTAAGTGGTTCGGAGCGTTGGCACTCCCTCTACTACCCATGTATGTTCTCATGGGCAGTAGGCAATGTCAACTAATCTTTAACCTTTCCTCTGCTGTTTTAACAAGGCTTTCAAGGTACTCAATTACAAGGGGGGTGGCGTCACCTCTAACATCATTCACACTCCTGTCAGTGTAAGCAATGTAATTACCGAATTCCCTGTAAAATTCTAAGCAATCCTTCAGCCCCTCGTACAGGCCCTCTTTCATCTTTTCAGGGACTAACAGTGCGTAGAAACAGGAGCCATCAAAGGTGTAAGCGTTTGGGATCTTAAGCTTGATCCTTTTCGGATCCTGTGAGACTGCCATATTCATAAATAACGGCTTGTTTAAGTCTTTCATGTTAACCTCACTATTTCAGTTGAATTAAGAATTGATCAAGTTACCATCTCGAAAGGTAGCACTGCCTGTCCATTTTACAGTTACGTCATCATCTGTCAAGTACCATTCACCTTTCTTTTGAAACAGGCCCCAATTAAATGTCAGCCGGGAAAGTACGCCGTTCAAACGCTCTTTAGTTGTAACGGTTTGCCAACCAGCATCCGTGATCCACAACTCGTCAGTAGACACGATCTTCTTGGCTATTAGGTTATTGTGGAGTTTCAAGTACCATTCCTGAATTTCAGTAGCACCACAATCAGAAACAGTGGTATTACCTTGGCTGAACCTGTACTCGTTGTCAAATGCATCAACTGACTGGCTAGTGATCTTGCGCATAATGTTACCTCGTTTCGGTTAGTGTGAGTGTAGCTTACATGGCCTTCCTTGGCCTGTCAAGAACTTTCTAACTTTTACAGTGGTATAGATAGTCATAATTTTTTAATCCTCGTTTATGCGTATTCACCAACATAGCAATATTGGCTGTATTGTAATTCGTGCAATTCGCCGTCTTTACACAGTGAGTCTGACCAATCGTTAAACGCTTGATTCATTGCTGGTTCGTCGTCTTCACCGTGTTGCTCAATAACCAATGGTGCTATGTCTTCATCGAATCTTTCAGACAATGCTTGTTCTGAATCAATACCACCTGTAACGGTTGCGTATTCTTCAATACTTTCTAGTAGTTCAACGTGCGAAAAAATACCCATAATCTTTACTCCAGTTTTAAATACATTGTTTGGTTTTACTTTACGCTTGCCTGTCTAGCCTGTCAAGAACTTTCTAACTTCCCGGTTTACCCGATACTGTTAGAAGAGAAAATCAGAACTAGGGTTTTAACGTGTTTATCCTTCACTGTATCTGATTTGCTCGTTTGCCTTGATCTTTTTCAAATGATACGCAATGCTTTTGATACTGTCAAGCCTGGAATTATGCAAAGTCCGAAAATAACTAAAATCATTTGCCTATCCTCCAAAGTTTATCCGCGATAAGATACCGAGACCGATACCCTACCGGATAAAATCTAGCTTTGCAAGCTATATTTTGGCGATTATCCACGTTGGCAAGGTCTCACAAAAACAGGCCTGTACCTTCTTACCTTCCGGCCAAATAATGTAACCGTTCTCTTCCACTGTTACAAACCATATTGACAGGTTGATCTTACTTAATGTTTTATAGGTCATTTTTTTGTTACCCTCGCCAGTAATCAAAATCTGAGAAATTCCGTAGCTCATAATTGTATTCCTGTTTAGGTGGTTTCACGGATACCTATACTTCTCACCATCCCATACTTCGAGGGTTTCAGGCTTAACGGAGTCGGAC
>Ga0136591_1000345_pt1 | contig 19981 bp, 20 predicted proteins | sample AntRauMFilla3767_FD_104929 | JGI IMG/M metagenome (GOLD analysis project Ga0136591, IMG submission 104929) | Saline lake microbial communities from Rauer Islands, Antarctica - Metagenome Filla 3 #767 | ecosystem: Environmental > Aquatic > Non-marine Saline and Alkaline > Saline | place...
CACGAGCGGCGATTCGGGTACGGCGAACGTCTCTTACCAGATAACCGACGACATCAACAGCCTTGCTATTGTCTACCAGACCGAGCAGACCGGTATCGACCCCGAAGCCACCGTCGAGGTTACCGGTGCAAACGGAAATAGCGTCTCGGAATCGCTATCTATCGGGACGGTCGGGACGGTTCAGGAAGGCCTCGACCTGTCGGCGCTCGAAACGGGGCTGGCCAACGTGAGTCTCTCGGCCGACGGCGTCAATATGCGTGCTCAAGTCGTGCGACGTGGGTCGGTGGATGCCGACGGCGACGGTATCCGGGATAGCGTCGAGGAACAGACCTGGCGGTTACCCAACGGCGACGGTAGCACGTTCAATCTGTCGGCGACGGACCCTGACACGGACAACGACGGCCTCAGCGATAGCGAAGAGATAGCGTTCAAACGCAAGATCGTCGACGGCGAACTCAGGGTGGAGCCAGCCTACGCCCGGTCGAATCCAGTCGACTCCGATACCGACGGCGACGGTCTGGACGATGGACGAGAAGTAAACGGCTGGGCGATTAGCGTCCTGGACAACCACGGCGATGCGTCCGATTTCGTCGACGCCGTCAGTAACAACGAGAGCGATACTGATCAGTACATCACCAACCGCCCAGTGTCGTCGAATCCGCGGGTCACCGACACCGACGGCGATTCCCTCGCCGACGGCCGGGAGGAGCTTCTGGGAACCCACCCGAACGCTGCTGACACCGACAACGATGGCCACGACGATGGTGAGGAGCTCGACGACGAAACCGACCCGACGCTATTCGATGTCAGTGCGCCGACAGTCGAGATAAACGAGGCACAGTACGAGTCGCGCGCGAATCCGTTCGCAAAGGGCCCGCTGAATTATTACGACGTTAACGGGGCCGTTTCGGATCAAAGCGCCATCGCGTCGTCGACAGTCATCATCGACGGGGAAGAGTTCGAGAACGAAATCAATCCGAGGTTCTTCTCCAGGCGAATCGACGCCGGAATTCTTGGCGGGGTAGAAGAGGGGCTGACGGTAACGAAGATCAAGGTTCGCGTGACCGACGAGCACGGCAACAGTCGCACAGTGCTCGCATCCGCCCGCTCGAACGGTATCGTCGAAGCGGTCGAGCAAAGCGGCGGACTGGATGAGCTCCCCACGGGGGGAGCGTTCGTCCTCGGGACGGCAACGGGTATCTCCAGTGGGATCGGCCAGCTCGTCGGCACGGTCGACAGCGTCGTCAACAGTCCCCGCGAGACCTACGATAGCCTCACAGACCTCGATAAGTACGAGCAGGTAGTCAGTAACGCCGACGATATTCCCGGGCTGCTCGTCGATTCCTATCAGAACCAGCAACGGGCGGCAAATCCGTACTATCGAAACGACCAGATTGCAGACGAGAGTCGGTATCAGAACTTCAGGCGGGGTTACTACTCTGGCCTGATCGTCTTCGAAGTCGCTGCCGCGGCCGCCGGGAGCAGTGCCGCTGCCAGGGCCAGGAACATCCAACAAGTACAGCGGGCTGCCAGCGCGGCCAGAGCGACGCGAGCGGCCAGATACTACCGCGCGGCACGAACCAGGTTCGTCAGCGCACCGGCCAGCCGGGTCAGCTCGAAGGTCACCCGTAGCGTGACCAGCCGGGTCGACTTCGACAGTCCCGTCGTCCAGCGGACGATGGCCGGCACCAGAACCGTCGGCCGGTCGATTCGGACGGGCCGCTATATCGCAAACACGCCCAACCGCGTCCTACGTGACCTCAACGAGCGTGGGCAGGCACAACTCCGAGCCTATTACCGAGGCATCCGGGGCCGCGACGGTGACACTGGTCTCGAAGCGATGACCGATGGCGGCCAGGACACGCTCAAAAACACACTGGAAACCAGAGATATCCCCAACGCCGGTGCGCAAGCCGCCCAGTTACAGCGACGCCTCGACACCGACGAGTTCCAGGAAGTCTACGACGCCGACCTGCCAGACGACACACGCAATTCACTGTTGCGAGCTGAGCGTGAGGGCGACCTCTCCGCTTCCGAGACGGCCAGAGCTGCACGCAGTCTCGACGGGTCGGACAACAGCGACGTTCGACAGGCGATTCGTGACCTCGACGATGCGCAACAGCGGCGTGCCTACAAGCTGGTCGGCCAGACCGGTGATGATGGAGTTGAGCTTATCGACGGTATGAATACCCAGAATCGAGAGACGTTTTTCAGTCTCGGCACCAGAGACCGGTTCGGGGAGTTTGATGACTTCGATACTTGGCGAACGGCAGTTGCGAATGCGGAAGATGTCGACGCGGCGAAAGCAAGCCGGTACGCCGCCCGTGTCGACAGAGCTGCGGACCGAGACAACATAGAAGATGTCGATAAAATACTTGATGACACTATACCGAGTACCGATGACGTGGCAGGTGAAAGCGGTGAAGCTGCGAGTGCGATTCGGTACGCTGATGACGGTGCCGACGTTACCATAGAGCCAGGTAGCAGCGATATCGATTACTATGATATGGCTATCACGAGAGGCGAACAGACGGAATATGTCGAAGTGAAAACTAGGGCATCGGGTGACGTAACCGAACGCTATATCAGTGAAAGAATAACAGATATCAATACGAAGTACGATAACGCTCTGGACAATTCGGATCTTGATGTCGACGAGAACGATAGAGTGCTGGAAATTAGGACGAGATCCGAAGCTGATGACCTCTCGTCGATACGACAGGAAGCAAGGACCGCATTGGATATCAAGAGCAGAGAAGGTGATGTTGAACTCGACGAAATACGCCTCGTCGCAAGAAACGGTGATACCGTCACTGTTGAACCATGACTGAGGATATACCCCTGGAAGTTCGCATATCGACTGAAAGCGGCCTTGCGTGGGAATTTGTGACGCCTTCTTCTGCCATGACCTGTGCCGAACAGGCCGAAGAAATGGTCCATTTCTGCGAGCAACTGTACGATGCATTCGGCACGTTTCTCGTCCCGATTGAGATCAACTATGCAATCAGTATCTACGAGCAGAACACCGAGCTTCGACCCGACAGCGATAGCGGCGAGGTGGTGACCCGTAAACTACGAAATGACGATGGCATCCGTGTTTCAGAATTTAAACAGTCCACCGAAACCGACGGAACCGGTGTGCGGTGGATTCCACGGGTTCCATTCGACAAGAACCGGTACAAAATATCTCTTGATGGCGCTGACCATGCTGTTGAGCGGAGTGACTGCATTCCGTACCGCAAGGGTGAACCGCGTCAGAACATGAATGTATCCGATCCGCTCCGCGTTTCGGCTAACCACCGGGAATCGAGAAATTACCCGTCAGTGACCGCTGAGCATGTATTAACTGTGTCAGTCTCGATGGCCAGTGATATTTGGCTTCGGGCATCTGAGGATGGTCGGAATAATAGAGCGTATTTGATGAGCTTCTTCGAGGATATAGCTGATGCCATCTCGGCTACGTCGGTACAGCGGGACAAATACGGGACCAGTGATTTCTGGAATGACTTGTCGGTGTACAGTGGTGACGACGACTATATCGAATTAGAGCCAGAAGTGATATACTGAAATCCGATATAATGTTTTCTGAAAGAGCCAAACGCTTTCGGGGACTGGCTTGAGTATCATGCGGACTGAATGAAAACAGGCGGACACAATACCGAGCGCACTATCGGAGCCTGCTCCGTTGCGACGTCGACACCAGTCTATAAGTGCGCTCAACGACGGGACACGTAACTTCAAAGAGACACTCGAAAACAGAGATATCCCCAACGCCGGTGCGCAGGCCGCCCAGTTACAGCGCCGGCTGGACACCGACGAGTTCCAGGCGGTGTACGACGCCGACCTGCCAGACGACACTCGGAACGCACTGCTAGACGCTCAACGTGATGGGGACATCTCCGCTCCGGAGACGGCCAGGGCCGCTCAAAGTCTCGACGGGTCGGACACCAGCGACGTTCGGCAAGCGATTCGTGACCTCGACGAGAGCCAACAGCGCAAAGCGTACGAAGTAATCGGTGAAACTGGCGAAGACGGAGCCGACTTCATCGACGAAACGCCGGAAGCTGACCTACAGGCACTCTTCGGTCAGATCGATTCAGATCCCGATCTTAGTAGTGGTGATCTCGCTCGTCTCGTTCGATCTACGGACGGGAAAGCACCAGAACTACTCGACGGCATCTCACCTGGTGAATACAGCGATCTGATGCGGCTCAAGGGGAGCAATCAGCGACTGACGAAAGAAATCCTGATCGACGGCGAGATCAATGGAAAATCTAGATTTGTCGATGACTCTGTTGACGGTTATGAAGTCGTGCGGATAGCCAGAAACTTCGAGCGTGGGAGATACGAGGGTCCCGACGGGGAGACGCTTGACTTCCAAGATGTCAGGGTAATCGGAGAACAGCCGAATGGGAAAGGGATGTTCATGCCCGAGCAAAGTGTCGATCATGCATTTGAGCGGCACGTACTTGGGGACAAAATCGCGACGCGGGACACGACGAGTCTGTTCCCGACGGAACGGTGATCAGAAACTCACGGGTAGACAGTCCAGCAGGACTGCCCAGTTCGATGTCGCTCTCCAACAGAGAGCTGCGAAACGAAATCAAAGACCTTGCGTTCCGGACGATTCGGAACGAGAACCACGATGGTGGTGACGCTGTCTACGATGAGATTTCGAGAAACGGTATCGAAGAGGTTACAATTAACGTTGATGGGTCGAAGGTTGACAGTGTGTACCCGACTCGTGGCACCTCGGTCCGTCGGTGGAACAACGATGCCGGACGATGGGAAAAGTGGGACGGTAGTAACTGGGTCGAGTGGAACAATTATTCACCGTAACAGACGCTAGTACTATCAATGAAAACGGTCCAGTTCGAGTACCACGACACAGAGCCTGATGGTCCACAAAACAGTGTCCCGACTCTCGTCAGGTTCGTCAACGACACAGACGGGGAGCCTGACAGACTCAGCCTGAAGTACGAGTCCGCAACCCCAGGCACATTCTACTGGAAGATGCTTGTTGCACTCTACGGGCTGGCAAGCCAGTCGCCGGTCCAGATCTATCGGCCAGACTGGTTCTATATCGAATCCGGCGGAAGTGAAGAGCGCTACGACCGATCACACTCATTGATTGCAACCGTGGATAAAGGTCGGCTCAAACTTGCAGTGGTGACGTATGTCGATGGGTGGGATGTCGCGCCAGTTGACTGGCGCCCAGACGCGTCGAAAGAGACATTAACGGTCGATTTCGTGGAGTTCGCTCAGCAGCTTATGAACGGTGCCCGAGAATATCGAAGTCGCCACAGCGACCCGCAGTCACGTATGGACACGTTTGTGTCGCTACTACTAGACGAGATTACGGAGCGGTACCCACGAGATCAGTGGGATGAGTCACTCACTCACTCACCTGCGGATACGCCGGAGTCGATGGTCCATACCTATCTGTATGACTGTCAGTACCCGGACGAGTCGTTTTCACACTTGTTACAGTGTAATGGGGCAGTTGAGGCGGAAGTCAAGCGACTCCAGAGCGCTGAGTCGGATGCAGACGAGATCGGAACGCGATACCAGACGCTCCTGTCTCATGAATCGAAAACCGTACAGCGAGCAACTGCGCTCGCTCTTCGGGACAACCCCGACGAGCGTGCAAAAGAGTGGCTGCTAGCGCGACGGTGGACAGACATTCCTGTCGTAGTCATCCCGAGTCTCGAAGCAGCCGCCAAGTTCCCCAGTGATGCGGTGCGAGATAGCTTGATAGAAACGGTTAATTTCTCGTCGCACCCGGAGATTCGCCAGGCTGCAGTAGAACTCCTCAAACCGTATCCGAACGACGAGACGGTTAGTGCGCTCGAAACGTTCGCCGAGGAGGACGACGATGATACGGTCCGGGAAACAGCCCAGTCTGTGCTAGATTCTATCAACGCGACGTGAGCCGACTCACTCATCGGGTAGATAACTGGTCGATGAACTGGACGGACGAAAGAGTACTTCGACCAGTCGGAATAGCTAATTACGTCTTGCAATCCATATAGTCGCCATGGCAGTCGCTGACGACCGCTATATCAGCGTGTACTACGTTTATTCTGACGGCGATCCGGTAGCAATCGAAACGGCACACCAGAACGCCTTCCGTGGTCACCCAGAGTTGGCGTGGGACTCACCCTTCCTGCGGGGAGACTTCGGAAACGTCAGCATCGGCTGTGAGGACATCGCCGCCGAGATGTCTGGGATGGACCACCCCGACAACTACACCTACGATGACGGCGAGGACACATGGGACCTATTCGAGACGCCCCTCTGTGAGTATTTCCTCAAGAGCGATCACGACCTCGGAACCGATGCGCTCGTCGACCAGTTCGTCGAGATGGTCGTAACCGGCTACAAGGCCACCGACGACCCGCCGCTCGCGGCCCACGCGGAGTCACCGACGGTGCGCGCTGGCGCACACGCCACCACCAGTCCGCCGTTCACCGCCGAGTCCCTCGCCCACGACGCGTACGAGTATCTGAGCTGGATCACCGTCTTCACCCCGCCGATGGTCGAAACTTACGGCCGGGAGACGGTCCTGAGCGCACCAGCCTGGGAGACACGAGAGCTCGCTGATGGCGCCGTCCTCATTGTTGCGTACGGTGACCCACATGACCCTGACAGAGACCAGCACGTCGCTGCTTCCCGGCATATCGGCCTCGAATCGTACTACGACGGGTCATGAGAGAGATTAGGCGAGTGTGACTCCGGATTCGCCAGTAACACCGGGCCCGAGATGCTCCAGATGTGGCTTATCACAAACTCATACTACTAGTTCTCGAACGGCGTTCGGGGCCTACAGGAACGGCCTGGGACTGTCTGAACGACAGCGACTTGGGCAACGCGGAACAATACGACCGATGACAGAAGTATATGTCTGACTCCATTGAGGTCGTCTTCGTACTTGATCGCGGCTGGACCACGCCCACCGCCGAGCAATTACAGACCGCTCTCACCGGGTCGGCAGCGCACGAAGCCTCGGTGTCCGGCCCAGAAACAGTGTACCTAACCGACACGACCGAGGGTCCCGGAATCGGATGTACGCTGGACGTGTACGATGCTGCTGCCGACCGGTTCACATTGCCGTCGCTTCCCTCAGTGGTGATGGGCGTGACGCTGTCGCAACTACAGAGCGAAGAGTACTTTCAGGAGAATCTGAGAAGCCTCCTCGATCACGTCCGCCACGTCTACGAGTCATTGGAAAACTGCCAGTACGTATACGGTCTCGATGACGAGCACTTTAGCAGAATCGACAGGGATGCCGGGCCCGGTATCCCTGCCACCGCCGACTCACTGGCGGCAAATCGCATCGAAACGGTGAGTTGGCTGATGCTGTTTGCACCGTCGATGGTCGCCGAGTACGGCCGTGAGTGGCTTCTTGACGCTCCTGCCTGGAAAACACGGGAACTCGACGACGGGGCAGTCATGCTCGTTGCCTCCCCCGACCCGACCGACTGGGAGGAGTTCCGGGCTGCACGGGCAGAGCTGGACGAGTACTTCGGCCCGTCGGCGTAGCCCCTCGCCCAACCTGCCTGCGTGCCCCGAGTGAGCGCGAGCAGAAACAACTATTTCGGGCCGATCCACCAGCAGGTCAAAGACGGTGTCGACGCGGACTCAGATATCGGCATCAATGGTGACGACGTGACAATCAGATTCACAGCATTCGAAGGTTTAAGAGAGTAATATGGCAGATACAACGTACATAGCAGGGTTCTATACGTCCATTCCGACGACGGACATCCCGGAGCAGCTGATCCAGGGGCTTGACACAGCTGGATTCAACGTCCAAGAGACGGAACCGCACGAACAGGTCGGTCCCTCGTCACCCGACGAATACGCCTTCAAGATACCTCTAGATCACACCGTCTTGCATCTTTACTATACCACAGACGAGGATCGAAAGCCCAAGAAACCAGAAGCAAAGCTGTCGTCGCTTGACCACAGCATCAATCCGAAGTGGAGCGATGACACCGAGACGTACCAGCGTCGCATGGACGATGTTCTCGAACTCGTATGCCGGCTCGCAATGGCACTCGAAGCGGAGTACGTCCCCTTGATCAATGCTCAGGAACACGGGATGAAGGCGACGCCGTCGGGCCGCCCGATCTCCGAGGCGGTGTCGGTTCCGCCGCCCATCGGTATCTACTCACCGACAGTACTCGATGGATTTGGCGGCATAGAATCACTGACGGAAGAACCACCCTGGTACGTTGCAGAGCTGACGGATGGACGGACTGTCGTGATCACGACCGACGAACCCTGGGCCGATGGTGGATGGCGACCGCCGACCGACGCTCCGTATATCGAGCGCGCCTGGTTCAACGAGGCCGACACCGACAGAGAGCAGCCCGCAGACGAAGTTGTGGACCTCTCGGATCCGTTTGCCGTCCTCTCACCTGGCGATTATGGCGTCGACGCCTGCGTCGCTCGTGAGGATATCGCCGCGGAATTCCGTAACGAAGACCTCCGGGGAGTCCGGGTCTACGTCGACGAGGACCGGAACCTCAGGCGTGTCGCCGACGACACGTTCGTCCGCAACGTCGTGACCAGGGCCGGCGACGACGAGCAGGCGGTCATCGAGGGGATGCTCGCGGACATCCCGCCGGATACCGACGACGAGACGGTGATGATCTCGGCGCTACTCCACGGCGCGGTTCCGCCGTCGTTCGTCCGCCTCGATGCTCCCGACGGCGAGAACGTCGTCTCTCGTGTGCTCGAACTGGACATCGAGACGAACAAGGTCGATTTGCTGGTCTCGCTCGGCGAGGCCGCACGGTATGGCGAGGGACTGGACACCCAGACCATCGAGTCCGCGCTCGACAACCTTGCCGACCTCGATGACACCGAGGCCGTCGACGCGTACATCCGGGAGAACCTGCTGTAGCCTGCGGGGAGACAGGAGAGACGTCCGCGCCGGCTCTTGACGGAGACGAACCCATCCGCGAGTACCGGCTCGACTGGTCAAGTCAGAGCTCGTTCAGACGGCCAGGCAATACGACGAGGACGGCGAGACACGAGTAACAGTAGTTCTTGCGGCCGTCGCTGGATGACCGATGATATCCGACATCTGGGAGACACTGCCAGTGAACCGAGAACCCCCTTTTCAGCTACTCTCACCGAATAGAAAGATAGCCTCGCAGTGTGTCCGTCGTTTCGTCGCACTCTCCACCGACGAACGGAGAGACAGCCACGGCCACACTCAGTTGGTCGAACTGTCGTACATCTCTTCGAACGCCTGCTCACCACGGATCAACGCATCGACACCGTCGGTGAGTGTCACCTCGCCGAACACGGTCGCCCGATAATACGTGTACAGTCCATCCTGCCCTCGCTCCGTTCGCTGGCGTTTCTCGACGAGGCCGACATCGACGAGTTCGTTGAGGTGATAGTGGAGCGTACTGTCGTCGATTTCGAGTCGGTCCTCGAGCTCCTTCGGACTCATCTCACCGCTGTGGACGAGCCGATAGAGGATCTCGTAGCGGGTGCGGTGCCCGACAGCAGTGTGCATATCGAGATACTCGTCGAGACTGAGAACGCTCTCCTCTGGGAGCAGGTCTTCCGGGTCGTCTGGGGCCTCTCCGTTGACTGCCCCCGTTCGGTCAGTCGCCATCGTATCCAATGCTACGAGTCGAGTGCGCTTAGTCGTTATCAAGCCGAGAGTTCTCAAAAACACCACTCTTTATATGAAGGTGCCGGATACAAACACCCATGACCCATGATATCACGCGCGAGTTGATCGCTAGCCGGCTCGGGCGTGTGACGTACGACCGTTTTCTCTTCTACCTGATGGGGCCGTACAAATCGTTCAACCTCAACTACGTACTCAGCGAAGAGGAACGCCGCAAAATCGATATCGACGACCTCCCCGGCCCCCTTCGCCGACTCTTCCGGAACAAGGACGACATCAACGCGGCTCAAGCGTTCTTGCGACGCATCCAGGGCGCCCTTCGAACCGACCCTGGCGTAAATGCATTTCTCGCGCTCGATGTCGACATCGATACTGATGGCGTGGATGCGGTGACACAGAGCATCGAGTACGCACGGTGTAGCAATGCGACCGCGTTCGTGGTTCCGTTCCTCGGCCACAATTTCGGCGTTGGGGAAGAAGCAGGCAGCGTCCTCGAAAATATCGCGGATACACACGGCGAACGGCTGGTTTTCGTTCACGAGGACGACGTTACGAGTGCGATGATTCGGTCGGCGCCCGTCCGGTGGGATTTGCGCGTCGAAACGTACGAAACCGAGGCCGAACTCGTGGCCAAACTACGCCGGTTCGCCGGCGGGATAATGCACCGCGAACGACGGGGGGGCCTCGATCGCTTGGGGTGAGGGCGCTGCGGTGCTGTGGTGACACTGACCAACTGGACGACCACGACGACCGAGCGCGGCGAGACCGAGGTGGCGGTGGTGGTCGAAGGCGTCGGTGGGTGGCCGGGACACGTCAGCAAGGCGACCCCTGCCACGCCACGCCGCGTGGACCCGAGAGCACTGCGCTCAGTCCGTCACGACCGCTCGCCCTCGAACGCGTCGAGCCAGCCCTCGATAGCGTGCTGGAGCGCCCCGGTCGTGCTGCCCAGATGGAGCAGCTGGTAGCCGTTTTCGGCCTTCTCGTTGACGTCGTCCATCCCGAAGCCCAGCCCACCGACGGGGACGCCCGCGTCGACGGCGGCCGAACGGACCGTCTCGACGGCGTCCTCGACCTCCGGGTGGTCGAGGTCGCCCGGGTGGCCCAGCGACACCGACAGGTCGAACGGGCCGATGAAGACGAATCCCAGTTCCGGGACGTCGAGGATCTCGTCGATGGCATCGACGGATTCAATGGTCTCTATCGTCGCACCGACGAGCGTCTGGTCGTCCTCCCGCTCGACGTAGTCCTCGGTGAGTCCCCACCGACTGGCTCGCGGGGCCGCGAGACCGCGGTCGCCCGGCCCGCCGTCGTAGTTGAATCGCGCGGAGCGGACCGCCCGTCGGACCTCCTCGGCGCTCTCGACGCGGGGGAGGAAGACGTTTCTGACGCCCAGATCCAGTGCCTTTCGGACGAGTGTCGGGTCCGTATCGGGGAGCCGGACGAGCGGGTCGATACCCGTCCGTTCGGCCGCCAGCAGCAGGTGTTCGAGACTGGGCGCGTGCCACGGGTCCGGCCCGCCGTGTTCGAGGTCGAGCCAGACGAAATCGAGGCCGAGTTCGCCACATAACTCCACGACCGTCGGACTGTACGTGGAGTCGAGCAGTCCCAGGGCCACCTCGCCCTCGTGCAGCGTCGCCGGGAGTTCGTTGGCCGTCTGTGAAGATGTCACAGTATAAATGTCGGAACGCCAATCAATAAATGTCGTGGCGTGCTCACGGGAGGCGTCGACCGAACGCACGTGCTGGCGGTGGGCATCGACGTGACCACGGCGACCGAGCGCGGCGAGACGAGCGTAACTGTGGTCCTCTAGGGCGTTGGTGGGTAGCCGGCCCACCGACTGATCGAATCACACGTGACACGACGAGTGGCGCCAAACAGCCCGCTGTTCAGAAGTACGACTCGCTGGGATCAATCTCGACGCCTGCGTATTCGTTCCCCTCCTCGACTAACGCGACAAATTGCTCCCGTGCGGACTCGACAGAGTCGAACCCGGTCAGCTCGTCCCTGGACCGATCTGCCAGATAGTCGAGTCGAACCACCAGGTAGTCGAACGCATCGGTATCGTCGACCGTGGCTTCCAGCGCGGTCCGTTTCTGGAGACATTCGACCACGGACCGGTCCTCCGGAGAGAGCCCGCGGAGGTGAACGTACGACCGCGGCTCTGGCCCCCAGACATCGAGCGGTAATACGGTAGTCGCACTCGTCTCGCGAACGTCGCTTTTCGTGTCGGGCGGTCCCGAACTGAGTGCGAGTTCAATTCGGTATCTCGCGTACAGATGGCGACCACGAGTCGGCAGCACCGAATACCAGACGTCACAGTAATCCCAGGGGACCTCTGGCCGATCATCGTAGTTCACAGGGATGATACCAGCCGTATACCCCTCTGCGGTCTCCCACTGATTGATGAATCCGGTAACGTCGAGAACCGTTTGCATACCGGGTAGTTCTGGACAGACCATCATAATGTCCACCCCGCGACACGGATTCAAGCGATACCACCGTCACGACGTACAGGTCACCGTCACCGACCGCGTCTGCGGACCGTCACAGTCGATAAGCAGTATCGACTGCCACGTCCCGAGCGCGAGCGCACCGTCTCGCACCGGCACCGAGACGCTCTCGTCGAGCAACAGCGACCGGAGATGCGAGTCGGCGTTGCCGTCGAGCGCGTCGTGTGCGTAGCCGTTTTCCTCGGGCACCAGCTCCCGCAGGTAGCTCTCGATATCGCCGAGCAGGCGCTGTTCGGCTTCGTTGACCACGACGCCGGCGGTGGTGTGCTGGACGAACACGGTACAGACGCCCTGGACGACGTCGGCCGGGACTCGATGTTCGACCTCGTCGGTGATGTCGACGATGTCGAGGCGGTCTGTCGTCTCGACGTGGATCGGCATACAGACGGGTTCAGGTGGCGGTGATAAGATTCCCCCGCTCGCCTCACTCCTGTGACTCTCTGAGTATCAGCGGACCGACGGCGAGCGTCCGTTTCGCGACCGTCAGGATGCGGAGCAGATAGGCCACGAAGAGCAGGAACGGAGTGAGCGTGACAGCGAAGGCGGCCCCGATGACCCAGGTGATGTTGGCGACGCCGAGCGTGCGACCGGTGATCGTGGCCGCGTCCACGGTGCCCATCATGACGCCGGCGACGACGAGAGCGGGAACGGCGGTGTACAGCGTCAGCTGCGAGAAGCTGATGAGCTCCCACTGGAAGTACAGTGTCTTGATGTGTTCGCGCGCGGGACCGAACATCGAGAGTGCCGTCTTCAGCTCCTGAAGCCGTTGCTGGTCGGTCTCGTCGAGGGCGGCGGCGTGTTCGTTACCGATGCGGTCGATCTGGAATATCTTCCAGCTGTAGTTGAAGTTCAGCGCGGCAAACAGCACCTCGAACGTGCCAAAGGACGCGCCCTCCAGCTGGTCGGCCACCGCAGTGGCGTTCCCGATGACGCTGTCGGTGAACTCGTCGGCCTCGGTCCGGAGCTGTTCGTCGCTGTTGTCCAGCAGCCGCTGACGGAGCGTGCGGCTCCGCTCGGTCGTCAGGTCGACGATACTACGGAGGAACGCCGAGGGGTCGGCGGGGGTCGTTTCGCCGAGGAGTTCGTCGGTGTACTCCCGGAAGTCTAGCGTGTCGCTCATCCGCTGGCGCTGGTCGCCGAGCGGGCCGTCCTCCTGGGAGATGACGAGCTGGCCGATGGAGACGACGAGCGTCGACCCGGTGACGATGACAGTGATCATCGAGGAGAACATGGTGTCGACGAGGTCGCCAGAGCGGACCTGTGCCACGAAGTTCGGCGAGAGGACCGTCACTGCGACCGCGAAGGCGACGAAGACGACGAAGACGAGGATGGCGGTGAGGACGAGCCGGTTGAGTTGCATCAGGATGAGCAGCCGGATCCCGGACGCGTTCTCGCGCCCGCGCATCGTGTTCGCCGTCCCGATGTCGTCGTCGGTCATGCGGACTGGTCCCTGGCGCGGGGTCGCTTGAACACGAGGTACTTCGTCCCGCCGCCCTCGTAGCAGATTGTCTCGGTCAGTTCCCACCCCTCGGCGCCCAGTTCGTTGAGCTGTGCTTTCGGGTCCACGGCCTCCTTTCTGGTCGCGTCGCGGGCGGGCCGGACCGTCTCGTACTCCCACTCGACTGTTCGTGTCATTAATCTAATAATGTCTGCTGAGCTGAAAGTTCTGGCGTCCCCGGGCCCGACACCGTCGGCGCGACAGGTGACGAGGGCGCCCCACTGCGAGGCCGGTACAGCCGTCAGTCCGGCGCGGGACTGCTCCCGTCCTCGCTCGCGGAGCCCTCCTCGCCGTCGGTGATCTCCTCGTGGAGGTCCTCGGCCGGCGCACCCAGCTGTTCGGCCACGTCCGCCGCGGGGTCGATCGGCTCACCGTGGAGCAGTTCCGGGAGGACGATACGAATCGCCTCGATGAGCAGGACGAACACGATGGGCATGAGGAAGAAGCCGTACCAGCCGAAGAATATCGGGCCCAGGATGTACGCGAACAGCAGGACGAGCGTGTTGAGATGCTGTCCGGTCACGTACGGCTGGAGAAAGCTCTGTGGGAGGATGTCCAGCAGGAGGACGTAGCCGACGAGGGCGGCACCCACGAACGGCAGCGCCCGTCCGCCGGCCCCGATGGCGGAGAATCCGAGATAGGCGACCACCGGGAGGTAGACGACCTTGCCGACGACGATAGGTATCAGGCTGGCAACCCCCGTCAGGAACCCCAGCGGGAGCACGAGCGGGACGTGGAGACCGGGGGGTGCGACGGCGTTCGTCGCCGCGTACGCCGCCGTCGCGACGACGGACATGACGAGGACGAACAGGAGGTTGCCATAGAAGATGGATTCGAGGTCGTCGTCGACGGCCAGCCAGTAGGTGTAGGCGGTCGTCTCGCGGCCACCGACGAGGGTCGCGAAGATTCCGGCGAGCACGTCGTCGTATCGCAGGAGCGCGTAGGCCAGCACCGTCGCCAGCGACAGCAACAGCAGCGTGTCGAAGACGCCCCCGAGCAGCCCGAGTGCGCGTTCGAGTCGGGGACCGGAGAGAAATTGCGTCACCTGCGCCAGCGAGGGCGGGTTCGCCAGGAGTCGCTGGGGACTGGTCAACACCACTCCGGGAATCGCCTCGACGTTCCCGAAGCGGTCGGTGAGCACCGACACGATACCGCCGTCGAAGCGGCGTCTGAGCTGCTGGAGAAGCTGGATACCGGCGTAGATGGCGACCAGAAACACGGGGACGAGGACCGTCAGAACGGTCAGTGCGGCGGCGAGTCCGTCCGACGCCACCACGCGCTCGACGCGGTCGGATATCGGCCTGATCGCGTAGTAGCCGAAGAGTCCGAGCGTGAGCAGGTCGAGAAACGTGTACCCGATGACGGCGGCGACACTCGCGAGGGCGACGACGTAGAGCCACCAGCCGAGTCGGTTCCGTGATAGCGCGTTCACGGCGCTCCCCAGATGCGCTCGTGGCGGGTGAACTGGTCGGGCGACGAGAACGCCGTCGATACCACTGTATCTCCAGGTGTGACGGCCACGGACTAAGACGGCGCGCCTGCCAGTGCAAGCCCGCCGACGGCCCAACCACCGGGGGGCGTCAGCGCCGGAATCTATCGGCGGCGACGTAGCGGTTCGGAACCGACGCCTCGGTGAGATACCCCGCACGGTCGATTTCGTTCGCCGCCTCGTCGAGTGCGTCCCGGGCGGTCCGGTTGCCAGCGACGACGGTACTCATCGCCTCGGCTGCTTCGCGCATGACGTTCATGTTCTGTGGCGTGTCCAGCGGAACCGGCGGGTACTCGCCCGGCTCGCTCGGGTCGCCGCCGGGGACGTTCGCCAGGGCCTGTCTGGTCGCGTCGATGTACCCCTCACCGAGGAGCGAGGGAGTGTTGCCGGCGGCCACCTGCTCGCTGACCCAGTCGAACCGGGCGAAACCGCTCCGGGGCGCGTCACCCTGCCACTGGCGTGTCGAGAGCAGGAGGTTCGCCTGGCGGGAGTTGGCCCACTGGATGAACAGCCACGCGGCTTCGGGATTGTCGCTCTGCTGGGTGATGCCCGTCGCCCGCACGGTGGCGTTGACGACCGGGTCCCGACCGTTCGGGCCGGTCATCGGTGGGAGCCACGTCGTCTCTCGCGTCACCGATTCGTCGACGACGCCCGAGACCTGTGGCGTCGCGTAGCACAGCCCGACGTCGCCGGTGCTGTAGGCATTGTTCGCGGCGTACCAGTCGTACGTGCTGGGGTCGTCCGGCCCGTAGTCGTGGAGCATCCCGGCGAACCGCTCGAGGGAGGCGACGCCCTGTTCGCTGTCGAGCGTCGCCGCCCTGTTCTCGCGATCGATCCACTCCCCGCCGCAGGTCTTGAACATCGTCCCCCAGTTCGCAGCGGAGAGGGGGGCCGAACTGGTCCGGGAGGCGATGCCCGCACGGGTCGTGTCGTCGGACTCGGCGATGCGCCGTGCGGCCGATTCCAGTTCGGCGAACGTCGTCGGTTCCTCGACGCCGACCGTCTCCATGGTGGGCTCGTGGACGGCCGTGCAGCCGAACACCTCGACGGTGTTTGGAAAGCCGACGAGCGACTGGCTGCCGTCTGGGCCCGGGAACGACAGCAGCTCGAGCGTCCGCTCGCTGAAGTCGTCCATCGCGAGCCAGGATCTGTCGGTGAGGCTGGCGTCGTCGATGTACTGCTGGAGGTCCCGGACCCACGACCGGCCGTCGTCCCCAAAGTGGTAGTCACCGGCGGGCCACGTGTTGACCACGATGCCGTCGTAGGGGTTGTCGTCGCTGGAGAGGGCGTGCGCCATTTCGCGCCAGTGGTAGTCTTCGGAGACGACCTCGTACTCGACGGAGATACCGGTCAGCTCCTCGAAGTAGTCCTTGACCGCCGTCCCGTTCCCCGTCGTCGTCGAGAACGTCGTCGCGTACGGATGCAGGGCCATCCCGAAGGTGAGCGTGATATCCTCGTCTTCGAACTGCGTCCAGTCGATGGCCGCTTGCCTGGCGTGCTCGTTGAGCCGCCGGCCCCACTGGGAGATGCCGGCATCCTTCGGGGGAATCTCCGCTGGGTTCTCCTCTGGCTGGGGTTCGCGCGTCTCGGTTGCCGTGGGCGTCTCGGTTGCCGTGGGCGTCGGTTCGTCAGTCGGCGTCGAATCGGCCCCACTACCACACCCGGCGAGTCCGACCGTCCCGCCAGCCAGTGCCGTGAGTAGCGCCCGGCGGCTCCGGGATAATCGCTCGTCAGTCATAGTCTGGAATCAAATCAATTAGATAAAAATCTTTGCGCGTATTTGGGCAAACAGAACCCGGGTGGTGTTCTGGCAGGCCGCACGCACTGGCGGACAAATAACTTCACCACAGTTGACATACTCGTGCGTATGGCAGACGCGCTGACCTGTCCGGACTGTGGAAAGGAGATAGAATCGGCCGACGACCTCGAGGAGGGCGAGGAGGTGACCGAAATCGAGATCGAGAACGGGACCGTCAGCCCCTACAGGGACAGGACGGGCGACCTGTTCCTCTGTGGCGGGTGCAAGCGGCCGCTCGGGTTCGACCGTCACTGACCGACCGGCGCCTCGGTCAGTCCGCACCCGCGCGATCGGCGGGCAGATACACCGCACAGTCGCCCGGACCGCCACACCTCATCGTTCGTCGTCGCCCCGCGTCCCGCCGTCCTCGAGGGCAGTACCCGACGCCCGCTCGTCGTCCCCGGCGGAGACCCGGCGCCGATACACCGGCAGCCGCAGGCCGACCGGCAGCGACCGCCAACGGAGTTCGAGCACCACCCACGCGAGGACGGCCGCCAGGCCCAGCACTGTCGCAGCGGCCTCGGGAACCCCCACCCACACCGGTGCGACGTAGTAGGCTGCGTTGAGCCACCGCGACGGGACGACCTGGCGGAGGAGCTTCGCGACGGCGACGACGGCGTCGCGGTCGCTCTTTTCGCTCGAATCGCTCGCCTGATCGCCCCCACCGTCCGCCCCGACCGACCGCGAGGTGAGATTCGCCCGCTGGGCGCTCTCACCGCCCGAACTCCCCTCCCCAGTACCGAGCCGTTCGGCGTCGTAGGGGTGGGCCAGCTCGACCGACCAGACGACGCTCCCGTCGGGCGCGACCTCCAGCACCCGGTCCCCGTGGGTGTCCGTGACGAGCGTGTTGCCGTTCGGCAAGCGGTCGGCGTCCCGGGGCCACTGGAGCCGCGCGTCTGCCCAGGTCCAGGACCGTTCCCAGTCGCCGTCCCGTCGCTGGTACTCGACGAGACGGCTGTTCTCGGAGTCGGCGACGACGACGGCGGGACCGCCCCGCTCGCGGGGGATGTAGTCGGGGTTGTGCTGCTCGTGGAGGATACGGTGCTGGTCGTCGGCCCCGAGCGTCCAGTTCGACTGGACACCGGTGTCGCGCTCGAGGAAGACGACCTGGTCCTGGTTGCGCAGGCTGACCATGATTCGGCCGTCGTCCAGCAGCTCGACGTCGTTGAGGTGGGTCCAGTCACCTGGGTAGGGGCCGCCGCCAGTCACGGGGAAGGCGTTCTGGGCGTCCCAGCGCCACTCGGTCAGCCCCGTCGTCGTGTTCACGAGCAGGACCTCGTCGGCGTTCATATCCGCGAGAAGAATCTCGGTCTCGCTGACCCGGACGTGGTCGTGCCACTCCGCCGCCGTCTCGGTGTCGTCGTACCGGGTCCGTATCACCGTCGTCTCGCCGGTCGTGAGGTTCGTCCGCTCGACGAGGTTGCGAGCACACGGCGGGTCGCGACAGTCCGGGCCCTCGGTGTGGACCGTGTCGGTGGCCGTGTACTCCACCGTGGCGGCAGTGCCCGCGACGGGGTCGACGTCGAAGTATTTCGTGTGCTCGTCTTCGTAGTAGAGCCGGCTCCCGTTGGGGTGCCAGGCCATGATGGTACCGTAGCGGGCTGACTCGGTCGCGACCGTTATACCCCCGCTCTGGGGCGCCTCGGGTACGTCTGCGGCGGTGCCGCTCCGCGGGGCCGTCGCCGCACCCTGGAGGACGACGACTGTCGAGAGCGAGACCAGCGCGAGCAGCGCCAGCCGGAGCCGCCGCCGGCTCACGAGGTCACGCACGAGAGCGCTCACAGAGAGTTCCACACAGCGAGACGCATCAGTATTCGCGCGCTGTCTCGGGGTAAGGGCCTACTGGTCTCGGTAGCGGGAGCTTACCACCGGCGGTCGGGGTGCCCAGAGCCGGCCCCGTCCACACGACCCACGCCCCTGTGTCGACACGTGAGCGTCCCACACCCAACCGTATCACTAACAATCCTGGCCCCCAAACGTGGGCCAACAGTGATGCAACAGGACCAGACGGTGTACGGGGACGTCCAGTTTCTGACCGGGTCGCCACACCGTCGGGCGGTCCTCGCCGCGCTCTGTGCGGAGCCGGCCCGACCCCACGAGCTCACTGCGGATATCGACGCCACGCGGACGACGATTCAGCGCATCCTGGCGGGCTTTCGCGAGCGCGAGTGGGTCGTCAAACACGACGGCGACTACCGGGCGACGGTGACCGGACGGCGCGTCTCCGAACAGTACGAGGCGCTCCACGAGGAGGTCACGCGGGCACGCCGTTTCGGCCCACTGGCAGCGCATCTGGGACCGGACGCCGACGACCTGCCGGTGACGTCCCTGGAGCGCGGTCGACTCACGGTCAGCGAGGAGGGGAGTCCGCTGGCCGTCCTCAGTCGGTTCACGGAGTGGCTGGGGGCGGTCGAGGGGGACATATACGCCGTGTCACCGGTGGTCGCCCAGCCGTTCAACGAGATCGGCGCCGAGCTGCTGAGCGGTGAGACCGACATCGAGTTCGTCATCGACTCGGCGGTGCTGGAACAGTCGAAAGCGCAGTACGAGTCCGACCTGGAGTTCGGTGTCGACCACGACGGGATAACTATCTACGTCCACGAGACACCCCTGTCCGTCGGGGTGGCTTTCGACGACGAACGCTGCTGTGTGGTCGCCTACGACGACGGCAACAACCTCAAGGCGATGCTCGAAGCCGGCGAGGGCGAGCTGTACGACTGGACCACCGCGGTGTTCGAGCGCCACCGCGAGGATTCGGTCCCGCTGGCGACGCTGTACGACGCGGAGAACACGGTGGGGGACCGCTAAACGGGGACGGGCAGCGCGCCGCTGCGCTGCCAGCTATGGAGGGCCGAAGCGTTCGGTGGGGACTAGCGCGAACTCCCCATCGAGTATCTTCAGTGGTGGCATCCTATACTCAGTACTTCACAAAGCCGCTTAGTTAGAACGTCTGCTTGCTGAAGGTGTGTCTAAAACCAAACAAGCAGACGGTGAGATCCACGAGGACCAGCTTCTTAACTTTCTCGTCAAC
>Ga0136591_1000355_pt1 | contig 19724 bp, 27 predicted proteins | sample AntRauMFilla3767_FD_104929 | JGI IMG/M metagenome (GOLD analysis project Ga0136591, IMG submission 104929) | Saline lake microbial communities from Rauer Islands, Antarctica - Metagenome Filla 3 #767 | ecosystem: Environmental > Aquatic > Non-marine Saline and Alkaline > Saline | place...
CTAGCTTTTCTTTAATTCTTGCAATTTTAGCATCTCTCATTAAATTGTCGATTGCTATATCACCCTTGTGTCTACCGTGTTGTCCTTTTGCCATTTGATGTGTTTATTTTTAAGTACAGAACAAATATATAAAAATATTCTGACTAGTTATAACTTTTTTATTTTTTTTAGAAAAAAGTTTAGATATTGCTCCATATAGTGGAACAAATGATATTCCAGCTATATAAAAAGATGCATAAATGTAATCATTTATTTCCATGTTTCTTAAGCTTGTAGCTGGATATTCTGTTAAACCTTGTAAAATAATTCCTATAATGAATAGAGTAGCTGAAATTATTAATGCTTTAGTTAGAGTCATTGTCTTGTTTTATTTTAGTTATTATAGTATTTAAGTCTTTTATCTTGTCGTATAATCTAGAAGCAGGTACTCTATGACAAAAAGCCTACTTTACATTTAATATAGTGAGGCTTTTTAGGAACTTGGAAGTTCTTATCTAAAATATAAGAAAAACATGCTGTCTGCTCAAATTTTAAATGCTTGGTTAACTGAAAAAGTATTAGCAGTTGGATGGAAACATTCTGAATTGACAAAGGAAAGAATGTCAGAATCTGCTAAGTTAAGAAATATAAATAAGACTAATGGCTTTTTTGAAAAGTCACATAATATAAAGACAAAAACTAGAATATCTAACTCATTAAGAGGTAACAAGTCAGCAATAAAAACATTTGGAATATATCTAAATGGTGAACTTGTAAAAGATGTTGAAGGGAAATTAGCTGCTATAGATTATTGTAAAGGATTAAAACTTTCAATTAAGCACCTATTTAGATTAAAAACTACTTTCAATGGATATTCAGTAAAGAAATGCGTTTAGGACCGTATATAGTTTCGGCTATTAAACCCTCAGAATTCGCTACTCTGAGGGTTTTTCTATGTTATCTTCTTATTGCATGATCTGCTGCACGAGTTGCTAATAACTCATCTGGTTTTACAGCACATTTGTAGCCTAGACCTTGTACCATACCTTTACCAGCAGCTACAAGTCTATTACTATACCAATATTCATCGTCATTATAATCAAGATCTATTCTTTCTATCATAATGCCTTTATCTCTAAGAGCTTCTGTGATTTCTATACTCTTCTGAGATTCATCCGTAGACCAATACTCTGGGTTTTCGACTTTCGTCATGGTTTATGTTTTTACTCTGATACTTCAACGATATTAGCTAGGCCTCTTGAAACGAAGTTCTGCAAATAATCTTCAAAGTTAATCATGTCAATCTCAGTAAGTCCATAATCGCTAATGATGCTATCAAATGCTTCATTATTTTCGATTAGTTTCATACATTGGATCGGATTTTTTACTGATGCAGCACCTAAGTTACCATCTTCATCAATTGTTACAAATAATTTCATAATAGTTATTTTAATTTATTATTAAAGTAAGTTAGTCATATAAATGTTTATCTTTTATAGTTGTTATATGCTTTAATTCCATGAAAAATTGAAGAGCCTAACAGTGTGAACTACCCACCCACGCCAGAGGCGATGGGATGGGCTTCAAGGGTTAACGCTCCAACTAATGTTGGCAACTTACCTTGATTTTTAAGAGTATGTTCCGTACTCAAGAGGTTTTACGCTCCGTTTTTGCCATAAAGCTTATTGTTACCTAAGTAGGTTATCGTCTACTCTTACATCAAGTGTACCAAGTAGAACATTTTTAATGTCATCAAGACTTCCCATTAATTCATCTATATTGCTTATTTTTATTGAGTCAGGCATTTGAATTTGAGCAGCCTTCCCAGTGTTAGTATTGCTTTTAGTATTTATAGCATTAGCAGAAATAGACTCAGCTTCATTTAATTGTTGAACAACTTGTAGTAATTTTTCTAATACTTCATCAACATCATCAAAAGATTCTTTTAATGTCTGAGCAAGTTTATTAAAGTTAATCATTAACCTATTAAGTTTACTTAATCTCTTAAGATCTAAAGAATTAACAGACTTAGTAATAGAAGCAAATGCCTTTTCAGTATTATTAGCTCCAGTAGTATCAATATTAATGCTATTAGAAAGTATACTTAAAGTATCAGCAAAGTATCTTAAACTTGCACCTTGCGTAGCATCATATCCACTTTTCTTAGTAAATGCTGCATGCAACCCTTTAGCAAGAGATGCTATATTATCTGCAATAGTTTTCCCATTAAAGCTTCCAGCTTCTAGTTTAGAAAAAGCAGTTATACCTTCAGCTAAATCAGCAATAGGCTCACCTAATTGTCCTAGCATATCAAGACCATCTTCAAAATCTGAATCGAAGAACCATCCACTTTCAGCACCTAATTTTTTAATAGGTTCCATAAGTGAATCTACTATCATTTGTATATTTACTCCAACCTTTTTAGCAAAATCTGGATCTAATGGTTTAGTACCTTTAAGAACTAATTTACCATTTTTAACTTCATATATTGGAACTTGTAAGTTAGCCATTCCTTGAACACCTAAAGCAAATTGAGATAATGAATTACCTAATCTTCCTAAAAGATCTATTCCATTACCTACTGGTCCATCGAAAAATAATCCTTCGTTAGCACCTAATTTAGCAAGAGGTTCAATTAAAGCAGAAACCATCGTGTCTATATTTGTGGCAACCTTTTTAGCAAAATCTGAATCTAATGGTTTAGTACCAACTAATACTAATTTACCATCTTTAACTTCATATGTAGGAACTTGTAAGTTAGCCATAGCAGCAACACCTTGAGCAAACTGAGATAATGAATTACCTAGTCCACCTAATAAAGCAGTTCCCATCATTGCTTTAGCAATATCAGCAAAGCTTATATCTGTGAAAATGTCTATAAATCCTGATAGAATTGTATCTAAAGTATGCATCATAGAATCAGTATCAGATTCTCTCCATTTAGCTTTCTTATAATTAACTAATCCAGCAGTAAATGCATATATTCCAGTACTTGCTATTAACATAGCTGCAGCACCTGGTATAATAAAGATTGCTCCTAATCCCCAGCCAGCCATTGCTACTCCAAGTCCAACTATTGCAGCTCCTAAAGTCGCAAGATCTTCCCAAGTAGGTTTAGCTTTTACCCACATTTCTACACCTTTAGCAAGAGGTATAATAGCAACAGAAGCAATTAGTATTGCTAATGCTCCAGGAATGATTAATGATGAAACAGCACCAGCAGCAGCCATTGCTACTCCTAGACCTAACACAGCAACTCCTAACATAGCAAGAGATTCCCAAGTAGGTGCAGCGTTCATCCACATTTCAACTGCTTTAGCTAAAACTATAACAGATACTCCAGCAATTAACATTCCTACAGCACCTTGTATAATTTGAGATGTCATTTTACCAATTAAAGCAAATGCACCACCAATAAGTAATAATGAACCAGCTACAGTTGCTGTAGCTATTAGCATTGACATTGGATCTTTAGCATCTCCACCTAATGCTTCATAGTATGATTTTATAGCCATACCTAATAAGAAAACAGATAATGACATGATTAACATTCCTACTGCAGCTTTTGCTAAGTCCTTTCCGTGCTTAGCAATAAAAAGCATAGGTAAAGCCATTATAAATACGCTTAATGCAACGACAGCGGAATTAACTATTGCTCCCTGGATTCCTCCATTAAAGAATATATATCCGGCAACTGCTAGACCCAATAGACCTACAGCTATTCCCATAGTCTTAAGGCCTTTTGCTCCTTTTTCTATATTTTTATTGTACTTTCCTATTAAATTAAACGCAGCTCCCCAAAGTAGTATAAGAGGTAAAGCTACCATAGTTCCAATTAATAAAGCTGGAGCAGCTAAAAGAACAGTAACAGCAAATAAAGCTATAGCTTTAGTAACTGAACTAAAGAACTTAAGAGTAAGTTCTAATTTATTTTCATCTATTCTATCAATAGCATCAGCAAATCTTTCAATAGAAGCAGCAACAGCATTAATACCGCTAGCAAATGTTCTTAAAGACTTTTCACTAATTTTAGTTTTTTCAAGTTGTTTTAGAAAAGAACCATCTATTTTAGTATTTCCACCAAATAAATTAAACTTAACATTATCTCCGGTCTTTTCACTTTTAGAAGCGATTGCATCAACTAATCTTGTAAGAATACCAGTTTGTTTCTTTAACTCGCTATGTATTTCTTTACTAAGAATTTCATTAGTCTTCTTAGTAGCTGTAAGTATTTGTGCATTTATTTGAACATTAGATTCTGCAAGAGTTGCAATTTTATCTAGAATGTTTATCGCTAAGTTACCACTCATTCTGAGTTTATATTATTTTGGCATCTTAGGCATAGAAGGCATTTTTGGCATTTTATTAGAACCCATTCCCTTCGTATACTTAGATGAATCTTTTTTCATTTTATCGTAAGTATCATTTACATTATATTTATTGTCTCCATCTTCATTATTTCTTTCTTTAATAATGTCGATAAGGTCTTTAACATAATATTGATACTCGTAAAATGGCTTATCTTCGTATTCTGAAGGTTGTAACCTTAAGTGATGAAGAAGCCTAGCACGCATTGTGAAATACTGCCTAAGATCTATCTGGAATGCTCCAAATAATTGCTTATTTGTTAGTCTAACTTTATATACCATGATAATAAAGAAGGGGAACTTAATCCCCTTCTAGTGTTATATTAAATCGTCATCAAGGATGTCAGCTTCTACGAATAATCCTTTAATACCAGTAGGTAATTGGATTTCAGCTTCAATAGGTTCATTACATGAAATACAATGCTTAAGCATCCTTTCTTGTACTCCTACTTGCATCCTTTCAGATAATTGAGTAAAAATTAAGAATTTCTTTTCATCCCATCTTAAAAAGTCCATCTTAAGATTATTAATCTTAGGGATAGTTAAGCCTCTCCACTCAGGAGAAAGATATGGAAGAATTTTTAAGAAAGCCATATATTCTTTTATATTTTCTCCAGCTTGTTGAAGATTCTTAATATATTCAGCAACTATTCTCATAGTACCTACAGAAGGTGGCTGCATTTTAATTTCTCCTAAAGCTTTAGATTTTATAACGAATAGCTTTTCTTCTTCATTATAATATTTAGCAATTATTTCTGGTAATTCTCTTGTTTGGAAATTGTCATTCTTGATTTCCATCTCGTTTTCAGTTTTACAAGATGGACATTTAACAGTGAATGATATTCTGTTTTCATCTTCAGCAAAAGTTAATTCTCTGATTGATAAGATTAAGTAGATTTTATCTTCTTCTTTAATATCTTTCCAAGAACCTTGTTTAGTCGGAAATGAGATTTTAGTACAGATCTTTAATAGATCAGTGATTGCTTCATCAACACTATAAGGGTCGTTCTCATCAATAGTTGAAAAGTGTCTGATTTCATTTACAGTGGCTGCTTTAATTAGAACTTTCATATCAGAAGAGTAATATCTACCGCCAGATGGGAAATTTTCTGCATATAATTGGTGCCAACCGAACTTTCGTTCTGTGTCAGAAACCTCTTTTTCAGCATAATCGAATCTTTCGATTTTACCCATATTTGATACTTTAGCTTCTTCATCGATAGCGTTTTCGTATCCTTTTTCTTCTATATTACCAAGGCTGGTAACACTTTTTTCAATGTTATCTGATGATTCTTGCTGTAGATCTCTATCAAGTTGATCTAATGCATTTTTTTCAGCGTCTTTATTTGTACTCATTTAATTAATGTTTAAGTATATAACATAGTATTTAATAAGAAAAAAATAGGTAGGCTATAAACCTACCTAATCTTTTTAAATCATATTTTCAGTCCAGTAATCTGAACGGAATGCAACTTCTAATTCAAGAGGGTCACCTGATGAATAATCTAAAGGTAATTCTGGAATATCTCCAACAACAAAACAGTCGTGGAAAGTTCTTTGCCAGTAAATATCACCTACTCTGTTAAACATAGTAACGATTATTTTAGCATCTGAGTAATCTTTCTTTAATCCTTCTTCACCTGTAAGTGGGTTATAAATTAATCTTTTCCAGTCTCTTAGAGACTGGTAAACATACATTTGATTGCTATCATTTAAGTTTAATGAAAAGTTAACTGTAAGATCAACAGTTGTAGCAGTAGGTCTACCACTAGCATATGATCTTTGAGCAAATTTATACTCTTGTTCAACTACTTCATTCCCTTTCTCAGTATTTAACCCTCCGATAGATCTAACATGCTCTAAAAGAACATTACCACCAGATACACCTGGAGGTGGAAGAATAGTTACCTCGAATAAATTCGTGTAAACAGGCTCAAATTTATTAACAGCTGCTCTACTATTTCTGTAATGCGGAAGTCCGGCCATAGTTTTTTAATTATTTTTCTTTTAGTATTTATTATGAATTAGGGGAAGTCTTTTAAACTTCCCCTTTTTCATTTGTTTTTATGTTCCTTGAATTTGGAATTCTCCAGCATCAATTCCACCAGTTCTTAGGATAGTTACCCTTTGAACAAGTTTCTCAAGTCCTTTAACTGGTTCTACAGCAATGTCAATAATACCAAAGTCATTATCAATAACCTCTGGTGTGTTATTTGCTGAATTCATCACAGTTTCAAAGTTGAATAAACCTTGGTCGTTTTGTATCTGAGATAAGAAACCATCTACTAAAGTTTTAATTTCCAATCTAGTTTGAACTGTGTTAAACTCAAATTGGTAATTTTTTAAGATGTTTTCAACTTCCTCTTCAATATAAATAAGTAATTCTCTTACGTGTACTTTAGAAAGAGCAGACTTAACTGATTGCTGAGCAGTTTGGTTAGAGTTAATTACTAAACCAATTCCTTGCTTAGGTAAAATAACGTTAATTCCAAATGGCTCAAGAGCGTTTAATCCATTTCTATCGTAAACATATTCAACTCCTGTTATTCCATTACCAGCAACAACTCCTCTTCTTGGTCCAGCCACGATTGAGTAAGGTTGTGCAGATTTATATTTCTCAACAAAGTTGTTTGAAGCATAAGATGCAGGTGGTACAGTTTTAACTGAAGAACCTTCCTTAAGAACTAAGTTCGGATGGAAATATCCAGCATAATTTGCACCTTGTTGAACAGTAGGTAAAGAAAGAGTGTTACTTGGGTTAAAATCTTGATTACCTCCAGTACCAACGTATCTAGGATCATAGTTTGATCTAGCATTAAATTTGAATAATGGATTAGTAGAATCACTTAACTGTTTAACGCTAGGTGAGTTAAGAATCGCAAACGCAAATTGTCTAGTCTTACAAAGATCACTTAATATATTTTTTGTTCCTGGCTCAATAGTACCCTCAAAAGTATCAACTATATATCTGAAAGAAATTGCTTCCTTATCAGCAAGTGCACCAAATAATCCAGTATTTACTAATAGTGAAAATATTTCATTTTGTCTTTCTGCAGTACCATTAGGAACTTGTGCATCTCTTAAAGAGAAACCATCAAGTTTAGTGAACTGGTAATTAGTAACAAAGTTTTGAACAGATTTATATCTTTCAACTTCAGTGTTAGCATTTGTGAAATATACTTGGTCTTTAGTTTTAACAGTAATTATTTTAGTCACAGAATCTTCTTTTATTGAACTAATTCTAGTAAATCTAGTATTTCCAGTTCTTGAGTCGATATTAGTGAATGTTGCACCATCTTCAAATCCTCTGATTATAAAATCTTCAGGTTTAATAGCACCAGTGAATGCACCAGATGTATTATCAATAGTGAATTCGTAATCATTAACTTTAGTTACAGTAAAAGATTGGTTAATGTTACCAGCTAATGATTTAAAAGCAAGAGGTGTAGAAATATCACTTGTCTCAGCATCAAATACATAGTAAGTGATTTCATGAGAAAGAATATCTGAACCTAAAATAGTATCAAGAGCATCTCCATTACCATCTCCACGTCCTGAAATAACAGTAAAGTCTTCATATCCAGAACCAGTTACTTCAACTGTATCTCCGCTTGATAATACTCCAGTTCTAAAATCAATACCAGTAGCAGAATCATAAGAAGTAAGATAACTACCAGATCCGTTAGAAGCAACAAAGCTTACGTTAGCATAAGTTGTACCAGCTTTATCAACTGAGTCACTTAATAATGAACCATCGATGAACAATTCTTCTGTTCCAGCTTCATTTAAAGCACTTAATTGAATAATTACTTTATCCGCAAGAGCAGCAACATCTTTAATGATTGCTTTAGTTACATCACCAGCAGCAGTTCCACCAGCAACAATAGAAGTTACATCAATAAATGACGAATTAACTTTAATAGATTGTGCAAAAGCAAACCATTCAGCATGATCAGCAAAAGCATCAGCAGCAGGTTTAGCTGGATCTGTTGAGTCTGGAGAGTAAATAGTTAAAGTATCATACTTATCAGTATTATCAGTATAAACTCCAGTATCAGTTAATGATAAAACACCATCAGCAGCTCCAGAGTATGAAGTTGCACCAATGTTATCAGCAGTATTAAGCACGAATGCTTGAGTTACAGCTGCAGCAAAAGGTGAAGTATCAGCATAGTTTAAATCTTCAGCAATAGCTCCATAATAAGAAATATAATCAATTTCAGTGATTGAGCTACCATCGATAGTTCCACCAATTAAATCAATACCTCCATCTGCTCCAGAAACTAAGTCTCCAGTATCAAATAGATCTTCATCTACTGCACAATATACTCCAGTAAATGGAGTTTGTAAGTTAATAATATCTTGAATGTATAATTCGTTACCATTTTTATCTAAGAAGTTAGGAATAATTACACCATCAAATGATGCAAGAACTATTACTTCTTGTAATTCAATAAATTTACTTAAACCATCGAATGTGTTACCATTAGAATCAGTATAAGTTTTCTTAAGACCGTTTGTATCAAAGTAAGCACCGAATAATGGATCGATAGATAATTTCTGATAATCAGAAAAATCACCTTTAATGATTTGTACACTAACTGCAAAATCATTAATATAATCTTGTTCATCCATAAATTCTGGCACATTTCCTTCTCCGTACCAATCTTTAGCTGAAATATCTAAACCTTGAATTCTGCTACTTGTTACTAATACTGATACAGAATTTGTACCAACGTTAGCAAAGTTAAGAATAGATTTAGTAAAACCTGCTTGATTATTAATATTTTTTAGAGTTTCTTCTGTGTCCAGTTTCCAGAATTTAGAAGTGTCATAGTAATCTGAAAGCGGTGCTTCCCCAACTGCTTGATTAGGTTCAGAAGACGTAGCTGAAAACGGAATGAATTCCGTTTGGTCTAACTCCTCATCAAGAGCTCTAAGATTTAAAGCTATAATTGGTGATTCTCTTAACATTTCTAAAGCTGATAAGTGGAAATAAGATCCTCTTCTTTCAAGAGATTTATCTCTTGAACCGTATATTTGAGTAAAGAATTTACTATCTTCACAAAATACGGGCGTATTGAAAGGTCCAACTTTTGAAAATCCAATGATCATACGTAATGTAGAAACAGTACTAGTAATGATTTGGCTTTGGTCAAATTCAAATGTATAGACTCCAGACGACTTCAATGTAGTAAGATATCCGGGTAATGCCATAGTTATTTAATTTTTTTTGTTTTAGTATTTATTCATGTTCAAAAGTTTTCCCTTTAAATTATTTTCACATTTTTATGAAAATTTTTAAACATTTTTCCAGATCTCGTATTTAAACCATTGTAAGTTCTTCTGAAAGGATTAGTGTCTTATAAGAGATTCTATAGAGAATCTAATTGAGCCAACTAAATAAACATCATAAAATCCTTTGTATTGTCATAATTTATTTGTAATATTGTAACTCTTCTAAATAATATATCTTAATGTCAAAAGAAAAGGCAATGCCAATAACTGCTCTTGGTCTAGAGTTTAAAAAGACTAAATCAGAAAAGTTGTTTAAATTAATCTACGATAGACTTAAACACGGTGTAATTCAATATTATTCTAACTTCGGGAAAGATCATCAATTAGTTGAAGATGCTTATAATGAAGCTATGATCTCTATTTGGAGAGATATAGATAAACTAGATGTAAATAATTATTCTATATCTACTAATGTCTATATGAAAACTCGTCAGCATATTATAAGGGATAATATCCGAACGACGAGAAGCTGTGGTAATGCTGGAGGAATTTTTGTAGATTCTCCAGATATTGTAGATAATTTACTAGCTAATAATCTAAATTCAGGAAACTCTATTATTTTAGGTAAACATGCTAAATACCAAGAGCATATGAATACTTTAGTAGGGAAAAGTGAAGAAGAACTGTTCATCAAGGAAGAAGAAATAACTAATTTCTTGAATTATATTGATAAATGCAAATTTTCTGATATAATTAAAGACCATTATATTGAGGGCCTTAAATATAAAGAACTCTCTGAGAAATACGATATAGAAATTCAAATAGTTAAAAATCGTATTCATCATGGTAAAAAACAAATTAAAAGAAAAATACTAAACACAGACTATGAAAAAGTTTCTAAAATCTTTGATTAATTATGACTTTTGGAAGTCATATAATGCAGAAAAGCGTCTTAAAGAAGCATTAATTATTTTCTTCAATTCAGAAGATGATGATCTACAAAAAATATTTCTTAAGAATTTTTCTTACCCATCTGATATGACTGAGAAGCCTATTAGACTAAACCCTGAAACTAGTGAAATTTATTATGTTATAAATTTTAACAGTAAAGAATTATTCTATAATGAACAAACTTTACAAGCAGCATTTGCTCAAAGTCTATCTATATTACAAGTTAATTTACCGCTTGGTGTAACTCAGTACTTAAATCCAGAAATTGCTGGTAGATTAGAAGGAAGTTTCAGTATTCTTGTGACTATGTCCCCTTCTTATGAATACTTAAATACTATGAACATATTTAAAGCTTTAATAAAACCAGCTTCTATATTATTTGGGATCATCACAGTTTTAACTTTAATCTTAACAAATGTCTAAACAAAAGTATCAATTATTAAAACCTGTACAGCACGTTCTTCATAGACCAGATATGTACATTGGTTCAGTTATTACTGAAGAATCAATGAAACGCTGGGTATGTGAAGATGATAAAGTACTAGAAAAGGTAGTTAATTATAATCCAGGATTTTTAAAGTTGTTTGATGAAATTATAAGTAATTCTGCTGATGAACATAAAAGAAATTCTAAACTTAATTCTATTAAAGTAGAAATTGATTCAAAAGCTGGAACTATTTCTATATGGGATAATGGCGGGATTCCTGTTAAAAAACATGAGACTTATGATGGGTATATTCCTGAAATGATTTTTAGCGAAATGTTTAGTGGATCTAATTTTGATGACACTGAAGAGAGAACTACTGTAGGGACTAATGGATTAGGTTCAGTACTTACTAATATCTACTCGCATGAGTTCAAAATTGAAACATGTGACGGTTCAAAAACTTATTCTCAAGTCTTTGAGAAAAATATGTCTATTAAAGGTACTCCAGAAATAAAGACTGGTAAAAGAGGATTCACAAGAATCACTTATACTCCAGACTTAGGAAGATTTGAAATGGATTCTATAGATAATGATCATATTCTTCAACTAAGAAAAAGAGCATTAGATATAGCAGCAAGTAACTCAGGATTAAGCGTAGAATTTATTGCTGATGGAAGCTTTAATACTTATAAGTTTAAAGATTTTAAAGAATATATAGATTTCTATTTAGATGAATTTACTGAATGTTTTTATCTAAATAATAAAAGAGCAGATATTGCTATTGTTTCAAGTGATAGTGGATTCTATCATAAATCTTTTGTAAATTCGGTAGACACATTTGGTGGAGGAACTCATATTAAACAACTTGAAAATCAAGTAATTGAGTACACTAGAGAATATATCAAGAAAAAGACTAAATATGACATTAAACCAAGCGATGTAAGAAATCACTTTGGTATATTTGTGAATTGTTTAGTAACTAACCCAAGATTTAAAGGTCAAACTAAAGAGATTTTAAGTACAGCTTCTAAAGATTTAGGATGCGATTTAACTATACCAGAAAAATTATTAAAACAGATTGTAAAATCTGAAATTACTTCTTCTATAATGGACTGGGTAGAAAGGAAAGTTGCAGCTGATGAAAAAGCTGAAATGAGAAAACTTAATAAGAAAATAGGTGGAGCATTACCGATTAACTTATTAGATGCTAAAACTAATAAAAGACAAGAAGCTAATCTTTACATAATGGAAGGAAAGTGTTTAGCTAATGAGACTAAAGTAATAGTTAAAGATAATGAAGTAATTATAAAAAGACAAATCAAAGACTTACAAGTTGGAGATCTTGTGTATACTCATAATAATACATGGGAACCTGTGATAGCTAAAGATTCATCTAATAAAGAAGTATATGAAATATCATACCATGATAAAGTTATAAAATGTTCAGCTAATCATCTTTGGCTAGTAAATAATTTAGAAACCAATATAAATGTTATAATAAAAACTGATGAACTAGATAATACTATTCATAGATTGATCCAAATTATAGATTTTATGTCTTAGAAGGATGTAAAGCATTTACCTTCTATTGAATATAATAAAATATTGATAGAAATGATAATACATCTATATGGAGATAATTATTTAGAGAGTAATGGTAATAATATACAAAGAAGCATTAAGAGCTCATTAAAGCGTAAATTAAGTATGTCTCCTGAGAAATATTGCGAATACATAGGAATTACATTACCAGAAAAATGCAGATTTTGTAATGAAGAATATCCACCCTTTGATTTTATTTTAGAAAAATATGAAAATACTTATAAAATAGCTGGAATTAAACTAGTACATGGTGATAAAATGTATTGCTTTAGAAAAAAATAAAAAATGCAAAGGTGGTAAATTAAATGCAAATTCTTCAGAATTTTTATCTATAGTATTAGATATTACTATAGATGAAGCAAAAACTTATTTAAGAAATAGAAATAGTTCACCCTTTTATAAAGAAATTTTTAATACTAAAGAAGAATATAAAAAAGTCAAACTAGAAATATTCAATATTTTATTGATATATATGGTGAAACTATAGAAAATCATATTAAACAAGTTAAAATGAAATTAATAGAATTCGAAGTAAAAAAGACTAATGCTAGATGTGATATGACTGATATAGAAGTTAAAGACTCTCATACTTTTACATTAGAAGATGGGATATTAACTCATAATTCTGCCATGTCTGCTGTTAGAAAATTTAGAGATCCACAAGTTCATGGATGTTATCCACTTAAAGGTAAGTTTATGAACGTTCTAGAGAAGACAAATTCTGAACTAATACAAAACAATGAAGTACAAGAATTAGTTAAGTCCCTGGGTCTAAAACTAGGTGAAGATGCATTTGAGATGATACCTGAGTCCGGTAAAAAAATTAAACTTCATTTAAATGATGGAACAATAGTAGTTGATGAAAATGAAGAACTATTTATAGACGGAAAATGGGTACTAGCAAAAAGGTTATTAAATTCTAAAACAAATGTTATAGAAATTAACTTAGAATCTAAACAAGTTGAAGGTGGAGATGTTATTAAGAGAGAAACTACATTAACAAGAGGTAAACTACCTAAAGCAGAAAATATATCAGGACTTACTGATGATGAAATTGCTAAAAGGTTAAAACAAGCTAAAAAAGCAAATAAATCTAAAGGATTATTCTAAATGGAAGGAATAAAATTAGACTTAAATAAAGCAGATATTCGTAGAAGAAGACCAATTGTCTCTAATGCATTAAGATATGGTACTATAGTTATTTGTACTGATGCAGATACTGATGGTTATTCTATTTGTGCACAATTAATCAACTTTTTCTATAAATATTGGCCAGAATTAGTTCAACATAATAAGATTAATATTTGTAACACTCCAATTCTTCAAGCAAAATATGGTAAAAATACGTTAGATTTTTATTCTATTGAAGAATATAAGCAATGGGAAAAGCAAGAAAATAATTTATCTAAATGGAAAGTAGCTTATAAAAAGGGTTTAGCAGCATTAGATGATAAGTCATACAAAAAGATTTTACATGAGCCAAATATAACAATAATCGATGAAGACTATATTTCTGAAAAGACTCTTATAGAATGGTTTCATAAAGATAAAGAATACAGAACAAAAAGAAAAGAAAAAATAAAATAAAAATGGATAGTTTAAAAGAATACGAATTTCATATTAAACAGCACCCTAACTTTACATTAGTTGTTAGAAATGCGTTTATGAGTCAAGTTACACAGAGTTCTCTGCATAGCACTGACATTAAAGAAGTTCAAAAAGCTCTTAAGTCTTTTAAGAAAAGTAAAAGATTAAAATTAATAGAAAAATTCATGATAATTCAAGCAAAAGTTAAAAGATATGAGGATGTAATCCCAGCTGTTAATGAATTTATTTCTATCATCCAATCTAAAAAGAATAAATAACTCTCTAATCTATTATAAAATGAGCGAAATTAAGATTAATCCTGTAAATGAAGAAGAATTAGAGGATAAAAGAAACCAGATTGCTGAAAATATTTTCATAGAACTTGATATTGTTACTAAAGCATATGCTGAAAGCTTTGGAGAAGATAAAGTGTATGAAGAATTAGAATTTCTAACATCTAATGTAGCATTTTTGTTAAGGAGTCATAAAAATGACCATACGCTATATAACATAGACATTTCAAAATTAAAAATACCTAACTCTAGATTTGTCGATGACAATAATCAAGTAATAGATGTGATCTACATGTTAAATCCTATGGATAAGACTACATATTTCATTAATTTACTTATGAATAGTAAGCTAGGCCTTATTGAGTTACAAAAATCTTCTTATTTTGATGAGGATGAAGATGGTAATAACGGATTCTTAATACATATTTCTAAAGTATTAAGCATACTTTATGATAAAATTGATGTAACTGTATTAAGAATGAATGTAATTTTAAACAAATTATAAGAAAAACTTATTTAAAATAAAAATAACATATATTATGGGGAAAAACGAAAAACTGAACGGTTACGTTCTTGAAGATTTCGATACAAAAAGTTTCGAAGAATTAGAAAAAGACTACAAAAAAATTGTAGATTCTTATGTTAAGCAAAAATATGGTGTTGAGCTAAATGCTAAACAAGTACAATTCATTGCGATGGAAGTTCTTGAAAATGCTAAATGGAAAGGTACCGAAGTTTATGGTATTAAAGCATTAAGAGATATTACTGTTTCATTAGATGCAGATAAAATCGCTCTTTGTGAAAGAGAAGAAGTAAGAGCATTATTTCACTTCTTAAATCAATATGAATCTAAAGGTACAGAGTTTGCAGAAGTTCAAATGGACACACTTGAAGCAATTTCTCTTGTTATCAAAGAAATTAACGAAGTTGAAAACGACGTAAGAGATGCATCAATGGAATTAGAAGCTAAAAGACAAGGTATTAAGCCTGAAAACTTTAGTGGAACTCAAGGTTCACCAGTTGAAACTTCAGTTGAAGTAACTTCTGATACTCCAAGCTTAACTTAATACTATGGAAAAGACTAAATCATCTTTACCAATAGTTGCTATAATTTTAATGTCACTTGTATTTTTTAATACATGTGGCACTAAAGGCAAAATTAAATCTTTAAGTAAAGAAGTTACTAAACTTGAAATTACTGTAGCTAAACAAGATAGTATTATTGCTAATACTGTTTCAGCTGAAGATTTAAAACTTATCATAGAAGTTGAAGGTTTAAAGATTTCTAAGAGGAACCTTTATGACCAGAATTCAATCATTAGAACTACTATTAGACCTGATGATAAGATGAATGAATATGATGAAGAAATAGAAGCTATTGAAGAAAGGCTAAAGTAACCTTAAGGGACTCGTTCTGAGTCCCTTTTTTAAATTCAAAAAATGGATAATAAGATTACAGTAACAGAATACTTAGATACTAAATATTTAGAATATGCTAAGGGAGTTGTAGAAGATAGAGCAATACCTTCACTCATTGATGGTTTCAAGCCAGTCCATAGAAAGATAATCACAGCTGCATTACAAAAAGCTAAACATAAGTACTATAAGATATTCCAATTAACTGGGATAGTAGCATCAGATATGAATTATTCTCATGGCGATGCATCTCTTAATGGTTCTATTATTAATATGTCACAAGATTTTAAAAATTCTTTGCCATATTTTGATAGAGATGGACAATTTGGTTCATTAAGAAGTCCTGAAGCAGGTGCTCCTAGGTATATTGGTGTTAAAGTTAATGATGTTTTCAGTAAACTATTTAGAGATCTTAACTTAGTAGAATATAAGTATGAAGAAGGCCAGAAAATAGAACCAGTTATTTACTATCCAATTATACCAACAGTACTTTTAAATGGTCAAAAGGGTATAGCAGTTGGTCATGGTAGTGAAGTTCTTAATAGAAATCCACTAGATTTAGTTAATTCTATAACTTCTTTAGTAAAAACTGGTAAGTGGAAAGAACCTGGACTTTATTTGAAAGGATTTAATGGTGAAATGGTAATGAATGAAGAACATTCATGGGAATATAAAGGTATCTATGAAGTAGTAAATACTACTACTCTTAAAATATCTGAGATTCCTCCTAGTAAATCATATGAAGATTATGAAGCTATTTTAATAAAGCTTTTAGAAAAGGAGATAATTAAATCATATGAAGATAATTCATCAGAATTCCCAGAATATACAATAAAGTTAGAAAGAAAGACTTTATCTGAATTAATAGAAAAAGATTCAATAGATAAAGTTTTTGGATTAACTGAGAAGAAAGGTGAAAACTTAACTCTGTTAGATGAAAACTTTAAGATTAAAATCTTTAATAATGTTCAAGAACTTTGTGAATATTTCATCAATTATAGACTAGGTGTATACACTAAAAGGAAAGAAGTTCTTTTAAATCAATGGAATAATGAATTAGATGTTAATAGAAATACCATAAGATTTATTAAAATGTATATGGATGGAGATCTTAAAATTGCTAAAAGACCTATCCAAGACATTTTGTCTGATTTGGAAAATCTAAAGTTTGATAAGTTTGATAATTCATATGAGTACCTAATAAAACTTTCTCTTAGAAGATTAACAAAAGAAGAACTTCTTAAACTTAAAACTGAAATTGAATTAACTAAGGCAGATATCACAGATCTTACTAAAAAGACTGAGAAAGATTTATATTTAGATGATCTTGCTGAGCTTAAAAAAGACATCGTAAAATTAGTTAATTAGATATTAAAACAAAATAATAATATGGAAAGAATTACTTGGTTATTAGACCCTGGTCATGGAGGAATGATCTCTGATGGTAAAGGTAGAATACGCTACGCTACTGCTCCTGCTAAAATGTACACTCATGAAGATGGGCTAGTGATTTACGAAGGAGTTTTCAACAGACAAGTCATTAGATTTGTTAAAGATATCATGAAACAGAAAGGGATGAAATACATAGATGTAGTTGATTCTGAATATGATATACCTTTAGACGAAAGAGTAAAAAAAGCTAATGATGAGCATAAAAGCAATAAGAGATGTGGATATTTCTCAATGCATGGAAATGCTGCTAATAGTCAAGCACATGGTATAGAAATCTTTACAAGTAAAGGTGAAACTATGTCTGATAAGTATGCTACTATCATCATGGAATCAATTATGAAAAAATTCCCAGATGAAAAATATAGATTAGACACTTGGTCAGATGGTGACATTGATAAAGAAGCTAATTATTTCGTTCTTAGAAAAACTAATATGCCAGCAGTTCTTTTAGAAATGTGGTTCTTTGATAATTACAAAGACGCTGTTAAAATGAGCGATCCTGCTATGAGAATGGCAGTAGCAGAAGCTATTGTTGAAGGTTTTGAGGAAATTGAAAAACAATTTTAACACTAACTTACTTTAATAATAAAAAAATATATGTGGTATAACTCGTTTACGAATGCACAAGAAGCATTCGAGAAATTTTATGAAACTATTTTAGAACATGGTAAAGAGTACATCGGTACAAAGGCTTTTTCGATATAGGTTTCATCATTGAAAATCCTTTAGACAACACTATAGAAACTCCTTGGAGAAAGTGGAATCAAGAATATGCTGATTATGAATGGGAATGGTACTTAAGCGGAGATCAATCTGCTGCTGGTATTGAACAAAGATCAAAAATTTGGTCAAGAATGTATGATATTAACGATCCTCAAGCTGTGGTTTGATGACAAGTAAAGGTTAACGATATTAGTTGGTTTTGTTTCCTTCTAATAATCAGTTAAGTAAAATTACTGAGAAATTAAGACAAGATCCTTTCACAAGACAAGCAGTAGTTTCAATATATGACGGTAAAGAATTAGAACTTTATAATTATGACACTCCTTGTACTACGACTGTTACTTTCTATATTAAGCCAGATGCGCCTAATAAACTTAACATGAGTATCAATATGAGAAGTAATGATTTAGTATTCGGATTCTGTAATGACCAATATTTCTTCTCTAACCTACAAAAATGGTTGCTGAAGATTTAGGTTTAGAAGTTGGGTATTACTATCATCATGCTACAAACTTGTATATTTACGAAAGATATTACGACATTAAACAAAGGTATTCATAATGGCATTGACTGTAAATAACAGCATTTTTATACACTTACCAAAAACTGGAGGGACATTTCTTAGGAATGTCCTTCTTAAGTTTTCTAGTGATGCTGTTACTGATATGTCTCAAGGTTTTCATAGACATTTAGATTCTCATGATCTTACAAAATATGATTTCACTTTTAGTATAGTAAGACATCCAATCACTTGGTATGAATCTGTTTGGAAGCATATTAACATGGTAAAGACATCTGGTATTGGTTGGGGAGGAAAGATTCATCCCTTATCAAATATAGAGAAGTATCATCATGCAGATTTTAACACATTTATTAAAAATGTACTTGAAAATGAGCCAGGGTTCTATTCAAATGCATTAAAAGATTACATCGGCTCGAACTACGACAGTGTAGATTTCGTTGCTAAGACTGAAACATTATATGAAGATTCTTGTTATATTTTAGATAAGCTTGGAATTTCTTATGATATAAATATTTTGAAAGCTACTCCTACATTTGCAAGAAAACAAGACGTTATTTGGGATAGTCATAATAAAGAATTAATATTACAAGCCGAATATAATATCATAGAAAAATTTTATACATGAAAACATTAAAAGTATTTATATCATCACCATATACTATTGGAGATGTAGCAGCAAATGTTAGAACACAACATGACGTGTTTAATAATCTTATAGAACTTGGATTTAATCCCTTTATGCCTCTTCTGGCGCATTATCAGCATATTGTGCACCCTCTTAATTACGACAAGTGGTTAGAATGGGACTGTAGCTGGATTGATTCTTGTGATTTTGTTTTAAGACTCCCTGGAGAAAGTAAAGGAGCAGATATTGAGACAAAGTATGCTAACGATAACGGAATTCCAGTTGTCCGTTCAATTAATGAATTAAAGATTTTGACTAAAGAGATTCCACACACATTAACTTATAATAGACCTGAGTAAATTTTTTAGTTTCACTTATTTTGTTTATATTTGTATAGAATAAAACTGATAACCATGAAAATAAAAGAAATTTTAGACGAAATCAGAGAAGAAGAAGAAGAAATCTCTGAAAGTAAATCGGAGGATAGCCTTGAGAGAGGAGATGCTTAAAGCTGGAGCTTACGATGGTAGATTTAAAGAAA
>Ga0136591_1000356_pt1 | contig 19719 bp, 11 predicted proteins | sample AntRauMFilla3767_FD_104929 | JGI IMG/M metagenome (GOLD analysis project Ga0136591, IMG submission 104929) | Saline lake microbial communities from Rauer Islands, Antarctica - Metagenome Filla 3 #767 | ecosystem: Environmental > Aquatic > Non-marine Saline and Alkaline > Saline | place...
GTTAAAACACTGAAACTTTTCATTGATATATAACAGAAAATGGCAACAATCACCTCATTATTTTTCAAGTAGTCGTAAAGTTTATTGATTAGATTCGCCACTGACTTCTTGTGTCCATTTAATTTATGGATTTAGGCTGATTTGCTTTCAACATCAAGGCATGCTACGCGGCATTACTTTATATCTTTATACAAGAAAAAAGTTGTTTTTAAGCTTCTCATCGCCTACCTTATCTTTTAAAACAATTAAATCTATAATATCCACTATAGGCATCCAACAAATACAACATCAAGCTATGCCAACATTTTGTTGTGGTTTTTTTGTGCTAGCAAAGTGAATAAACATAAAAGCGGTCGGCTTGAGCGAACTGTTATGTTGCTATAGCTTACTTGTCAAAATATGTCTCAAAAGCTTTGTCAGTCAGTGAGTAATAATTCCTTTTACCTAAAGCTTTATTTCGTATCATTTCTTTTGTTGTAAGTAAGCCAAGATCTTTCAATTTCGCAGCTCTTTTCCCAACCTTCTGATATGTACAATCTAGCTCTTGAGCAAGACCTGAAGGATATTGAGGGCTATCAACTTTTAAGGAGTTTATGAACTGCATATCAAATTCAGGTAGCAATATTTTTTCATCAGCCAGATCAATTTCTACACTTACATGTTCTACACTACAAGTGCCTGATTTACACTTTGGGCATAACATATCGAACATTTCGATCATAGAAAGTTTCTCATAATCATGAGTAGCTTTGCAGCGAGAATTATTGCAAGTGATATGTTTTGCACTAGAAAGATAATCTTGTAATTTTTTCGTATAATTAAAACGCCTCTGAATCACATACTTGCGATCAGAGCCTCTACCATAATTAATGTCTTCACTTACACACAAACCATAGTTCAATGAAAAAAAACTCATCAACTCATTGCTATCCTGGTCTTTTTGTTCATTATATTTAGTAATAAAAACTGCATTTCCAAAGGTTTAAGAACATCTTCAATTTTTTTATTTATATAGAAATGACTTGTTGGTGGTTTCGTTCTATCCTTTGTAAAAACTTTAGAATCTGAAACCAGTATTTCTCGTTTATTTATTTTTGCCGAATCAATGAAACGCTCTAGCAACTGATGAAGGTGATACTTTTCTAGCTTCATATCAAATGGCTCCCTCATGAACTGATTCTGAGAGAAGTACGGTTTCACAGTGTCTACGAAATGCTTTTCTGCCGCTATAGCCAAATCATTTAGTGTAATCTTTTTATCTTTAGAAATGCTTTGCTGGTTTGCATACCATAAAATCCAACCAACATTTCTTGGAACACAAGATGTAATATCAAACAATGCTTTATAATATTCATCAAGTGTAGATTTTGAAGTGTCAAAAAACTCACTAGGTGCTTTTTTGCAAAAAAATTGAGTTCTTTTTTCAATTAATTTCTTAATACTTCCTTGCGCTTGCGAGTGTACATCTGTAATAGTTCTGGCCTGATATAAATCATAAAAATCTAGTCGTATCTGTTCAATTTTTTGAGGGTCAACATCACCAAGATATATTCTTCCAGGATATGCTGCAATTTTGAATTTAAAAAACTCATCTGAAAGATTATTCAATGGAGAAATAATTACATCAACAAATATTTTCATTGCATCATAATCGATTTCAGAAAAATCGTCCAAACAGATGAAAACATGATTGATGCCTATTTTTTTTAACAGCTCCCTGATACTGCGCATAATAACAACCGGGTTAAAGCACTTCAAAAGAACTTCTGAGAATTCAGAACTGGAACTCGATCTTTCAGAGCTAGAGGTTCCATACTCGGCATTAAAAGCACCTTTAGGACCCATTAAGTCAGCACTAACATCAGCTCCGGTTTTTTGATTATCAGAGTTGCTAACCTCATCATTTGACAGCACTTTCCTTTGCTTAAGAACTTCAACATCCATATATTCAAATTTTTCTATATCATCAAATATTCTATTAAGCTCTTCTTCAAACGCGGTCTTATCAGGGCCAAAGTAATCTGTAATTTTTGCTAAGTAAAATTTTAACGTATTGGTTTTTAGCTCCAACTTAATCTCAGAGATTATCTCTCTGAGAAAAGCCTTGTATATTAGATATTTACTCAGATCTTTGGCTGAAAAGTGACCATCATACTTTTCGGCACTATAAGAAAAAGTTTTAGATTGTTCAAATATACTTTTTACATCTATATACAACGAAAGCCGATCATTGCTCTTTCTTATATCGTGCTGAAGCCTCGCAATGATTGTATATTTACCTGTACCACGGCGACCAGTAAGAATAGTTGTATTTAATTTTGAAATTGTTTTTAATATTAGATCATTATCTAAAGGATCAACATAAAGCTTCTCAATAACATCTTTGCTTGTACTAACATCCGAGAGGTCTGCTCTTCGACATTTTTTTAACGAATCAACCAAACTGAAGAAGCTATCCTTATCTTTCTGACTAATACTCATTGGTTATCCTATTTAAAAATTACTGAAACCTGATTTTAGTGACTTGCAATATAATACTTTAGTTCAAATATCCTCTCGGTATTTATGACATTAAACGAAGGAATATCTAACCATAACACTCTGAACAGTCTCTAGTTGTGCTTAAAACTAAGCTGAACACCCATCTTTCAAATCGCGCATGCACAACTATTGGTTCATCTGGCATCGCTCTTGGGGTGGTTTGGTTTTCACGCTACCGCCCCAGGGAGTAAGGCCATTTAGGCGCGCATCCTGCGGAGGTGGGTGATTCCTTATAACCTTTTATCAAACATGGCTTTGGGCTGCAAGTTTGCCTGCCTAAGTCTGTTGCTTGATTTTTTGATTACGTGCCAGAGGAGCTTTAGAAATTCAGGATAAGTGTCGTACAAGTGGGGATGGCCCGCTCTCCGGAGGGCAGCGAAGTTAGTAAACCCTACCCACAATCAAACTACACAAATTGCTCTTAAACCCCTATTCATAGGCGCTTCACGCCAACCACCCTTCGGCACTCAAAATCCATCAGTGACCAGTAACGGAAATTCCTGGTCACAAAATGAGAATTTTTAAAAACATGCTATGCTGGACTTTATGAGCGTTGCTCTCATCCCCAGAATACCCTGATTGACAGCAGCGCCTCCTGTCTGAATTGAGAGCATTGACGATGAAAATTAACCGGGTTCGGGTAGGCAAACGAACATTAAAAATCACGACATCGAGCCCAGAAATCTCGATAACCATTCCAATTGAGCAACTGGTTCCAGCAGAACAAAAATGTGCGGATCTAACCCAATACAATATTTCAGATAATGGGAGGGTTATCAGCTGGCCTGAACACCCAGAGATCGAACCGATCAATCTAGATTTATTAACTGGGAATACTGACAATCAAACACTGCTAACTCCGATTAGCCATATCAAGATCAAAGACATTTTCGGCCTGCACCCGGCCCACCAAGCACTTGATAAAGCAGGCCACCTGCCCACTCCCTTGAAGCTCCCCGATTTTGATAAGGAAGCCATGCTTGCATGGTTGGAAATCAACCCAGGGATCATCCAGCAGCAGGCCAATAGAGCCGTTTGTGTTGCCAACACACGGGCCTACATTGCAGCGAAAAATCTATTACCACCAGATACCCCAATTCCTGTTCGCTGGTACACAGGCCGTAATGACAAGAGGCTGAAACGGCTGGTAGCAGCCGACAGATGCATTAACCCTCTTGCCAATTATGAGGCGGGCAGTCTGGTCCAACGCCAATTCCAACTACTCAAACATCTTGAGGCGTCCAGTTATCCCCGAGTAATTGCAGCCGATCCACCAATAGAACCAAAAACGTTTGCTCGGCAGGTCGGTGTCGATCCACGAACTCTGCGTCCTAGAGCGAAAAATGGCTATCAAGCGGGAAATTCAGATGAGTGATGCTGATAATTAGGATCCATCAGATGATCCCAATGAGGTTTCCAATGATGAAGAATACCTGATTTTTGGCACTCATACCGAGCGGCTGATTAACTGGGTGAAGGCGAACCCAGCTCCAGGTCTATCGCCTCAAGAGTCACAAATGCTCGCCTTAATCCTTTTATGGCTGACCCATGCACCACGGGATCTACTATTATTAACTCTGGCCCTGAAGCACCTTACAGCAGCATTAGACATTACAGCCAATGAATTTAAAGATGATAAAAATAAGTCATTACTGGTTCTCGAGCTTCCCATTTCACTGGATGACATCTTATTGATTTGCAACCATCTCACTAATAATAGAGATAATTTAGTAATGTCTGGGGCTTTTAATCTTGGCCCTTACAATAATGAAAAAGAAGTTGATACGGATGCAAAACACCCAATGCGTGGAAGGCTCTCGGAGTACCCTATTTACTCCATGCTTATCAATGATTCCAAAGACAATGAAAGTGATAACGGCTATTTCATACTTCAAGGCCTAGTTTTTTTAGCCCATGCAAACCTTGTAAGTCGCCTTTCCAAGCTACAAGACTACCTTCTCAGCAATCCAGATACGTTCAAAATTAAAGAAGCTCATGGCAACTTTCAACAAGCTGGCCTGTTTGTTCGTCTCTATTCAGGCGATGAATTAGAGGGGGATGATAAAGAGATTTTTGAAGAGCCTAAGAGCTTTTTAGATCTTTACCAAATCATCACTGAGCGTGAACTAGACCGGCAAGATACCGATCGAGATAAATACAAAGTCGGTCTAAGTGCGCTATTTAAAAGGTGGATGGCAAAACACATTGCTAGATCAGAATATGGTGGAGGCAGCGGACGTCGAAGAAAACGTCGCAAATACCTGCGCAACTCACATGGCTGGCATGATGGCTTTATTCGGTTTGAGTCAGGATTAATCCAGGAATATCTGCGCCAAGACATTGAAGAGGCCTATGGATCAGACCCAGGTAGCAAATACAGTAGTGACATTCAGGTTCTGACCGCACAAGGCATAGTGTCGGATGATGACGAGGAAGTTATTAGTGAGCAGCGTGATGCAGGTCTGGATATTGCAGAAAATGCCGTCGATGGTGACCTGCTATTAGCCGAAGAGCCATCCCCACAGAGTAGTGGGCGGCTAATTATCGGAAATCAAATTGCCCATATCATCCGCGCAAATCAGCTGCTCTCGACAAGCTGGAGCCAGGCAACCACCTGGGAAATCGCTGTACTCCTGAAACATTGCGAGCAAATACTGCACACCGACAATCGGTCTCGTTACACTAAGCTGCAACGAGAAACAGCAACCCTTGCACTACTCATGTTTTGGACCGGCTCAACACTTGAGAAGGTGGCCAGGCGGTTTCGCTGGGTTAGAGATACCCTACCAAACCCCATTCAAATCAGTTACATATATAATGAAATCCCGGTTGACTGTTATCTCCGTATTCGGCTGATCAGCGCAAATACCAAGAGAAACCCCAACGCAAAGCAGCTTAAACTCCTCCATCCACGCGAAGAGTTTCTGTATATTCCCGACCTTGTTGGAATAGGAACTGCGATAAAAGGCATTTTTCCCAAAAAAACGAATCAGACGGGTAGCAATAAGCTCTTTACCCATAAGACGCCAACTTACCGTAAGTCGCTAAACAGCTTATTGAAGTCACTACCTTCCGGACATCGCCTGAATGAGCACAAATTATCGATGTTCCTGTTTCACAAAATTGCGACAGAAACCTCAGGTGATGTTGCTGATGCGATTCTGACGACTGGCCGATACCACCCTCTGGGTCAGACACTATTGCACTATAGCAGCCCCGAACAGCAACGCCAGACTGAATTGTATGTAAAAACGGTCAAAAAGATAATCAGAGAATTATCGATGGAGGGCTACGATCTAAGATCTTCCTGCTCTGAAGGTGCGCGGCAGGACACCGCTTCACTGCCAAGACCTGAGCGTCATGATCCAGTTGAGACATCCAGTGCTGCTGATGAACATGCACCTGCAACGATTGTTGGCAGCCATTTCTTTCCGCAAAAGAAGTGTATTCAAAATCTGATCTCAACGCTCAAAACCCAGATCAAACGGGCACCCGACCCATCGGATCTCGACCAGGTAATGAGCTACCACAATCACTTCAGCCTGTACTCTAATCTGATGCTGGGGTATGCAACCGGTTACAGGGCGGTAAAAGATCCCGTTTTAGAAGAGGATGACATCGACCCTGAAACGGGACTGGCAGTGATTTCTGATAAGGATGGCCCCGAACTCTACAATGCCAGGCTCGTCTGGATTCCGGATAGAGTGCAAAAACAACTCACTCACTATCAAACCCATTACAGCCGCCTGCTGCCTGTCCTCCAGCACCTGGATCAGGCTGCCTACAATTTCAACAGCCTACAAAAGATCCCTAAACTATTCCTACTCGATAACAACTTGAGGTGGGAGCCGATACGGCCCAAAACCCTCAAGCCACTGCTGGAAAGCACTTTTCCGTTGCCCATTAATATCAATCGCCGCTTCCTGCGCACCACGCTGAGAGCTCGCGGCTGCCCTGCCGAAGTGGTCGATGGTTTTATGGGGCACTGGGGCCGTGGTCAGGAGCCCTGGGGTGAGCACTCTACACTCAGTACCCACGATTTTCTGGAAACCCTGAAACCCCACATCACTGCCATTCAGGAAGAGTTGGGGTTTGAGGTCTGTGCGAGCCAATACCACAAATGAGCATTGAACAAGAACAGCTGGCTATTGATTTTGATACGCCCATTGAGGTGCGTGACGCTGAGAGCCACCTGAGTCCTCACGCGAAACTGGTATGGGATCGATCTGCTTTTTCTGAAACAGAGCTGCCCTACTGGGTTGACCTCATTAACCTGCTGGTCTCAAACGGACGTTTTGCCGCAAGATTTCTGTTGCACCCTGAAAATAAAGAAGAACCAACAAGCAAAAGAGTGCGCAGAGTCCTGAAGGAAATCATCCATGAGTACAGCCAGAAGCTGGATGAAACCGATGCCCTGTTGAAGGTTCTGCGCAAGGTCGTTATCAGAGGCCGTCAAACAAGCGTCATTAAAGAAGGAAAATCGGCACCCCTTTGGGGACTAGACCCAACGCCCGCCTCTTCTTATGTACCGCGTGAAAAAAACCGCTTCACGCCAGAACGTTTTAAACTCATTAACCGCTACAAACGCTGGCGAAGTCAGCTTAAGCAAACACTGGCGATTAATGATCTCTCACCTCAAGAAGAGCTCGGCCGAATTCTATTATCAGCCATCCTCAATGGCGGCCTGATATCGACCCACCTCCTGGCCGGTTTGCATAAAGCGTTACAGCAACCCGACTGTATCCAGTTACTCAATCGGCAAAGCTATATTCGGATCAGCGCCTCCTGGCTGGGACACGAAGATGTCGAGGTCCGCAACTGGTACCCCGACCCGGTGACCGAAGCCCTGATCCTTAGACGCACTCTGAACAATGAAAATGATTTTGATGCCAGGGGGCAACAGTCCACTGCAACCAAGTATCTCTTCAGAAGCATCAAAATGCTGCTGCGAAAAGCTGGCATTAAATCAAAGCAACAACCCCGCACCATGACCGAGTTACTCGACTCAACAGCCTTGTATCTTGAGCTGCGGATTCCACCCTTTGTTGCCCAATACCTTAAGCGCAAGCATCTGTCCCATTCACTCAGGGCCAGTTCGCTCTATCGCCTCGCCAGAAGACCTCCAGATGGCTCCCAGGAATCAACAGACCTACCAGGACTGGATCTCAGTCGTTGGAAAAAAAAGGCAGGAAGGTCTCAGCATTTTGATAACAAGAATTCAGCCGAAATCCCCTGGCTAACAAGACTCACTGATCGTGAAGTTGTGAAGAATCCGGAGCTTTTTATCAATCAACTGGATACTGAAATCCAGCACATAGCGCAGCAATCCCGGAGCAGCGCTGAGTATTTACTATTAAAATGGGCGCACTACCTGCTGGTCTTTGGTCATGAAAGCAAGTCTTCGCTTTCACCGACGACCATTGCAGGGTATCTGACCAGTATCGGCAGCCGACTGGTGGAGTATTTAGACGCAAGACCCATTAACCAGCTGAGTGCATCTGAACTGGAAGAGACCTACACCCAGATCCTTGATGATATTGAAAGTCGTGGTCACAGAATCAAGGTTGCCAGGGCACTGCATCATTTCCAGAGCTATCTGGAGAAAGAAGTTTATGTTGAGCCCATTGATACCCATGGGGTTTTAGGCATTCAATCATCGCCCGCCCCAGTCGATGCTCAAATCATTTGGGTCGAAGAGTTTAAAAAGCTGCTGGATTGCCTGGAGATTTCGCAGCTGGAAAAGATCCATCCCGATCTGGTTACCATCGCCAAGATACTGGCCATTTTGGGTTACAAGTGTGGTCTAAGGCGCAGTGAAGCCCTCAAATTACGCATCGTTGACCTTCAAGGGCAAGCCTGCCCAGAGCTATTGATTCGACCTCATGCCAAGCGACGATTAAAAACGTCCAGCTCTCAACGTCGGTTACCGCTGAAGCTGTTTTTAGATGAAGAGGAGCTGCAACTGATACTCAGCTGGAAACAGCGCCGTTTTGAATATTTCACTGAGCTGGACAGTCACTGGCCTATCTCAATTAGATCGAGGTTTAGCAAACTGCAGGATGCCTTTTTGTTCGGCATCGCAGAGAAAAGCTACGATTTTGTACCTGAGGAGCTGGTTTTTCCGGCCATTCACAAAGCGCTACGTGAAGCGACTCAAGATCCTACTGTTCGCTATCATCATTTCCGCCACTCTTTTGCCAGCTTAACTCTGATGCGTCTGATGGTCGCCGACCAGGGGCTACCGGAAGGTTTTGAAATGCAGCCTGAAACGCAGGCCTGGCTGGAACAAGGCCAAGCGATGAAAGAGGCTCTCTATCCCGAACAAGGTCCGACCCGTAAACATCTCCACTATGTGTCAGCCTTTCTGGGTCATTCCTCACCCAATATTTCTTTGGAGCACTACATTCATTTAATGGATGTGATCAGCAGACACCTGATCCAGAAACACCTGCCTCCAGATACAGAAATGCTGATGGCAGCTTCTGGTGTGGCTCAATCCACAGCTTATCGCTGGTGCCAAAAAGGCACCCAGGAATTTATTGAAAAGCTGCGCTGGAAATACCGAGACCGTTACCCTGACCTCAACCCACAAGCTAAACAAAAAAACAAAATTCGAAAAGCTGAAATAGATGCAGAGACCCTATCAGATAACCGCTACAGTTTTTATCAAGAGCTGAACAGACTGAGAAACTTGATCTTTAGTCATGAGGTTCATGGAATGAGCAAGCACGAGCTCAGCAAGCGCTCAGGATTCAGCTCGGAGCTTCTAGGAAAGGTGTTCAATAAATCAAAAAACCTCGAGCGATTGAAATCGAGTAGCAACTCAACTGAGCCCTTACTCAAACTGCTGAAACGTCCTCGTAACTCGCCCCAGGAGGCTAAAAGCTGGATAGGCATCCCCGCTGAAATAAGTAATGACGCCGATCAGAAAATGGCAAAAGAAATGTGCGCTCTGATGTATAACTATAACCTAGAGCATCCTGATGAGTTCGATAGCTGGCTGAACCTATGGCTGGCCAATACACGCAAGGAAAAGTATTGGGTCATTTTCAGAGAACAGACTGGTAAAGAGGATGAAGCGAAGGCTTTTATCGATACCCTCCTAGCCATGCAAATTCCCAAAGAATGGATACGACTGACTCTATTGCATGGCAAAAAGTCAGAAGACCGTTGGATCAAAGCCTCCCTTAAACACTGGAAGAACAAACTGCCCCATGCCCGCAAACTGGAGTGGACCACTCAATCTTTCCACGATGGGAACAAGCTCGACCAACATGGCAGGCTTGCAATCAACTTGATCAACAGAGAGACAGGGAAAGCATCCGAAGCATCACGGTTCTTAATGATGATGTGGTTGCTATATAAAGCTTGATTCGTTTGCACTTATTGCTATGGTGCTACATCTCTATCTTTGAGAACACTAAGGACATCTTTTGAGCCCCACTCCTTCGCTATTGTGTGGCAGTCATAGCTTTGGCTGTCAGGCTTATAATAGGATTTTTTGGGATCACCACCATGATCCAGCATGTATTCAAAAATTTCGACTTCATCCAGCTCTGCTGCCAGCATCAATGGCGTGTAGCCATTTATTAAAAATTTATGCACAGCATTAACATCTGACCCGGAATCAATCAGTATTTTTGCAATTTTTATCAATTTATCCCTCTGCCAACATTTAGATATTCTTTCGTTAATTATTTCATGAAAATCTTGCTTATGCTGTGCATACGACTCACTAGAATTCAAGCTCTCTAAAAGGCATTTTGCTTCGTCCATACTATAAACAATTCCTGGTAAATTCCTCCGCATACCATCTAGGCTAACCGACGACATTTCTACAGCTTCACAATGCTTCCTAAATGACTCTGGATCACTTAGCCGACTCAGCATTTTTAGAACTTCATTAAGTGGCGTTTGCTGCTCAACACCATTCCGCAAATCTGGATTGGCACCCATTCCAATAATCCGCTGGACTATCTCTGGCTGACCTGCCTGCACAGCTTCCATGAGTGCTGTCAATTTTTTCTTATGAGTGCATAAATTTAAAGTTTCAGGCTTATGTTCACATTCGACAACAATGTCATATATACTTCTATCTAAAGTCGTAAATGGTGTAGATGGATTCAAAGAACCCAAAGCAAGCATAATTGCAGACTCACCAACTTCAGAACAAGCATTTACATCTGCCCCTAAATCAATAAGTCTTTTAACCTCTTCATACTTATTAAACATAACGAAATAAACTAGCTGCGGCATTTTTCGCTGAATGCTTCCAACCTTGATAACACGGTCTGGATTTCTAAAATCTGGACGAATATCATCAAAAACAACGTTAATCCCCCCCGGCAAACCTATAAGTTTAATATACTTATCTTTTACACCAGGATTCAAAAAACTACCTTCATCGAAGACTCGCCAGAAAGCTTTTGTTGCCGACTCAATTTCCCAAAGCTCAACTGACCCTTCAAAATTATTTGTATAACCACCATCATCAACGGAAGGCAGATCATAACCAAAAAGTACAGATGCCCATTTGAGTTTCTTTAAAAATACTTTGTCTGGCTTCTTCTGGGATGATGCAACCACGAATCCTTCTTCAATAATTAATTTAATATTATAGCCAACTTTGTATATTCCATTATCAAATGCACGCTCATAGCTTTGATTCGCTGAGATCAAATCTCCTGAATAAATATACAATTTTGCTTCAACCCAATCTGCAAGGTAACCATGAACATCCATCCTATTATTCTCATTTAACCAATTACGATAGCGAAAAATAGCTAGCTTTATATTATCTGGGCTAGTCTTCAAATCTGCACCAAGGACAATACCCATTAGCAATTCCACATCAGGCATCACAGGCTCATATAATGCTTCCAGCTCTTGCTTTTTCTTATTGATTGACTCAGGAAAATTTTGTTCTGGACGCCCAAGAAACATTGCTCTGCGAGCTGAACCAAGCAAATCAGCACAGTTATCATTTTTCCTAATATAATCCAAGGCTCTTCCCATAACCAGCAATGCATAAATACGCGTCCAGTCAACCGTTTTTTTTAATTTATCTTGCTCACACCATTCTGCTAGCAACTGAATAGATTGAGCTGATGGCAAGTCGGAACCACGTCTCCACTCAGCCACCCTGTCCCTGTTTTCTTTACTCATGCTTTTGATAATTTCTAGCCAGTTATCTTCAGTTTCATCTAACCAGTTAAGAATGATTTCTATTGAACAGCTATCATTATCAAGCATCAAAGCTGGATTTGGCCCATTAAACTCTTTGCAAATATTTAAAACCAATTTATTTAGCAAACTTGATAAATAACCACTAATGAGAAGCGGGTAAACTACATCCCTTGTCAAACCATCGGCTGAAAATGTCGCAATATAAAAATGATATCTTTTATAAAACTCGTTTACATAAAAACTGGATAGGTCAGATAGATCCTCACCAAACTTCTTCTCAAGTGGGTCGTACAAGACCTCCTTAATAATTTCTTGGAGTTCAAAAGGATTCACATGCTTGCTTCGAGCTTTGTCATCTAGCTTTTTATTAGAGTTTTTAAGGTCTAGCGCACTCGCAACAAGTCTTATCAGCTCAAGGAAAGTTGGATATGGAGTTTCAAGAGATTTTGTAGACATTTTTCTACCTCCCTGTGAGTCGGCATGCATGCGCATGCCAACGGTTTAAAAATCACTTACTTCACTTAGTTACCGCATTACCTCGGCCGCCACCTGATGGTTCACCAGTCGTTGATGGCCAGTTACCACCTGGATCAGGATGGCTAGAGGGAGGGCGGTTAAAAGCAATTGCTATATTCATGACAAACTCCTTAAATTAGTCGATCTCGATGTATCAATTATTTCTTTGAGTTAGTTGTTGTCACGGTTTTTACCAGATTTTTTACCTGGTTTTTTTGATGGCCACCCAGCCTTACGCTCATTTTTTGCTGCAGCTGACATAGCCCGTACAGCGAATGAGTCTTTAGGGATAACGCCACCCGTCTTTTTAGCAGTGCCCGACTGGATGCGAGATGCAGCTTTGCTGTTCATCTTTTTCATTTTTCACCTCAACTTTTGAGAAATGTGGTATGCCGTTATGGCCAGTTGAGTATCGCTAAAACTGTCAGCCCAATCAGCTAGGCCAGTGGCGGAAAAATTTGAGATTTTGCAGACGAGGGTATAAATCCTGTTACAACCCCTCCACATCCATGCCGTGCTCTGCTAGCCACTGTTTGCGTTCTTCGTAGTCCGGCATGGCTCGCTCCAGGCGTAGCCAGAATTCGGCGGAGTGGTTCGGTTCGTGTAGATGCACCAGTTCGTGTACGACTACATACTCGGCGATGCGGGCGGGCAGCAGGATTGTTTTCCAGTGAAAGTAGAGTCTATCGCCCTTGCCACAGGACCCCCAGCGGTAGCCCAGATCTTGTACTTTCAGGCCTGCAGGTTTCACTTCCAGGCGGGTGGCAAAATCCTGTACACGCTGCCAGAGCCAAGCCTTACCGCGCTGGCTGTACCAACGGATGAAATGCTGGCGTGCTTCAGGTAGAGCGTTGCGGCGAAGGAAAAAGCGGCCATTGATCAGTTTCAGTGGTTCCTTCTGCTCGTCATTCACCAGGTTCAAACGGTGGTGGCGTCCCAGGTATAAAAAGCCTTCGCCCTGCACAAACTGTTTGTGGCGAATGGTTTTCTGCATCAAGGCTTTTTCTGCGAGCTTTTTGTAGATCCAGGGCTGTTTGCTGCGCACAAAGGCTTCCAGTGTCTCTGAGTCAACGCCGGGAGGGACGGTCAGGCTGATCGAGCTGTCCCGCTCTACTGTCAGTTGCAGGGTTTTGCGTCGGGCACTTTCACGCACAGGAATGGTTAAGTCATCAACTGTGAGGATCATTCCTGCTCCAGCTTGTAGCTGTTGGCTTTGGCCAGTTCCCGTAGTTTATCCACCAGCGGTGGCACATCGTTAAAGTCCAGTAGGTCACTGTCCACGATCCGTTCAAATAAGGCTTGCTCCAGTGCCTCCTGCATGGGGCGGCGGTGGGGCTGCCAGAAGCTGGAAGTTTTGACCTCTTGGGTAATGTATTCCACCAGGCTTTCAGTGAGGGTAATCAGGTCTGCTTCCACCGCCATATCCGGCTGGTCGTCACCGCATTTGGCGGCACGCAGCATGCGGTAAAATGGCAGGTAGTGTTCTGGTACTTCGGGCAGGCCTTCCTCATGTTGGGTGCTGCCGCTGTTAACCTCGTCGATGATGGATTGCAAAGCGGTGATCAGCTCGTCCCACTGGCCTTCCATACCTTCGAGTATTTCTTTTAAGCGGTCGCTGAGTTTGCTGTAGTAAACCGGGTCTTCATCCATCTTTTGCTGCACATGACTGCGGATGGCGTGCTCCATTTCTGAAGCCACGGCTTTCTGGGCTTTTTCTGGGTCAGTATCGTAACCGGCGGCTTGTTCCCTTACCTGATTCAGTTGCTGGCTGAAGCTGGCATCAGTGAGGTTGACCGGGACAATTTTCGGGTCGATACCCAGAGAAATCACATGATCATCGATCAGCTTACGCACCTTCGCGCCCACATCCTTGCCCAGCTCAGGGCCATCACGGTAGCGTCGTCGGGCAACAGCGTAAATCATGGAAAGCTGCTTGGCATCCTGGGTAAAGGGCAAGGCTTCCGGGCGGGGTAATACCAAATCCAAGCTTTCCATAAAGGCTTTAACTTTGACGTTAAATTCCTGACGCAGACGTTCGCTGTCCAGGGCCTGTACGCAGCTTTCAATATCCTTAAGGTCTTCAATGCCCCGAGAGCGCAGTACATCCACGGCACGTAGGTGGCGGTCACGCAAGGCGGGGATTTCGTCTTTCAAGCTACGCAGTGCACCATCCACATCGTCATCACTATAAGCGGCCAGGGCAGACTTAAGGTGGTTGGCCACACCATAATAATCCACCACGATGCCCGCTTTTTTACCAAAGCCGGTACGGTTAACACGGGCGATGGTCTGCAACAGTTCCGCCTCGCGTATGGACCGATCCAGGTACATCACCCCTTCGATGGGGGCATCAAAGCCAGTGAGCAACATGGATTTGACGATCAAAAACGCCAGGGGGTCGCTATTGTCTTTGCCACCGCCCTCTTTGGGCAGCAGGGGTTTTTTGAAACGCTCAATCGCTTTGTCCTGAGTAGCCCGGTCGGTATGCTCAGCCCAGTCACTGCCATCGTTATTATCACCGGAAATTATGCTGGCAAACTGCAAACGACCAAGCAGTTCTCGATAGCGCCAGGCTTGCACCCGTGCCTGCATTTTGGGGGATTTGCGACACAGTTGCTCATCATCCAATGCTTTGAGGTCCGGGCTCAGTTCAATCGCCTCAGTCAGCAGTTCATCGCGTGCTTGCTCAAAGGCACTCTTGTAACGCACCGCAGCCAGACGGCTATAAGCCACTACCTGAGCCTTGAAGCCATTAGGCAGAATATTGGTGACGTAGTGGCGCAGCATGTCCTGCGCCTTTTCTTCGATTAGTTTGGGTGCTTCCAGTACATTGCCCTTGGTGGCGTATTTCTTTTTGATCGCCTCCAGATCTTCTTCGCTTTGACCGGCAAAAAAGTCCTCAAAGAGTTCGTCCAGGCTGCTGCCGTCTTTAACTGCCCCCTGAACGGTGCGCCCCTCATAGAGCACCGGTACTGTGGCTCCATCCGCTTCTGCCTCGCGAATGGTGTATTTATCAATGAACTCGCCAAAAATTTCATGGGTGCGCTTTTTCTCACCCATGATAATCGGCGTGCCGGTAAAACCGATGCGTGCACAGTTGGGCAGGCTGGCCAGCAGGTTAGCATGCAGGTCACCGGCCTGGGTACGGTGGGCTTCATCCACCATCACCAGAATATCTTCGCTCTTGTTCAGCTGTTCAAAGTCACCGAGCTTACTGGCTTCATCGCGGTATTTTTGAATCATGGCAAACACCAGCCCCGGCCCTTCCTGTCGCAGCATCTTTTTCAGGGCTTGGCTGTTTTTGGCAACTTGTACCGCTTCGCCGCTCAAGGTTGCGGTAGCAGAGAGCTGTTTTTGCAGGTCATTGCGGTCGGTCACGACCACAACTTTAAAACGACGCAGAGCAGGATCGGTGCGTAAGCGACGCAAAGCGAACACCATGGTCAGGCTTTTGCCGGAGCCCTGAGTGTGCCAGACAATCCCGCCACGGCGATCATATTCGCCGTCCTGTTTGCGGGTTTTGCCGTGCTTTAAACGGTGAAGGGTTTTAACCACGCCACGATACTGCTGGTAACGACACACCAGCTTGATGGTCTGGCCACCGGTAGTCATAAACAGGGTGAAGTGACGCACGATATCCAGCAGGTTGGATTGATCCAGCATGCCTGCCACAGTGCGCTGCTGTGGTGAGAGGCTTTTTACGCCCAGGGCTTCGGCCACTTGAGCTTCGGTACGCTGAGGGTTGTCGATGCCTGCCACGGTTTTCCATGGCAGATAGTGACCACTGCCAGCAGCCAGGGTGCCCACCCGGCAATCATCAAAACAGGTCGCCAGCATAAACTGGTTGGTATTGAACAGCGCGGGTGCGCCCTCATTGTCGCTCACCTCACCCTGGGCAAAACGCTGATTGGAATAGCGGCGCAACTGATCAATGGCTTCACTGACCGGTGCAGAGCTGGCGGTCGGGCTTTTACACTCAATCACCACCAGCGGGATGCCGTTAACCAGCAACACCAGATCAGGAATGACATGCTGCTTGACGCTATCGTGTCCCGGTGGGCACTGCACCTTGAACTGGTTGATCACGGTAAACTGGTTATTGGTGGGATTTTCCCAGTCGATGTAATGAATCGTCCGCGAGCGCCCGCCGTCCCAATCTGCCAGCCCATCCACCACAAAGCCTTCGGTCAGCAGTTCCGTGGCGATTTGATTGGCTTCCATCAATCCCGGTGCGGCAATGCGTGTCAACGCAGAAACGGCACTGCTGATGCGTTCATCATCCAGCCATTGCGGTGTATCGCCGTTATCAAGCGTACGGGTGTTAATCCGCTTGAGCTGAGACCGCAATACATCGGTTTGCAGTACCTCGGCAAAACTCTTGCGCCCGGTAGCTTCAGGACGATCCAGACTGCCGGGGGTGAAAGTCCAGCCCATGGCCACCAACTGGTCGATCAGGGGTTGTTCGCAATAGTGTAATTCCGGTCCCATGGGCAACTCCTGTTTAATTGTCCTGTTAACTGGCTTGGGGGGTGTCGATTAAGTGATTGACGCGAACGCGACCGGTTAGAAGGTCGTCCATTAGGCCGAATTTTTGTTTTTTTAGCTTTGTAAGTTCTAGATGTTCACAAATAATTCGTGAGTTTATAGATTGTACCTTTTCAACCGCACGCCCCTGCTCATATAGGGTTAGCTGAGGAACTATAAGCCCTCTGATTTGTTTCTGAGAAATATTTTTCTGCCCGCTACTACCACTGACTAATGCAGCAATTTGGTGCCGAGTTTTATAGAAGTCCATTAAAAAGTATAAAAAAAATGGTAATAACGAGCTTTCCGGAATCAGTCTTAAAAGTTTATCTGATAACATCAGCTTGCCTTGCGTTGAGTCAACCATTACCGTTTTAGCAACAAGACTCGGATTTCCATTCGCGCGAGTCAATATCACATCGCCTTCTTTGACTTCCAGGCCAGGTCTAGGCTTTAGCTCAACCGGCAGTACTTTTGCCTCATGGTCTTTGTAGACACCGCTTGTTACAGCACTAACTTTTAGGACTCCCCACTCACTGGCACTTGGTCTAATCTCTGGGCAATTAGGGCTCCAGCCACCCTCAATGCGATTTAGCATCTGCCCTAGAGGGACTGCATCCCACTCCCTCGGAATCCACCCCAGCGGGGATTCTTTATAGAGTTCGGGGGCTTGGTCACGCGGCGGGCGGAGTTGGCCGTTGGCATCAATACCGCGCGTCAGCAGGTCGTGGAGCAGGCCCTGCTTGACCTGTTGCAACTTGGCGATAATGGCCTCGGTTTGGCGGATTTGGGTGTCCAGGGATTCCTTAACTTTCGAAATAACTACCCGTTCATCTTTGGGTGGGAGTACCAGCGGGGTATTTAGTAACGCAGTGTTAGTGAAGTTTAACTGTGATTCCGCCATCCCTGTCGTGCGATCATCGAGGTATTTTTGGGCCTCTCTTTGAGAGAGCAGCCCAGCGACAACGGCTGACTCTTCAATTTTCGGCTTTAGCCTTAACGCTATCATCTTTCCAGATACGATAAGACGAGGTTGCGTACTTGGCACATAAACTACCACGCCTACCCGATGTCTCGGGCCTGCTTTGGTAACCAAGACATCGCCAGCTTTAATCTCCAGATTCTTCAAGCCCCAATATTCTTGGGGTAGCGTCTTGTGTGCAAACTCATTAAAGCCCGACCACGTTACGGCTGTAGTTTTGAGTACGCCCCACTCTTTTTCAGATTGAGTGTTTCTCTCTTCACATGTAGGGCTAGGTCCGGAGAATTGGCGCGCAATTAAATCGCCAACAACAACCCGCTCCCATCCATCTGGTACTGGATTAAACATACCCCAACCCCTCTAAGTACCCAGCCAACAGCTTCGCGGCCTGATCCCGCTTTTGTTCAATCTCGGTTAGGGTCACCTGGTATTTGTCCCACCAGTTTTCCACGGCGGCGATGACCTGCTGGCGCTGGGCGCTGATATAACGCTCGACGATGGTGTGCATATCCTGGTGCACAATTTCAAGCAACAGCTCTGCGGCTTCGGTGTCATCCAGGGCATCGACACTGGCATTCAGTTCTTCTGGCAGAGTGGCCAGTTTTTCCTTGAGTCTTTTAGCTTTGGCCGTGCGCTCTTTTTTCCAGGTTTTGATTTGTTGTTCCAGCTTTGCGATCTCTGCTTCACTCAGGGGTTCGTTATCATCCTCGTCGTCATCGCCGCCGGACTTGGGCAGTTGTTCTTCGACGGCTTTAATTTGGCTGTCCAGCTCGGCTTTGTGGTTTTCCAGTTGTTGCAGCTCATCCAGATAGTCACTGAGCAGGAATTTGACCAGCTTGTGTTCCAGCGGGTCGTCCTTGCTGTTTTTGTCGTCCATGGCGGTCAGGATGCTGGTGCGCCATGCGTCAATCACGCCCAAACTGCCCCTCGCCATCAGGGTAAGAAAGTCGTACTTTTGCTGGTGCCAGAAGCCAGCAATCATGCCGCTGATCTGAAAGTCATCCAGTAGACCGATGGGCTTTAAGCTCTCGCTAAAGCTATTCAACAATTCTTTGCGCAGAACAGCGTAGTGGCGATTTTCGGCCAGGGCAGTAATGCTCTGACTATGATTTTGCCACCAATGATTAAACGCAGAACGCAGGGCATGCTCCTGAGCCTGCACCCCGGCGTTTTGTTCGATGGCCGGTTTGATATCCGTTTTCTGACTGAGTGTTTCTTGAAAGAGCCGGTAGCCGGGGTCATTGGGTTTGGGCTGAAAAAGGTCATTGGGGTTCAAGCCCTGAGCCTGAAACAAGGGCAGCCTGGATTCGATTTCTGCTTCGGGAATGCCACCAACCAGATGGGCGTGGACATCATGGGATTCCGGCGGAGGGGCGTTGTCCGCGTAGCGGCGGATGTTCAGGTTGTAGCCATTCTCGCGCAGGGTGTCGGTGCTGACGATACTGGCAAAACTGGGTATGTCCTGCCCCTCACCAGCAGTAAAGTCTTCATAGACAGCGGCAATTTTTTCGATGTGTTCGGGCATCAGGTAATTTTGCGCCCGGCCTTCAAAATATTCCCGGTCAGCATTGATAAACAGGGTTTTGCCTTGATTGTTCGGGTGCTTGCTGCTGACCTGCTGCGCCCCTTCACTAACGCGCTGGCGCAGTATCAGGATGCAGGCCGGAATACCGGTACCATAAAAGAGGTTGGGCGGCAGGCCGATTACTGCTTCCAGCAGATCGTCTTCGATAATGCCTTTACGAATTTTCTGTTCATCCCCGCCGCGAAACAATACGCCATGGGGCAATACGGTGGCGACTATGCCGCCCTCAGCACAAACCGCCAGCATGTGTTGGAGGAACATCAGATCGGCTTTTTTACTGCCCAGGGGTACTTCGCCGTAGGGAAAACGCTCACTGCGGTAGAGGGGTTGGTAGACGGGCTGGCCTGTTTCGTCTTCATCCTTACTGCCGAAGTTAATGGAAAAC
>Ga0136591_1000357_pt1 | contig 19696 bp, 17 predicted proteins | sample AntRauMFilla3767_FD_104929 | JGI IMG/M metagenome (GOLD analysis project Ga0136591, IMG submission 104929) | Saline lake microbial communities from Rauer Islands, Antarctica - Metagenome Filla 3 #767 | ecosystem: Environmental > Aquatic > Non-marine Saline and Alkaline > Saline | place...
CACTCGGCACAGATACGGCTGGCTCAGGGCGAATTCCTGCAGCATTCAATGGACTTGTCGGGCTAAAACCGACACGTGGACTTGTAAGTACTCATGGAGTCGTTCCAGCTTGCAAATCTTTGGACTGCGTATCGATTTTCGCTAATTCTATCGATGACGCGACCCAGATTGGTCAAGTAGCAATCGGATATGATGAGAAAGATCCGTATTCACGATCAAAAGCAGACAATTTCACTCTCACAATGAATAAATCATCTTCTCCTCACATTGGTGTTCCTACTGCAGAAAATTTAGAGTTCTTCGGTGATGAAGAGGCTGAGTCATGCTTTGAGGTCGCGGTTGGGCGGGCACAGTCAATCTCTGAGTCTATTACTCATATCGATTTCACACCGTTCATTAAGGCTGCTAAACTCCTTTACCAAGGCCCCTGGGTTGCCGAACGTTTCTCTGCAGTCGGTGAATTTCTTGAAACCAACCCTGATGATGCTGATCCAGTAGTAAAGCGTATTATCGAAAGTGGTGCTGACTACTCCGCTGTTGATGTCTTTGAAGCATTTTATGAACTACAAACATACAAACATCAAGCTACAAATGTATTTGACTCAATTGATGTCTTGGTTACCCCGACAGCTGGAACGATATATACAATAGACGAAATTGATTCCAATCCAGTTGAATTGAATTCGAATTTAGGGTATTACACGAATTTTGCGAATCTGTTAGACTTATCAGCTGTTTCTGTACCAACCGGTTCATTTGAGTCTGGGCCATCATTCGGCACGACGGTCTTCGGCGAAAAATATGCAGATTCAACAGTTGCATCAGTTGCATCCGAATTAACTAATAAATAGACTACAGAGACGTCCGTCAAAATTTAGGATCTCACCTATACTACACAGATACTTGTGTGTATATCTTTTGAATCGGGTAATAACTATACTAATGAGTTGTTTAAATACCGCACACTAAACAAACCAAATATGGTAGTTGATACGGTAATTGAGAATGGTACTGTCGTAAACCCTGATGAAGTAATAACAGGAGGAGTAGCAATTGATGATGGTTCTATTGTTGCTGTAGGTTCGAATTCAAGTTTACCTGAAGCAGAGGAAATAATTGATGTCGACGGGAAGATGATCCTTCCAGGGGCAGTTGATGTTCACGTTCATTTGGATGATATGTTTTCAAATGACACGTACGAATCTGCCTCCAAAGCGGCCGCTCTAGGCGGTACCACAACATTCGTCGATTTTGCTTGGCAAGCGTGGGCAAGTGAATCCAGTATCTGGGATGAACCGAGCACACTCCTAGAGGGAATTAAACGAAAAAAAGAGAAAGCTGAGGACTCAATAATTGATTACAGTCTACACGGAGCGATTACTCGTGATGATTATGATGTTTTTGAAGAGTTCCCCGAGATCATCAAACAAGGAGTCACTTCAATTAAAATGTTCACAGCATATGAATTTGGTTTATCTAGTGGATTCATTAATGAGGTGCTTCAAGAGGCCGCAGATTACGACTTAGTAGCTGTTCTTCATACTGAGGATTCCTCTGTTTGTGAAGTCATTACTGAACAATTCAAGGCAAACGACAACGGTGAGCCAGAGTTCTATCCGAAGTCGCGTCCAGATTATGCAGAGGCCATGGCTGCAGACAATGCCATTACAATGGCGATGGAAGCTGGCTGCCGTTACTATGGTATTCATACAACATGCAGAAAAGCTGCAGATGTTATCGAAGAGTACCGAGATAATAATGGAGACATGATCCGAGCAGAAACATGTACACAGTACACTGTTGCTGATGATTCTCTCTTTGATGAGATCGGACTCCTCCCAATGGCTGCACCACCACTTAGAAAACCAGATGATAACGATGCCATGTTCGAACATCTTGACCGTGGCACACTCGACGTGGTCTCAACCGATCATTGTGGATATTTGACTGATGAAAAGCAGGTTTATCCTTGGTGGGAAGGAACTTTTGGAATGAATTCACTTCAACAGAGTCTTTCTGTTTTTCATGACGAAGCCGTCATGAACCGTGGCTTTAGTTACCCGTTCTTAGTGCAAAAATTAGCAGCGAATCCGGCACGGATATTTGGGATGGAAAATAAGGGTACAATCGCACCTGGAAAGGATGCAGATGTTGTCGTTTTCGATCCAGATGAGACTCGTGAAATTGACCCTGCAAATAATGCCTCGTATTCGGACTTTTCTGTGTATGAGGGCCGAGAGGTTGGAACTGTCGAAAAAACATTTGTACGTGGTGAATTAGTCGCCGATGACGGAAGCATTGTCAAAGAATCGGGCTACGGGGATTTTGTAGAGCGTGAAATCCCAACCTGGGGGAATAAAAATGAGTGATAATTTCACGCCTTACGAAGCGTCAATTAGCGAAATTCATGAAGCGATGCAGCAGGGAGATGTAACCAGTGCAGAGCTTGTAAATAAATATCTCGAACGAATCGACAAATATGACAACAGCGGCCCTGAGCTCACATCGATTATTACTATTAACCAGAATGCAGAAGAACGCGCAGCAGAGCTCGATGTAGAGCTATCAGAGAATGGTTTGACTGGACCACTCCATGGTATCCCAGTACTCGTCAAAGACCAAGCAGAAACAAAGGATATTACTACCACATTTGGGTCAAAAGCTTTCACGGATTATATACCATCAGATGACGCAGAAATCATTAAAAATATAAAAAACGCAGGAGGTATTGTTCTTGCCAAAACGAATCTTCCAGATTGGGCAGCATCTTGGTTTACATATTCTTCTGCATTGGGAGAGACAAAGAACCCTTACGCACTCGATCGGGATCCTGGTGGATCAAGTGGTGGTACTTGTGCGGGAGTTACAGCAAATCTTGGAACTGTAGGGATTGGTGAGGATACAGGTGGTTCAGTTCGAGTACCTGCCTCATGTTGTAATTTGTTCGGGATTCGAGTGACAACGGGATTGGTTAGTCGGACAGGACTCTCTCCTCTTCTCGAATTACAGGATACAGCAGGTCCAATAGCACGAACTGTTGAGGATTTGGCTCGTCTTCTTGAGGTGATGGTTGGTTTCGACAGTGAAGATCGCAGGACGGGTGCTGTTTCGAAGAAGAATACAGAATCATATCTCAATCATCTCAATCCAGACGCACTAGACGGTGCTCGGTTAGGTGTACTCCGAGACGCCTTTGGAGATGACAATGATCCTCGTTCAGCACCAGTCAACAATGTGGTTGAGGACGCCTTAGCGATGATGGAGAACGCAGGTGCGACATTAGTAGACCCGGTATCTATTCCTGACTTAGAAAAACGCGTTCAAGAAACTTCGTTGTATATAACCCAATCAAAATCTGATTTGAATTCCTTCTTTGAAAATCGTGAAAATGCACCTGTAGATTCTCTACAAGATCTATTCGATGCGAGAGATTATCATGATAAACTCGATTTATTGGTAGATATTGTTGATGGGCCTGATGATCCGACTGAGGACTCAACATACTGGGAAAACGTATCTGCACAGCAAGAGTTCCAACGCGAGATTCTTTATACACACGCAGAACACGATCTTGATGCGATGATATTCCCTGACGTACAGGTGATCCCACCAACACGAGAAGAACTACAGTCTGGAATTAATACTGCAGCATACCCAACAAACACGGTCATCGGGTCCCAATCATCGTGTCCTGCTATTTCTATTCCTGCAGGGTTCACTGATGATGGACTTCCTATCGGTGTTGAACTACTTACAACACCTTTTGAGGAGCCAAAACTCATCGAGTTAGCATATGCATACGAACAGGCAGTTGATCCACGGGAACCACCAGAGCTTACGCCAGAACTTACTGAGTAACTACACAGACCGACCTGATCAAGTGGTTTCAGACGTTCAAAATGGAGATCAATTGCTTCCAGAGCTCATAGATGGGCCGTCGGCGGCTGTTCGCCGCTGGTGTTCGCAGTTCTCGTTATTATAATTGCCAGTGACTGCATCAATCTCAAAATGATCAAACGCCAGCTAAGGAGGTCGTTAACTAGACTATACTAGTTACTGACCTCGTTATAATTTAGACTACTTCTTGCAACGGTACTAGCTCAATAGATGTTTCACTAATACGATTATGTATCTCTTGGAGGATTTCAGTGATATTTGGTGTGTCCCCGTGGATACAAATCGTGTCTGCGGGAATCTCAAGTAGAGTCCCAGTAGATGATTCAACTGTTCCTTGAGTAGCTATCTGTACAAATCGATCAGCAACCAACTCTGGATCACGTGATGTTTTATTTTTGGGAATAATAACACACCTGTCATCTCGGTAGTCCAAATCGACATAACCCTCAAATACCGACGAGATAGGATACTCCTGTGATATTTTGTACAGCTTCATATCTGTAGCCAAATAAATTAACGATTCATCCACCTCAAGTATAGCTTCGATAACTGCTCTGGCGTGCTCTGGACTTTCAGAGAGCATACTGTATAACGCACCATGTGGTTTCACGTGGGTTACTTTCTCATCATTAGCTTCTGCAAAAGCACAAAGAGCACCCAGTTGATACACAACATAGTCTCGTACTTCGGTAGGCGTTGCATCAATTTTCCGTCGACCAAAACCTAGTTTATCTGGCAATCCAGGATGGACTCCAATATCGACCTCATGGTCAGAAGCAAGCTGGATTGTTTCATTCATTACGTGTGGATCTCCAGCATGAAATCCAGCAGCAATGTTTGCTGTTGTAATATACGGCATTACATCTGCATCATTACCTTTTTTGTATTTGCCAAAGCTCTCTCCCATGTCGCAATTTATTCCGATTTTATGATTCATATTTTAGTTTATGTTTTTATGACACCACCGGTCGGCAAAATGATTAAGTGATTAATAAAGAAGACGTGTGAAGTACGTTATAAATAAGACAATTTACATCCGATCTGTGCACTCATTCCTAGTAGGCTAATCAATAACGGTCTTTTCAACAGATTCGATGAATTCTTCGGAATCACACACCCAACCAAACACACCTCCTTGCATTTTGATTTGTTTGATTGCTGCATCTCTATTTCCAGAATCAGTGGCACCTGTCGAGTCTTTCAACAGTGTGCACCAGTATCCACGATCATTTGCCTCCCTCATGATTGTGTGAACACATACATCGGTTGTGATACCTGCAATCACAATGTGTGTTGTCCCAAGCCGATCAAGCACCATTTCAATATTGCTGTTACCGAATGCACCCTTTGTAGGCTTGTCGACAACTGGTTCACCAGGTTTTGGCGCTAACTCATCGATAATGTCCCAGTTTTCGTGTCCTTGGGTGAGTAACGGTCCAATACCGCCTGGAGGTGTTTCTCCTATCCCATGCCCATCGCCCGCCATCTTACTTCGAAGCAGCTTATTGAACGGAGCATCTGCTAATTCTGGGTCATGGCCTTCTCGTGTATGTACAACATTGATCTCGGTTTTCCGGACAGTATCCAAGACGTTCTTAATTGGCTCAATAGCTCGCTGTGTCTGTGAAAGATCGTAACCCATCGTGTCAACATACCCTTGAGAACCACAGAAGTCCCGTTGCATGTCGACAGCGATGAAAGTTGTCCGACCAGAATCAAATTCTAATTCTGCAGTTTCTCCAAAACTTGGACAATCTTCTACCTCAACACGGAAGAGAGTCCCTTTGGGTGGCCCATAAAGCCATTCTGGATACCGTATCACACCTGTTTCTTCGTAATGGTCATACGCCTCTTCTACTTTTTCTAAATAAGACGCCCTTCCGGTAGCCTCTTTTTTAGTTTCGTCTTGACTTTGCATAGGTTTCTAAACTATCTCCAAGTGTAGTTTGAAGACTCAACTAATTTCAATCCTTTGTATAATTAGTACTCTTTTTTGGGATAACCTTATACAGATTAATACAATATTTTCCAACCAACATATGATTTAACAATTTCTGAGGTGAACGTACAGATCCACGCCTGCTCGCCGTCGCGTTTGATTCCAGTCTCACCAACGTGGACAACGTCGGCTTACTGGATCTGGTGGCGGATCTGCTCGTACTCACAGCGACCGGCGCGCGTAGCGCGCTCGGTCGCGTGCCGCGCGGCCGCGCCCGACAACTCCAGTCCGTGAAGTTGCTCGAAACGGTCACCGATTTTCCGGTAGGGAAGGCGGTGGTCGTACCGGGAGAGTGCTGCCTGCGACGACGTTCACCCCGACGGCCCCGATCGGGGCCGTCGGGGTGTGAGGCGATAGTCTCTGTCCCTCAAGAGAGACACTGATAGTGGTGGCGATTGTACTATGTGACTTCCGGTGGCTGTGGATCGGGAAGTTCCTCGACGAGTCGGGGACTGACGCCCACCGACTCGTCAAACGCTTCACCACATTCTGGGCAACAGTCACAGGTAACCTCGATTTTTTGATCTAGGTCAAAAGCATCGCGCCATTCCAGATCGTGTCCGGACTTTCTACCAGGCGTTCCACCGTCAGTACGTGGGCTGTTCGTCGCCCTCGTCCCCGCTGGACGAGGACGACTCCTGTTGATCCGATTGATTCTTGTTCGGTGGTGTATGCGGTCCCTCGTACCATCGGATCTTAGCTCTGAGCCGCTTGTTCTCTTTACGGAATTCTCTCTTATAGACAGAGTACAAGTCTGAAGATTTCAAATAAGCCACCAATACTCTCTCTTGTCGAGATATTTCCACTCCTTTGAGGAGGTCGACATCAAACCTACAGCTAGATTACGGTAACAAATGTAATATAAACACCCTACTGAATTTTCCGAAGAGAAACATGGAACGCGGTAATTTCACGCTTGCCCTACAGTATGCATCCGTACAGAAAAACGACACCGGAAGTCGACACTATATCGAAACCGATAGTACCGTCATCAACACTCTCACTGAGATGCCCTGAGCCCTTGACAGCTGAACCTTCAGATCAAAGTAATCTACAGAAATCAAGGTAGAGTGTTTGAGGCTTGACTCGAATAATTTACCTACACGATCAACGAATAAATAAGGTCAGTCGTTATACGGTTCTTTACTCAGTCATCACTTGGTTGTGTTGAGGAGGAAGGAGGTGAGTAAGTTATCTCCTCCATACCCAGTTGCTTATCATTTAATACCATATTTCCAACCTTCACACTCAATGGGTATACTGTCACAGTCAGTATCAATCCAAGAGCTCCAGGAAGGGCTTCTGGAATATTGAAATGAGCGTAAGTATTCACACCCATTGCAATCAGTAACATACTAATTGCTAACCAATTGTAATCCGAGACACGCGTCTTTTCGTATCCTGTTTTACGGCGGAGAATAAAGTAATCAGCTATAATAATTCCGCCAATTGGTGGCACAACAACTCCAATCAGGAGTAACCAAGATTCCAACTGTGAAATCACCTCGGTAACGCCCGTAATCAGGGCCGCTACGATTCCGATTGTACCCGCAAGACGCCACGAAATGAGATCTGAGAGGTTCGTGTACGACATTGTTGCCCCGTAATTACATGCATCACAGGTGGACCATAGACTTACCACAGCAACAACAACGACTGGTATTGATGCGTACAATCCAATCATCCCAAAGTAAGGATCTGCACCATTGAGAGCAGCAGCACTAAGCGCACCTGCCGACATCATCACGGTGTTACAGATAAGGAAAGCAATGACAGTCGCTACCACTGCATGTTTTTTATTTTCTGCGTACCGCACGATATCACCAGTTGCAGTACCACTAACAGCAAACGTACCCCACGTGAGACCTACCCCAACAAGGAAAGGAATTGACTCACCTGGTGCTGGTGCGTCTAAGATACTTGTTCCTGCCGGAATCACTTGCGCAACAAGGATATACGCAACAAAAAGAAGCATGACAGGAATGACTAGCTTCTCGACGATTTCGGACATTGCATCAAGCCCGACTACTGCTGGAATGCCGAATGCTAGCGTGACTACAAAAATAAGCAAATACCAGTTCGGATCCCAGGCCGCACGGATAACATCAGCCGCAAGCCACGCTTGAAATGCGTACCAACCGTTCACAAGCACGCCCAGTATTGCAATTGGTAACAATCCTGCTTTTTTCCCAAACGCTTCCTTAATTTGCAGCGGAGTATTTAATCCGCCATCAGCTGCTGCCATCCCGATAAGACTCGCATAAATTGCGAGAATAATGTTTCCGAGAACAATAGCGTACAATGCTTCAGGCATACCGAGCCCCATGAATATTTGACTTCCAATAAACGCAATTGAAAACGCGATAGCGAATCCGATCCAAACACTTGTCGGTTGCCACCATCCTTTTGATTCACTATCTGGAAGCCTCCTATCAGAGTACTCGTCTCTTTCTGGGTCATGTCTAAAGAAAACCCGAATTTGCTTTACAACTTCACTCGCTAATCCGCCATTGCTTGACATACAATTGGAGAATCGCACTCTAACACATAAATCCTGCTAACTGGTTATCTAAAGTCGCATAACAATATAAGGTGCCTGAATTTAGGTTATATGCCGGACAATAACGTAAAATATATTCGATAAATGTTGTGAAAAGCTAGAAATTATTGAGAGTATTTTCAAAACACCTCCAATCGAGTAATATACTAACGAATCCCTACACAGTTCGGGTTCTCAAATCACTCTCTTCGTTACCAATACCTAGATAGTCGATGACAATGATTAAATTACAGATTAGAGGAATGAGCCGATGTGGCGTGACACGATGATTGATAGAAAGCGATGTAGGATTCAACTGAGAGTCTGTGAAGGAAGGTATCACTCAGTCCAGAATCCCTGCTGGCGGTCTTCGATCTCACTGAGAGCCATCGAAAGGACATCACGCCAATCCCGTGGATGTGTCGCATCAGTTCCTGGTGTCGGTGCATCCGGGCCAGGATGGATATGATCTAGCGTGTTATGATCAGAGGGATGTCGATCCCAACGATGATCGAACGCATCGTCACCGTGATCTTCGTGGTAATGCAGCGAAAAGTCACCGTTCTCATACCACGCGATCTCTAATCGGGACGTCTGAACGCTCTCAGGATACAATGTAGGATCATACACGCACACCAACCGATCCGGTGCGAACTCGGGTTGTTCAGTAATTCGACGGAACCGAGCATCGGAGCCCAACCGCTCTTTGATCACGCCAAGCCGTTCAAAATCAATCGGCGCACCACTCCCCTCATCAGCCGATCCGACACAGTCGTCCGTGCCTGTCATACGGCAGTCGACTGATCGACGTGATCACCAGCGCCACTCGCCAGTGCTTGTTCAAGCAGCGTAATCCGTCGACGAGTTGTTTTCCACGCTGAAACCGCCTCCCACACATCCTCTACCGACTGATCAGTGTCTGCTGCAGCGTTCGTGAGTGACACGGATTCGGGAGCTGCAACACCGAACTGCTCGGTATACGCTTCGTCACGCTCGGTTTCGGTCTTCAAGAACTCAACTAACCTCCTGGATGTGTACTGGTCACGAAGTTTCTGCACGCGCCGCCAGTTCAAATACGCTTGATTCCGCTGGTACGTTGCTGGCGAATCGGTGACCTGTTTGACGATCCCCATCCGTTCGAACCACCCTAGGTACTCCCGGGCAGCATCAACTCCGTGACCTGCGAGCTCAGCAACGTCACTCGCTGTCGACGGGCTATCCAGTCCAAGGATCGCATCGAAGAAATCATCGCGTGTTCGATCGCCTCGGACAAGCTCTTCAGGTGGCGTCAGCGCGTCGAAATCTGGCGGGTCAACGCGCTCGTCAGCGTCTGCCTTCTGTTCAGGGCGCGGTTCGTCCATACCGATCATCGACTCTGACACGGAATAAATCTTTGTTCCATTGGAATAATCCGGCTACAACAGTCTTCGAATGTCAATACACGACCTGTCGACCATTCTCATACACTTATTAACGCAGTATATCGGATGGATTCAACACACGAGAGCGGTGTATTAGCCGGAGTTGCCTGTCGAGACGTGTTCTGCTCGATGGTCGAACTGCTGGCGCGGGTCGAGGTACTCTTTCGACGCGTCGGTGACGACTGGGAGTTCGTCGAGCTCGTCCATCACTTTCGCCTCCGTCGACGGATTCGTGTCCAATTAGCGAATCCTTCGAACCTACTAGGTGGGACAAAACAGGTAATCGCAAGACTGCGGTAGAATGGAATGCTCGATCAGGGATTCGAACCCTGGTCCTCGGCTCGAAAGGCCAAGATGATTGGCCGGACTACACCAATCGAGCGCTGCATATCAGCCGAGGAAGTACGGACATATAAATCTCATCAATCGCCGGTCCTGTGTGCCGCCCTGTCAGACAGGGAGCCGACAGGTGACTGGCGGCGGCTACTCGCCGGTGAACTCCGGCTCGTCGTCGTTCATAAAGGCTCGCAGCCCTTCCTGGAGGTCGTCGGTAGCCATCAGCAGACCGAAGGCCTGGGCCTCGATCTCCAGTCCGGCATCGGTATCGTCCCGGCCAGCGAGCATCGCTCGCTTGGTGAACCCCTGGGCGATCGGCGGCCCCGCAGCCAGTTTCTCGGCCAACTCCATCGCCGCCTCGTCGAGACCACTAGCGTCGACGACCTCCGTCAGGAAGCCGTAGTCGGCCATCGTTGCGGCATCGAACCGGTCGCCGGTGAAGATGATCTCTTTGGCCCGACTCTCTCCGATGAGGTGGCTCAGCCGCTGGGTGCCGCCCCAGCCGGGCAGCAGCCCGAGATTGTGCTCGGGCTGGCCGAACTCGGCGCGCTCGCTGGCAATGCGGAGATCAGCAACCGTTGCCAGTTCCATCCCGCCGCCGAGACAGAAGCCGCCGATGGCGGCAACGACCGGCGTCTCACAGGCTTCGAGCTGCCCGAACGTCTGCTGGCCGGTCCGTGAGAGCTCGGTGATCTCGATCGGGTCGGGATCGCCGGTCATCTGGGAAACGTCCGCCCCGGCACAGAATGCCCGATCACCCGCTCCCGAGACCAAGAGACACCGAACCTCGCTGTCGGCGTCGAGTTCGTCGACGGCAGCCGAAAGCTCGTCCAGGAGCTCGGCGCTGATCGTGTTCATCTGGTGTGGTCGGTCGAGTGTGATGTGCCCGATTCGTCCCTCGCGGTCGACCTGAATCGTCTCGAAGTCCATGGGGTCGTCATCGTCGCCGGCAAAATAGAACCCCCGATCTTCGGCAGCCAACTCCCGAAGCCGGTCGACCGCCTCGTACCGCGGTTCGTCGGTCGACTCGAACCGTTCGTCGAGGACCGCTACCAGCGGCTCCAGGCCGCGACTGTCGGCCATCGTCGCCGGGCCATCGGGGAACCCCGCGCCGAGCCTCATTGCCCGGTCGATCGCCTCGGCGTCGGCCACCTCGTGTTGGATGAGCCCTGCGACCTCGTTTGCTATTAGCGCCAGCAGTCGGTCGGTAATCTCCTGCCGACCCCCGTCGGGCGGAATCTCGACGCCGCCATCGTCGTAGGTATAAAAGCCCTCACCGGCCTTTTTGCCGACCGCGTCGGCCTCGACCTTTTTGGCGAGCAGCGGGCAGGGCCGGTAGGCCTCGCCTAACGTCTCGTGCATGTAGTCGAGGACGTGATAGCTCACGTCGATCCCGATCTGATCGGCCAACTCGAAGGCTCCCATCGGCAGGCCCATGTCGAACTTGGCCGTGGCGTCGACCTCGGCAATCGTCGCCGTTCCCTCCTCGACGAGCCACGCGGCCTCGTTGAGCAGCGGGATCAGGACCCGATTCACGATGAAGCCGGGACTATCTTTATGAACCCGTACTGGGGTTTTGGCCATCGAGTCGGCGAGTTCCTCGACGAGTGCCAGCGTCTCCTCGCTGGTGTGGTCGCCCGCGATGACTTCGACCAGCTCCATCCGGACCGGCGGATTGAAAAAGTGCATCCCGCAGAACTGCTCGGGGCGATCGGTGGCCTCCGAGAGCTCGGTGATCGACAGGCTGGAGGTGTTGGTGACGAAAATCGCGTGATCGGGAGCGTGTTCCGCGACCTCGCTGAACACGTCAGTCTTGATGTCCATGACTTCTGGGACAACCTCAATGATCACGTCGGCTTCGCCGACGGCCGCCTCCATATCGACCACCGGCTCGATCCGATCGCGGGCGGCCTCGCTTTCCTCGTCGGTGAGCCGATCTTTCTCGGCGAGCTTGTTGAGGCTCCACTCGATGGACTCGTAGCCCTCCTGGACCAACTCCTCGTTGATATCCCGCAACGTTACCTCGTAGCCAGCGAGCGCGGCCACCTCGGCGATTCCGTGGCCCATGTTCCCGGCACCGAGCACTGAGACAGTCGTCACGTCTGCGAACTCCATACCCGAGGGTCCACGCCAAGCCGATTCAACGTTTTTTCAATCGAACCGACAGACACGGCCGCAAGACAGTCGGCTACAATGTATCGGCTCCGACGGAGCCTCAGTGGATCGTTCGATTCGTCGACGTGTCGAGGTCGTGGCCCTCGGGGAGGTCGCGCCCCGCAGCGTAGCCGTTTAGCTTGGCTGCGGCTGGTGATTCCCGAATATCGGCGTCGTCGTAGCCTGCCTGCTCGAAGGTGTTTAAAAGGGACTGTCGACCCCTGAGGCTGTGTTTCTGGTGGTAATCCTCGGCAAGATGGAACGCCGAGAGCTGTTCGACCCGTGTTGCGCTCCCCTCTCGGGTCAGCCCGCGGGCGTCGAGATACGAGGCGATTTTGTCGGCCTGGTCGGCTGTCGACGCGAAGACGATATTCTGGTACTGGACCGCTGCGGGTTGGCGGGTGTGGTCGTGGCCGCGAAACGCCAGCTCCAGGAGACTTTCAAAAGACCGGTGGTCGGGATCGTAGTCGACCTGGAAGGACTCGCTATGTTCGCCGAGGTCGTGATAGGTCGGGTCCGATTTCGTCCCGCCAGCGTAGCCGACGCGGGTGCGGACGACGCCGTCGAGTGCGCCGAACCGGGCGTCGGGCCCCCAGAAACAGCCGAGGGCGAACGTGGCGGTCTCGGTCGACTCGGGCGGCGGGGCACGTCGGTCGTACTCCTGGATGGTGGATGGGGTTGGACTCATGGTGTGCGGTGACGGCGACTGCGTTACTCCTCGTCGAAATCGAGCGCGACGCCGTTGATGCAGTAGCGCTTGCCGGTCGGCTCGGGACCGTCGTCGAAAACATGGCCGAGATGGCCCTCGCAGTTGCTACAGACGACCTCCGTGCGGGTGCGGCCGAGGCTGTGGTCTGCTCGCGTCTCGACGGCGTCGCTGTCGGCCGGATCGTAGAAACTCGGCCAGCCGGTGCCGGAGCCGTACTTCGTGTCACTGCTGAACAGGACCTGCCCGCAGCCCGCACACCGAAACACGCCCTCGTCGTCGACCTTTAAAAGATCGGACGTTCCGGCCCGTTCGGTACCTTCCTCCCGGAGAATCCGGTACTCCTCGTCGCTGAGTCGCTCTTTCCACTCGGCGTCCGTTCGGGGCTGGTTGGACTGGTCGACCATACCAGAGAAACGGGACACACGAGTATAAGCATCCGTGGTGTGACCACTGGACGCACACGACCGTCAGCGACAGTGTCGGTTGGGAACCCACACCCTCCCCACCACAGGGGGGCGCGCAGTGAACCGAGTGTACCGACACAGTGGGGGCCAAGAGACTGTAGGGGTCAGCGGGGACAATCTATGGGGGAATCTCTTGGCAATGTAACGCTCTCCGTTACAACATATAATGTTACGCCGTGAGATCTGTGCATACCGCGCACATGAATCCAGATTCAGTTACAGTTCTGTGAGTCGCCGAGTCGATGCTTCCCGATACTCGACGAACAGCGCGTCGGCCCACTCGCGGACCGTCTCGTCCTCGGTCTCGAAGAGCGCGCGGGGCATTCCATCGTCATCTTCGACACCAATCTGGGTCGTTAGGTCGTCGAGCAGGCCCAGGAAGAAGGGGACCGACTCGGCGACGAGAACGGTCAGCCGACCAGTCGAGAGCATCTCCTCGAACTGTGGGGCCAAGTGGTCGGTACGGATGCATGTCTCGACGCTCGGTGAGACGATCAGCGTCGCTTCGAGGTCACCTGCGAGGATGCGCCGGTGGGCCTCGGAGACCGCGTTCTGGCCAATCGACGGGAGCAAGGCGCGAAACCGGTCGGCAGTCCGGATACGGCTCGTGTGCTCCCGCGCCGGAGCGTAAGGGTCGCCATCGACGGCGGCGGTCACGGTGCCCGCCTGGAGATCGTCGACCGCGAGATCGTACTCCGAGATCGGGAACCACTCCAGGAACGGCGACAGCTCCTCGGCGGTCGCCATCGTCTCGGCGAGGCCGAGGAACTCCCGGATGACGAGGGCTCCCGTCGGCGTCAGCTCCAGTCCGGCTGGCCGCTCTCTCACCCACCCCGCTTCGACCAGCGAGTCCACCCCACGGGAAATCGTCGACCGGGACTGCGAGAGCTGGTCGCGGAGCTCCCGCTCGGTCGCCGGTGCTGACGCCGACAGGAACTCCAGAATCCGAACGCGAGAGGGTGCCCGAGCTAAAAACGAGATCTTGTCGACGATATCTTCAGGAGGAGCCATTCGTTTGGTTAATATATATTATATCAAATACACTTATAATTTGTCGATATATTATCGATATATTACAAATTATACTCTATAGTTGCGTCCGAGCTTAACCGACCCGGCTCTATCTCATGCGGACGATATTACATAACGACCAGTATCTCACAGGGGTCACTCGCCGGAGTGTCGACTGCCTATCAGTCGAGATGAGTTCGGAATACTTAGCTGGATCACGGCTGAAAATCACGGACGACGACGTTGACGACCGCACCAGCGAGGACCGTAAGCGCGCCGACGTAGAGCCACGTAATAAACAGCAGGAGCGCCCCCAGAACGCCGTAGACCTGATACTCGGCGGCGTAGACGGCATACACCTCGAAGCCGAGTCGCAACAGCACCCACCCTGTAGCGGCGATTAATGCGCCGGGGAGGACCTCCCGGACCCGGAGCCGACCGGGCGGCAACAGCGCATAGAGCGGCAGGAGCGCGACCACGAGGGCGACAAACAGCGTCACCTGTTCGAGCGAGCCGACGATCCACTCCGGGACGGGGCCGTAGGCGATGAGGAGATCGAAACTCACCAGCAGGAGCACCGCGACCAAAAGCGAGCCGAAGACGATCAGCGTGTTCGTAACCTGTTTGCGGATCGAGATCGCCGACTCGTAGTCGTAGAGCTCGCCGAAGGCACGGGAAAGCCCCCGGGAAAGTTTGAGCGTCCCCCAGACCAAGCCGACTGTTCCGATGACGCCCGCCCCGGTTCGGCCCGACGTTTCGGCGAGTGCCTCGGCCAGCAGTTCCTGGCCAGTGTTTGTGAGGAGGTTTTCGACGACCTCCAGGACCTGCTCTAAGATGAGTTCAAGACCGACCGCCGTTGTGACTGCGAAGGCCAAAAGCAACATTGGCACCAACGAAGCCAGCGCGTAGTAGGCGACCCCAGCCGCAGCGAAGGTAATGTTTCGCTCGCGGGCCAGCGAGACGACCTGCTCGCCCAACCGCACAGGCGGGAGACGGGCGAGCCGGTCGACGAGCCGTGTTTCGCCACCCATCTGTGACTGTTAGTGGCCGAGCCTCAAGGGACTTGGTTAGGCGTCGGCTGACTGTCGGTATGGACGACATACTGCCGGTATGTCGGCCGGGGGTGGGGGGTCGAACGGTCGGCTTACCCTGCTTATCAAAACAGACGGTCCGATGCTCCCTGTGTATAAATACGAGCGGCCGTTACCCCGGGTATGTATGCGGTCGTCGGCTGCAACGACTGTAGTATGCTGTGGCTACTGTCCGATCCGCGGGCCTCGAAGACGGCTCAGTGTCCGCGGTGTGGGAAAACCCATCAGACAAAAAAACTCAAGCGGCTGTTCGAGTCCGACGACCGAACGGCCGCCCAGCAGGCCCGGTCGGCACTCCTGGCGAAGAAACAGGGCGATTCGGCCACCTTCGCCGACGTCGACCACGTCGCCGACCTCGAAGCCCAAACCGACGAACCAGTCGTCGACGATCGGGAGTATCTCGAAGCCAGCGGGCTGGATGCCGACGCAGTCGCCGCAGCAGGCGACCAGTCGGTTGGCGGCTCACAATCCCGCGACGAAATCGTCCGCGAGGCAGTCCGCGAGGCAGGCGACGACGATCGACCGACCGAATCGGAGGTCGTCGACTACGCCGAACGGCAGGGCGTGCCTGCCGAGAAAGCCAGCGAGCTACTTGTAAAACTGTGTCGACGGGGCGAGGCCTCCGAAAGCGGCGGTCGGTATCGACTGCTCTAACCCGTCGACTGTGGGACCGATTAAAAGCTGGAAACCGTTTTTAACAGGACGAAGCACGCTCGCTGGGCAACTCTTATAATAAAAACATCATACTAGGAAATCTGACCGAAAAGCGGTGTATCTAGTAACCTCCTCTGCTATCATTGTCTCCTGTATAAAAGTACGAAAGACGGATTACAGTTCCTCTCTGTCGGATCTCAGACTTATATCCGCTGTATAACCGCAATTCGGGGGTATTACAGCTACTGTGACAAATTATCAGAATAGATCACTTTCGGCGAGATTATTTATATTTGGGCTCCAACCGTACTGATATCAACAATTGGTCCCCGGAGTAGACTCATCGTAGTCTCTCCCAGCTGTTGATATAAATGATAGAATAATATGGTCTCGTGGCCCTCCCCCACTGCCGCAGTCATACTGATGTCAGTTGGCATTGTGCCATCTGTCCTCGTAGTATCAACGCTGTCGAACGAGTGGCGAAAACCGGGCATTCTGTGGTTCATCATGTCGATGTTGGCCGGGGGACTCTGGGCGTTGCTTTTCACACTGATGACGGTGATCTCGTCACCGGAGATCACGCGTGCCCTCGGGAACTTCTTTTGGCCGACCGTGACGACCGCCGCTGTCTCGCTGTTCTGCCTCGCCTACGAGTTCGTTTTTAAAGAGACCGTCTCACGTCGGCTCGCTGGGCTCCTGTTTGCCCCGGTCGTGGGGTTGTTCGTCCTCTCGTGGATCAATCCCGGAAACATCGTCTTCGGGCCGGACTACTACGTCGACGCCGCGGGCTACCTTCGGTTCTCCCCGTTCAGCGATCCGCTCAGAGTGCTTGTCGTCCAGCTCTACGGCTACCTGCTCGTGTTTCTGGCCGGCGGGCTGTTCGTCGGGGGGATACTCCGGAGCCACGGGATCGAGCGGCAACAGACGAGCTATCTCCTCGTCGTGTTTTCGGTGCTCGTGGCCTCTTCGCTAGTCAAAGTCGGGGAGATGGTGCCCGTTTACTACGATCCCACCTCGACGGTGTATGCGTTTTCGGGGCTGCTGTTCACCTACTCGATCAAGCGCCATGGTCTGCTCCAGTACTGTCCGGTCGCCCGCGAATCGGCCTTCGAGGAGATCGGCGACATCATCCTCGTCGTCGACGCCAATGATGTCGTCGTCGATACGAACCGGGCCGGTCGAGAACTGTTCGAGACGGAACTGTACAACAAAACGATCAGAGAACTCGGTTTGAAACACGCAACCGACCCCGACGGGGGAAAGACCGATCCGGTGCAGTTGGATTGCAACGGTGAACAGCGGTTCGTTTCGGTTCAGTGTTCGACGATCGGCTACGGCCGCGGCGGCACGGGGAAGATACTCATTCTGAACGATATCACGGAGCTCACCGAACGGGAACGGGAACTCAATCTGCTCAAAGAGATCTTCTCTCGCGTGTTCAGACACAACATCCGGAACGATCTCACCGTGATCAATGGCTATGCCGACCTGATTACCGACGTCCAGGACGACCCCGAGCAGGTGAACGAACTCACCGCTGGCATCCACCGTAAATCGACACACTTGCTGAATCAAGCCGAAAAGGCCCGTCAGATCGAAACCGTTATTTCGACCGATCGGACTGTCACTGGATCGCTGCAACAGGCAGTCGACGACGCGATCGCCGCGTATGGACAGCCCGAGGCCGTCGAGATCGACTCGACTGTCGAGGAGGTCCCCGTCGAGTTCCATCCGCAGTTTCATGTCGCGCTCGTCGAACTCATCGAAAACGCGGTCGACCACAACAGCGGCCCCGAACCACCGACAGTCGACCTCACAACCGAGTCGACCGAAACCAGCGTTCGCCTCTCCATTACGGACGCCAGCGGTGGGATTCAACCCTCCGAAATAGAGGTTCTCGAAGCCGAAACAGAAACCGATCTCGATCACAGTTCGGGGATCGGACTCTGGTTGGTTCGGTATATCGTCAAGCGATCACGGGGAACGCTGTCGGCGTCGACAACCGAATCGGGCACACGCATTACAATCGAACTTGAGAAAGCCGCCGAAACAACCCACAAATGAAGCCGATTCGTATGTGGCCACTGTCGTACTTGTTTTTCAAACTGAACCTCTGGCTCTGTCTGACTGCAGTCGTTATGGTCGCTGCGTCGGCAGTGGCCCTGTCGATCCCTCTGCAGTCTGTCGGGAGTGGGTTCCTGCTCGCCCCGCTGTTGTTTTATATAATCTACGTCGAAGACCGGCGATCTGTGAGCGACGAAGACCGGATCAACAACCCACACCGAACACGACTCGTTGAGCGGTATCACGACCCACTCTTTGCGACCGAATTCCTCGCGGTTGTCGCCTACGAGCTGCTGCTGGTCGTCCAGCTCGCTGGGACTCCGGGAGCGGTTGGCTATCTGCTTCTCGGACAGCTCCCATTCGTCGTGCTTGCGCTGTACGGGTCGTTGAAGCGGTATCCGACGTTTGACTCGCTTGCAGTCGGCGGCACGTGGGCGTTTATGATCGTCTTTTCGGTGGTGGTTTCGACACCGATCGAGCCGTCGACCGATCTCCTCCCGGTGTTCGGTGGGTGGTTTCTGATAGTCTTCGCCGGTGTCGAATCCCGAAACACCCTCGATCTCGACGGCGATACGGCCGTCGACAAGACGACACTAGCAGGCTATCTCGGCACACGGGCGACGCTCCGGATGGAAACCGTCCTGAAAGCCACAGCCGTCGGCATATTCTGGGCTGTCGGCGGGATCCCGGTTGCCGGGATCGTGCTCGGCCACCTCCTGTCGGTGCGGCTGTTTCGGACCATCACACAGTGTCAAGACGACCGATTCGAACGCGGAGACCTCGGGCAGACTGTCGAATAGCTGGCAAAAATCCGGGCGACATGTTAGATGAGCGTAAATCGAACTTACACCCCTAGTCGTGAATAATCAAAAAGTATGAGAGATAATCCAACAACGAACGCACAACAACAGACCGCATCACGGCTCTCCCGTCGACGACTGTTAGCGGCGGGCGGTGCAGTGACAACGGCCCTGCTTGGAGGGGTCGCCGGGACGGCGAGTGCGAATCAGGAGACCGGCCGGTTCAACGATTCGCCCGGACGTGGCGGCGAGTCAGTCCTTGCGGCAGCCGACTACCGCGAGGAGCCGTTCGAAATCACCGGTCGGACGGGCGATACGGCGACCGAGATCGACGGCGCGCTGTTTAGCTGTAACGAGGGCACTGGAGAGAGTATCTTCCTCGTCGGCTGGTATTTCGAATACGTCGACGACGACGAGCAACGACTCCTGTTTACCCGATCGAACAACATCGATACCGACCGAACCTACAACTGGAGTGCCAACGGCGCAAAGCAGTGCGACGACTCCGGCGTCGTGTTGTCCGGCGACGAGCAGCCCGAGGACTTCGTGCAGGTCTC
>Ga0136591_1000365_pt1 | contig 19482 bp, 18 predicted proteins | sample AntRauMFilla3767_FD_104929 | JGI IMG/M metagenome (GOLD analysis project Ga0136591, IMG submission 104929) | Saline lake microbial communities from Rauer Islands, Antarctica - Metagenome Filla 3 #767 | ecosystem: Environmental > Aquatic > Non-marine Saline and Alkaline > Saline | place...
CTGCAGTCGTACTTTCGTGGTCGACTCCGCCGACTACCTTCGGATACGACTCAGTGATATCCTGGATAGCTTGCCCGCTTGACGTTCGTTCCGGACAGAACGCCAGACCGAACTCATTGGCGGCAAGCCCGCTCTGCTCAGAGAGGAGTGGAACTAGCACATCGCGACAGCTACCTGGCGGGACAGTTGATTCGATGAAGACCAAATCACCGGCCTTCAATTGAGCGCCGACTCGTTCGAGCAGTGACTTGAGGATCGATAAATCTGGATTATCCTGATCGTCAAGTAGGGTCGGGACGATTGCGACGTGAATTCGTGCCTCGGTTGCGGCTTGGTCGATATCTGTCGTCGCGGTGAGTGCACCGCTTTCGACTGTTTGCTTGACTAACGACGGGAGCCCCGGTTCACCGCCGACTGGACACTTTGCGTTCTGAATTGTCGAAACTACACTGGGATCGATATCTACGCCAGTTACGTTCGAGCAAACATCTGCGTACACGGCCGCGAGCGGTAACCCCATCTTCCCGAGCCCGTACACCGCGACAGGAATTTCACCAGCTCTGAACGAGTCAGCCAGTTGCTGTTCGTCTGTGGGGTTGTAAATCTCGCTCATTGGTCGGTGGCACCAGTCTGCTCGTCGATTTCGGTGACGAGCTGGAACGCCCGAAGTCCATCGACGCCACTCACACGTGGCTTGCTGCCCGTGCGAACAGAATCGACGAACTCAGTCAGCTCCGATTTCAGTGGTTCACGGTTCTCTACCTGTGGCCGCTCAATGACACTCTCGTGTCGGTACTGCATCCCAGAATCTCGCTGCACGAACTCTGGTGCAGAACGGCGGTGGATATCAATCGACTGGTCGATATAATCTACCTCGATGAAATTCTCCGTCGTGGTTATCTTCAGCTTCCGGACCTTACGTTGGGTCAATCGACTCGAAATCAATGTTCCGACAGCACCGGAGTCGAACTGGAGAGTCGCACTCACATACTTGTTATCATTTGTACCGACACTTTGGACGACTGATGGCTCTTCGTCCAGTAACGAGAGGAAGATATCCACATCGTGGATCATGAGATCGATGACTGCGTTGTCCTGAATAGTACGTTTTGGCGGGGGACCGAGCCGTTCCGCCCTGAGCGCGACGATATCATCGGTATCAACGATATTACGTAGCGCGGAAACAGCCGGATTAAACCGTTCGATGTGGCCAACCTGAATGGTTACACCGTTATTGGCAGCGGCTTCGATGAGGGCTTCACCCTCAGACTCCGTCGAAGCAATCGGTTTCTCTATCAGGATATGAGTCCCTCTATCGATACACTGCATCGCAGTCTCGTAGTGATGCTGTGTCGGGACGGCTATCGACACCGCATCAGCCAACTCGAGAAGTTCGTCAAGAGGGAGAGCACGCGTATCGTACTCCGCTGCTATCTCCGTTGCACGGTCTATATCTGCATCAGCAATTCCAACGAGAGATGTGCCTTCTATCTCGTTGTACACGCGCGCATGGTGTTGACCCATACTTCCGACACCGATAACACCAACTTGAACAGTCTTTTCAGTCATGTTAGAACCCGTTGATACTCTCGATTATCTTCGAAACATCGCTGGAGGAAAGCGCTGGATGAACTGGAATGGAGATTACTTTCTCGGCGACGCGTTCGGCTACCGGGGCAATCGCCTCGAAACCTTCGTATGCAGGTTGTTGGTGGATACACGTTGGGTAATACACTGACGCTCCAACGTTATTATCCTGTAGGTGTTCCATTAGTGCTGCTCGTTCCTCTGTGAGAAGAGTGTACTGATGATACGCGTGTGACCGCTCATCGGGCACAGTGGGGAGTCGGACGCTTTGTGTATCTATTTCCGTCTGGAAGCGTTCGGCGTTGCTCCGTCGTTGCGAGATGTACTCCGGTAATTTATCGAGTTGGTCACGGCCAATCGCTGCAGCAATGCTCGTCATCCGAAAGTTGTGACCCACACGGACGTGTTCGTAGCCACCCTCGGGCGGACGGCCGTGGTTGACGAAACTCCGTGTTCGTTCGGCGAGGTCGTCGTCGTCAGTCAAAACCATCCCTCCTTCGCCAGTGGTCATATTCTTGGTCGGGTAGAACGAGAAGCAAGCGACATCACCAAAACTGCCGACACGTTGGCCACGGTATGCTGCGCCGTGAGCCTGTGCACAGTCCTCGATAAGTGCCAGGTCGTGGTTGGTCGCAATCGAAGACAGTTCCGCCATATCACACGCCAACCCGTACAGGTGTACCGCCAAGATGGCGTCAATATCCTGCGTTTCGACGATTTCCCGAACCGAGTCCGTATTTATATTGAACGTATCAGGAGAGATATCGGCGAACACTGGTTCTGCGCCAGCTAATCGAATGGCGTTACTGCTCGCGATGAACGAAAACGGCGTCGTGAGGACACGAGCCCCCTCGCCGAGTTCGAGTGCTTCGAGTGCAGCGTGCAGTGCAGTCGTGCCGTTACTCGTCGCAACACCGTGTTTGGTACCACAGTACTCAGCAAAAGCTGATTCGAAGTCACGGACCTCAGTTCCGTCAGCGACCATCCCGCTGTCGATTATTTCACTAACGCTCGCAATTTCGGTTGGTCCCAAATCAGGATTAGCGATTGGAATCAAATTTGATTCCCCCCTCGCAAATTCTCTGGTAGGTCTCTGTGTTCAGCGGGAGTTCCAATCGCGAGCGTTTCAGCTGGGACATCGGTTGTAACCGTGGCACCAGCTGCGATAAATGCGTTTTCGCCTATTGTCACACCCGGGAGCACCGTCGCATTTGCACCTATCGACACGCCATCGGCGAGAGTCGGGCCTTCAAGTTGCTGCTCCTCCCGAAGGGGGTAAGGGTCGTTGGTCAAGACAGCGTGTGGACCCAAGAACACGCTATTCCCGATAGTAGTGTTACTTGGGACGTATACGCCAGTCTGCATGCTGACTGACGAGCCGATATCGGAACGACCATCGATAACGGTATTTGTACCGACTATAACGTCGTCGCCGATTTGAGTACATTCACGAACTAACGCATTGTGGCCGGTGACGAGCCCTGTGCCAATTTGGACATCGTCATAGATGATTGTCCCGGGTCGGATAGTCGCATCAGGCCCGATTTTAGGCGATGTAGAGCCGTCCTCGTACTCGTATCCAACCGTGGCTCCCGGATGGATGTTATCAGTAGCCATGTCTTACCGATAAAGTGCGATACTAAGACTAAATCGTTCCGGAACGACAACCTTCTGACCTGCTACCGGTTGCAGATATGACCAGACAGTTCGTCCGACAGAGAGACAAAGGAAAAGTTATTCCACACAAGGTTATACCACGTCGAATCAGGAGATGATATGTGCGTATGATATCTGAGATTGTGCTACGGACTCAAACAGAGGATTTTAGTAAAGATAGATACTAGTTTTTGATAATGGTTGATTCGGGGAAAGACGATTACACATTTTCAGTCGTTATTCCCACCTATAACGAGGAAGATACTATCGGCGGCTTGCTGGATTCGATTATGACGGCAGCGTTCCCAGTAGAGGAGATAGAAGTAATCATCGTTGATGGGATGAGTGAAGATGGGACACGAGACATTGTCCGTGAATACAGTGAAAACTGCAAAAGTATCGAATTGTACGACAACCCCGATCGGCACACGCCAGAAGGTATAAACGTTGGATTCGAGGTTAGCACCGGAGAGACACTGGTATTAGTTGGCGGACATAGTACGCTCCCGGCAGATTTCTTTACAAGAATTCAAGAAGGATTTACCGCTGCTCCTGATGCCGGAGTCGTAGGTGGAGTGATGCAACCGACGGCGTCGACTTACTTCGGAACTGCGGTTGCAACGGCACTCGTGACATCAGTCGGTTCAAGTAGCGAACGGTTCAGAGAGTACGAGGGCTATGTCGATACGGTGAGTTTTGGGGCATACAAACGTGAGGTCATCGATGAAGTCGGATTAATGGACACATCTCTACCTCGGGCGCAAGATTACGAGTACAACCGTCGAGCCCGTAATCTCGGCATAAAGATATACCAGTATCCAGAGATATCTGTCGAGTACCAACCCCGCTCTACCCCACTAAGTCTCGCTCGCCAGTACTTTGGATACGGCTACTGGAAGTCAGCAGTCTTCAAAGACTACGGTGATTATCCCCTCGATCCACCGATTGTAGCGGGTATCATCGCCGCCGGTGCTGTGATGGCTACACTCGTGACCCCGCTACTGCTATTCAGTATCGTCTATCTCGGGATACTAGTCTATGCAGTTTTCACAGAGATGAACCGAATCCCGTCGGCAAAGGTAGCACACATTCCTGCAGCAGTCTTTGCCCTTGTCATAATGCAGTTATCATATTTGTCCGGACTGTTCGTCGGGTCTTTCTCCTCTCAGGACCCATAGCTAATAAGCAGTGCCGACGGAGTCCATTCTGTCTCCGGGTAGGGGCTCATAACTATGTAAAACGGGGACTCTACGAAGAAGAGAACTCAGTAATAGTACAGATATATAATTCAACATTTATCGGCCAGAACTAAGTCATAGTTAATAGTAAGTTCTAAATTGTTCCTTTTTCCCAGAAATAGTAACAGTTGTTGTCACAGTCACGACTAACGAAATCAGCAAAAATAGGCAAGTGATAGGGAATTAACTTGGGCTAGAAACAAACAAAAAGAACATACACCCCCCGGAGAACCAATACTCATGCTCCTCTCTACGGACACGAACGGGCTCATCGATGACGAAGGGAATCTCTTCGGCATCCTCAACGTCATCGATGCACTCGTCCTGCTGCTCGTGGTTGCGGCCCTCGTCGCCGGCGCCGGTCTAGTTCTCGGTGCCGGAGAGAACGAGCCGGACCCGAGCCCTGAAACAGATACGACGTTCGTCACGCTCGATATGGGGACCCAGCCCGATTACATCGTCGCCGCACTGAACGAGGGCGACACCTACGCTCCGGTCGACGGCGCGAATCTGACCATCACCGACGTCTATCTGGCCCCACAGGGTGACCGGACACGTGTCGTCACCCGTGCGAGGGTCGAAGCACCGACCCGGAACGGCACCCTCAACTACTCGAACGCGCCACCCCGGCTCGGTCGCACGCTCGGCATCAGCACAAATACGTACAACGCCACCGGTCGGATCAGCGACGTCGGCGGCAGTTCGAGCCTGAACACGACCACCACGACCGTCGTCCTCCGTGATACGGTCTCGGCGACCGACGCGAACGCGATAACCCCGGGCGACGAGATCACCGTGGGCGGCCGGACGACCGCGACCGTCACGGACGTGGCCGTCTACCCGACGACGAACACGAATCGGCGCCAGCTTCTCGTCGAGGCCGCTCTCTCCACGCACACACAGCAGGGCGTCCGCCGGTTCGGTGACACGGCGCTCCGTCCCGGCCAGCAGGTGACACTCCCCGCGACGGGATACACCATCGACGGCCGCATCGAGCGAGTCGGCGGTGGCCTCGAAACGGACTCGCTGACCAACCGGACGGTGACACTGGAGATGGAGCGCGTGCAGCCGGAGATAGCGGGGGCCATCCAGCCGGGCCAGACCGAACGGAGTAGCGGGCGAACGACGGCTTCCGTGACCGACGTCACCGCCGAGCCACACCCGATCATCTCGACGGCCCAGAACGGCTCGGTCGTCGTCAGTGACCATCCGACGCTGCGTGACGTGACACTCACCACCCAGCTCCGGGTCAGGGAAACCGGGGACGGCGTCGAGTTCAGAGGGCAGCGATTACAGTACGGCTCGACCGTCGTGCTCGACCTGGGTCCGGTCACGGTGCGGACGACCGTCGCCGCTATCGGACAGTAACCGATGGTGTGGGACCAGTCCCGAACCGCACGTGTACTCCGGGCCGTATCAGCGGCGGTCGCTCGTGCGAGCGAGGGGTCGACACTCCGCGCCGCGGCCGAGTCGCTCGCGACCAGCGCCCAAACGGCCGTCCGTAACTCCTACTGTTACCGCTGGCTGACCGCAGAGCCAGAGCCCGACGTCGTCGTCATCGACCTGCGGGAGACGCGCACCGTGGGGCCGTTCGTGCGACTGCTGGAGCGGGTCGTCGACCCCGTCGAGCGGGCCTGGGCGGATTCGCGGCTGGCGTCGGTCACGGCTGGCGTCGGCGCGGCGCTGTCGGGCTCTCGAACCGGACAGCTCCTCGCTGCGCTGCTGGAGCCACCGGAAAGCGAGAACGACAGGGAAACCGAGTAGCGAGCGGGGTTCCCGCTCGCTGAACGAGAACGCAGTTATTCGACGGTCACACTTTTCGCCAGATTCCGCGGCTTGTCGATGTTCCGCCCGAGCTTGGCTGCGGTGTGATACGACAGCAACTGGAGGTGGGCGTTCGCCAGGACGGCGGCCGCGCGCTCGTGAGTCTCGGGAATCTCCAGGACGTGGTCGGCGTAGCGATGCACGTCGGTCTGGCCGTCGGTGATGGCCACCACCGGCGCGTCGCGGGCCTCGACCTCTTTGACGTTGCCCACGGTCTTGCGGGCCTTCTCGTCGTCGCCGATGATCACGGCAAAGACCGGCGTCTCCGAGGTGACCAGCGCGAGCGGGCCGTGTTTGAGCTCGCCGGCGGCGAAGCCCTCGGCGTGTTTGTACGTGATCTCCTTCATCTTCAGGGCGCCCTCCAGCGCGACCGGGAACTGCAGGCCGCGGCCGATGAAGAAGTACGCGCCGGCGTCGGTGTACGTCTCGGCGACTTCTTCGGCGCGGGACTCGTCGAGGATGCGCTGGAGGTCCCCGGGCAGTTCCCGCAGGGCGTTGATGACCTCGCGGGCCTCGTCGGACTGGGTCATCCCCAGCGTGAGCAGGTTCAGCGCGGCCAGCTGCGAGGAGAAGGTCTTGCTCGCGGCGACGCCGATCTCGGGGCCGGCCCGGATGTAGAACGCGTGGTCACACTCGCGGGCGGCCGTGGAGCCGACGACGTTCGTGACGACGAGCGTGCGGGCGCCGCGTTTCTCGGCCGCCCGCAGCGCAGAAAGGGTGTCGGCGGTCTCACCGCTCTGGGTGACACCCACCACGAGAGCGTCGCCGATGGGCGGCACCGAGGTGGCGTACTCGCTCGCGAGGAACGCCTGGGCCGGGATACCGGCCTCGCGGAACAGCTGGGCGCCGTACAGTGCGGCGTGATAGGAAGTCCCGCAGGCGACGAACTGGACGCCGGTCGGCGAGAGGTCGCCCAGGTCGTCCAGATCGACGGTGCCGGCCATCTCGTCGACGCGCTCGCGCAGGCACTGCCGCAGGGCGCGGGGCTGTTCGTGGATCTCCTTTATCATGTAGTGGTCGTACCCGCTTTTCCCGGTCTCCTCGGGGTCCCACTCGATAGTGTCGACGTCCTTCTCGACGACGAGGCCGTCCGAGTCGGTGACCTCCCAGCCGCTCTCGTCGAGGCGGGCGAACTCGCCGTCGGAGAGGTAGACGACCTGGTCGGTGAAATCGCGGAAGGCGGGGACGTCGCTGGCGAGGTAGGTCGCCCCGTCGTCGAGCCCCAGGACCAGCGGGGAGTCGTGGCGGGCGGCGAAGATGGCCTCGGTGCCCGCGACGACGGCCGCGATAGCGTAGCTCCCCTCCAGCTGGGCGATGGCCTGCCGAACGGCGTCCTCGGGCTCGGCGCCCTCGGCCAGCGCGTCCTCGATGAGGTGCGGGACGACTTCGGTGTCCGTATCGGAGGTGAAGCTGTGGCCGGCGGCGACGAGTTCGTCGCGTAGCGTCTGGTAGTTCTCGATGATGCCGTTGTGGACGACGGCCACGTCGCCGGTGCAGTCCTGGTGTGGGTGGGCGTTGCTGTCGGTGGGCGGCCCGTGCGTGCTCCAGCGGGTGTGGCCGATGCCGACCGAGCCCGACAGCGCGGTCTTCGAGAGGGCGTCGCGGAGGTCGGCGATCTTCCCCGAGGTCTTGCACAGCGACAGCGAGTCGCCGGCCATCGCCACGCCGGCCGAGTCGTAGCCGCGGTACTCCAGCTTCGAGAGGCCATGGACCAGCGTGTCCAGGGTCTCGTCGCCGCGGCCGACACAGCCGATAATTCCGCACATCAGCGGGTCACCTCCGCGCCCTCCTCGACGTTCCCACGCACGGTCACGCCCACGTCGAGGCGGGCCTTCGGCCCGACGAGCGATCCCGGCGTGAAGCTGACGTTGCCCCGCGCTCGCGCCCGGTCGGCGATGACCGCGCCCAGGCGCTGCTCCTCGAAGATGCTCGTCCCGACCTGGACGTCGGCCGGACCGGAGGGGACCACCGTGCTCGCGCCCAGATGGACGTCCTGCCCGGTGACGGTGTCCATCAGCGTCGACCCGGGGTCGATTCGCGTGTCGGCGTCGATGACGCTGTCCTGGACGACGGCGTTCGAGCCGACGGTGACGTTACTCCCGAGCGCCGTGTTCGGGCCGATGACGGCGTCGGGCCCGACCTCGCAGTCCTGGCCGACGACGACCGGCCCCTGCAGTACCGCCTCGCGGTGGACCCGCGCCGAGTCGGCGATCCAGACGCCGTCGCTGCGGGCCGCCTCGACGACCCGACCCCGGGAGAGTACCTCCCGTGCGACGGTCAGCAGGTCCCACGGGTAGGTCGCGTCGACCCACATCCCGTCGACTTCGACCCCACGAACCCGGTCCTGCTCGATGATGCGCTCTAGGGTGTCGGTCAGCGCCAGTTCCCCCTCCTGTCGCGGCGTCTCCTCGATGGCGGTGAAGATATCCGCGGAGAAGGCGTAGACGCCGCCGTTGATGAGCCGGTAGTCGTCGGTGCGGGGTTTCTCGACGAGTTCCGTAATTTCGTCGCCGTGCATCTGGAGAGCCCCGTACCGGCTCGTCTCCCGGCGCTCGACGACGGCCAGCGTCGGGTCCCCCGTCTCCGCGAAGCTGTCGGCGACGGCCGACACCGTCCCGGCGTCGATGAGCCGGTCGCCGTTGAGCACGAGGACGGACTCGTCGACGGCCTCGCTGGCCTGGAGGAGCGCGTGCCCGCTGCCCAGTTGCTTGCGCTGTGTGACGTAAGTGACCGGCACGTCGCGATAGGTCGGCCCGAAGTGGTTCTGGACGCGGTCGCGCTTGTAGCCGACGACGGTGACGAGCTCCTCGACGCCGGCCTCGACCAGCGCGTCGAAGACGTGTTCGAGAATCGGTCGGTTGCCGGCCGGCAGCATCGGTTTCGGTCGATTACGCGTCAGCGGTCGCAGTCGGGTCCCCTCGCCAGCGGCGAGAACCACCGCCGTGTCGATATCCATACGCGTACCACTGCAAGCAGGGATTTGAATATGGCGGGCCTAATGACCACAATATTTGCGTAAGCAGGTGTCTGAAACATTGTCTAGAGGGACTCACTCGTGACAGCGAGCTATCGGTCGGCACCGCAGCTGGTGGTATCGTGTGCCGCCTCGAGGCCTCCCTCCGGTCGGCCTCGCTACTGCTTTGCGGTTCGTTTCACTCACCGCTTCGGTTCGTGATTTTCGCTCACTGCGTTCGCTCAAACCTCGCTACTGCTCCACGGGTCGCTTCGCTCACGGTTTCACCGTTCGCTTTCGAGGCGTGCTCCGCTCACGCCTCGCTATTGCTCCCCGTTCCGCTTCGAGGCCGCTCCTTACAGTCGCGGCCTCGCTACTGCTCTCCCATCCGGTCCCCAGCAACCCGCCGTCCCTTGGTCGTCAGCGACACCTCGGTCCGCTCGCGAAGGACGCTGATGACGTCGAGCTCGATGAGGCGGTCGAAGATAGCTTCGGTCTTCTCGACGTCGATGCCGACGAAATTCGGGATGTCAAAGGGCGAGACGCCCGAGTGCAGCGCCATGATGACGCGTTTCTCCGTCGAGGAGAGGTCCAGATCGGCGCGGTTCTGCTCGGCGCTGTCCTCTAACATCGTCCGGAGGACGGTGGCGTGGAACTCCTCGCCGGCGAGGTGTGTCTCGACGCTGATGTCGTCCAGGCTGTGTTCGACCTGGATGACGGTCCGCTCGTCCCCGGAGACCTGTTTGTCCTCGACGGTCAGGTCGCCGATGTCCGTCCGTTCGATGTCGACGGCCTGCCCGTCGGCCATCGCGAGCCTGACTGATTCGTCGGAGATCTTCAGCCGGCCCTTCGTCCACTCGTTGCTCTGGACGACGCCGCCTTTCACCGCGGGATGCTGGACGAGGATGACCGCACCGTCGAGACTCGCCCGGTAGAAGTCCGTCTCGAAGGCCTCGTGGTTCGACGCGGAGACCAGCAGGACGTCCTCGCCGACGTGGAGGGCGACGTACTCGGAGACGCCGGCGCTCTGCTGGTTCACGTCGAACCGGTCGGCGATGCGGTCGACGTCGGTCAGCGCGACCTGTCGCTTGCCGTCGGCGATGAGCGCGAGGCGCTCGGTCGTGAGGATGATACGGCAGTTCTGCCACTCGGCGTCGGTGAGCCGCTGGCCCTGCGAGACCGCCTGCAGGTACTGGCCCTGCGTGTCGGTGATTTTCTTCTCTGTGTCGCTCATGGGCCGCTCTGTGGCGTCGTTGTCGAGGCCGGCGCAAATAGGTTCCGCCGCGAGTGTCGATACTGAGAACAGGCCGCCCGCGACGCCCGGCCGAGCCCCGATATCCAGGGGTAGTCACTGGTGTTCCGTTCCGGACACCGCAGTACGGTGGTGGGGTCCGTAGGAGCCACCTACCACGGGTGACCGACCCCGCCGTTTATGAACAACGACCGTGATTGTCTATGATAGACCATGTCAGATGAAGAGGTCCAACTTGAGGCACGACTCGAAGAACAGGACGTCTTCGAGCCACCGGAGTCGTTCGTCGAGCAGGCCAACGTCGCCGACCCCGCCATCTACGACGAGTTCGACGAAGCGGGTCCCGAAGCCTGGGAACGGGCTGCCGACTTGCTCGACTGGGAGGCGGAGTGGGACCAGGTACTCGACGACAGCGACGCCCCGTTTTACCAGTGGTTCACAGACGGGCAGCTGAACGCCTCGGCCAACTGTCTCGACCGGCATCTCGACGACCGCGGCGACGAGGCCGCCATCGAGTGGGTCGGCGAACTCGGCGAGAAACGCACCTATAGCTACGCGGACCTCCACCGGGAGGTCAACGAGTTCGCCGCTGCCCTGCGCGACCTGGGCGTCGAGGAGGACGACGTGGTCACGATGTACATGCCGATGATTCCGGAGTTGCCCATCGCCATGCTGGCGTGTGCCCGCATCGGCGCGCCACACTCCGTCGTCTTCGCGGGCTTCTCCGCGGACGCGCTGGCGACCCGGATGGAGTCGGCCGACTCCGAGTATCTCGTCACCTGTGACGGCTACTACCGCCGCGGCGACCCGCTCCCCCACAAGGAGAAGGCCAACGACGGGCTCGAAGACGTCGGTCACGACGTCGACACCGTCGTCGTCGACCGGCTCGACGACGACTACGACCACCCGATGGCTGAGGGCGAGCACGACTACGACGAACTCGTCGGCGAGCACGCGGGCGCGGAGGTCGAGCCGGTCACCCGGGACGCCGAGGATATGCTCTTCCTCATGTACACCTCGGGCACCACGGGTCAGCCAAAGGGCGTGAAACACACGACCGGGGGCTATCTGTCCTACGCGGCCTGGACCAGCCACGCCGTGCTGGACGTCAAGCCCGACGACACCTACTGGTGTTCGGCCGACATCGGCTGGATCACCGGACACTCCTACATCGTCTACGGGCCGCTGGCCCTGGGAACGACGACGGTGATGTACGAGGGGACGCCCGATTATCCCGAGAAAGACCGGCTCTGGGAGATCGTCGAGGAGTACGACGTCACGCAACTGTACACCGCGCCCACGGCCATCCGGGCGTTCATGAAGTGGGGCAAGGAGTACCCCGACAGCCACGACCTCTCGAGCCTGCGGCTGCTGGGCACCGTCGGCGAGCCCATCAACCCCCGCGCGTGGAAGTGGTACTACAAACACATCGGCAACGAGTCCTGCCCGGTGGTCGACACCTGGTGGCAGACCGAGACCGGCGGGATGATGCTGACGACGCTGCCGGCCATCGGCGAGATGAAGCCCGGCTCGGCCGGCCCGCCCCTGCCCGGTATCAGCGCCGACGTGGTCGACGTGGCCGGCGACCCCGTGGCCGCCGGCGAAGCGGGCTATCTCGTCGTCAACCAGCCCTGGCCCGGGATGTTGCGGACGCTGTACAAGAACGACGACCGCTTCGTCGACGAGTACTGGCGGGAGTACTCCAACCCCGACCGCGACGAGTGGGTGTACTTCCCCGAGGACGGCGCGAAACTCGACGAGGACGGCTACATCACCGTCCTCGGTCGCGTCGACGACGTACTCAACGTCTCCGGACACCGCCTCGGGACGATGGAGATAGAGAGCGCCATCGTCGGCGTCGAGGGCGTCGCCGAGGCGGCCGTCGTCGGCGGGAAACACGAGATCAAGGGCGAGGCGGTCTACGCCTACGTCATCACCGAGGACGGCACCGAGGAGGACGAGGAACTCCGGCAGGCCATCATCGAGGGCGTCGAGGACGCCATCGGTCCCATCGCGCGGCCCGAGGCGGTCATCTTCACGCCCGAACTCCCGAAGACCCGCTCGGGCAAGATAATGCGCCGGCTGCTCGAGGAAATCGCCAACGGCGAAGAGCTCGGGGACACGAGCACGCTGCGCAACCCCGACGTCGTCAGCGACATCCAGTCGAAGATGAGTGACGACTGAGCGGAGTGTGCCGACGGGCGCCCGACGGCGGCCCTGACACACATCACGGGGTATCGGTTCACGAACAGGGGTGGGGAGTGGCGCGACCCCAACCATGACTGATAATAACACACGCGATACGACCGACGATTCGGCCAGAGCCGACGGCGGTGAGTCGAGCAACGAGAGACGAGCCTCGTCGGAACCACGTTCCGACGGTGGAACGACACAGGCCCCACAGCGCCATCAGAACACGGACTATCTCGACGAGGAAGTGAACTTGCTGAAGCCGTCCACGCCGTATATGCGTGACCACCTCAGAATCGTCTGGGCCGGCTTCGTCGCCTGGGCGCTCATCGTCTTCGGGCCGGTGACCCTGACAGCCATCGCGCCGGGGGTGATGACGACGACGATGCCGGTGCTTGGCTTCCCGTGGCACTACTTCCTCGTCGGCTTCGGCGCGCCGACGGGCGCGCTCATCCTGGCGGCCGTCTACGCCCGTCAGCGGGATAAGCTCGACGACAAGTACGGTATCGACCACAGCACCGCTGGCCCGGGCGAGAGCGAGACGAGCGAGAGCGGTGAGGCCACGGCCACCGACGGGGGCGAGCCGCGCGCTGACGGAGGGACCGAGCGATGACGATACCACTGCAGGCCGAGGCGCTGGACATCTCGTTCAAGCTCCTCCCGGCCATCATCGTCTTCCTGATGATGGCCTCCTTCCTCGTCATCGGCTACGTGTTCAAGGTGGCCGACACCGAGGGGATGTGGGTCGCCGGCCGCGGTATCGGGAACATCGAGAACGGGATGGCCATCGGCGCCAACTGGATGTCCGCGGCGTCGTATCTCGGACTGGCCGGACTCGTCGCGCTGTCGGGCTTTTACGGCCTGGCGTTCATCGTGGGCTGGACGACCGGCTACTTCGTCCTGCTCATCTTCCTCGCCGCACAGATGCGGCGGTTCGGGAAGTACACCGCGCCCGACTTCGTCGCCGACCGATTCAACTCGCCGACGGCCCGGGCGCTGGCAGCGTTTACGACGCTGCTCATCGCGTACGTCTACTCCGTGGGCCAGGCCCGCGGGATGGGGCTGGTCGGCCAGTACGTCTTCGGCCTCGACATCATCCCGATGATCGTCGTGATGATGACCATCACCGTCGGCTACCTGGCGCTGTCGGGGATGCTGGGCGCGACCAAGAACATGGCCGTCCAGTACGTCATCCTCATCGTCGCGTTCCTCGCGGGCGTCTACGTCGTCGGCTTCACGGGCGGATACTCGACGGTGCTGCCCCAGATAGAGTACGGCGCGTTGCTCGGCGAGCTCAGCCGACAGTTCACCGAACCGTTCATCGGTGGGAACAGCTACTACCTCTGGGTGGCGACGGCGTTCTCGCTCATCTTCGGGACCTGTGGGCTCCCCCACGTCCTGGTTCGGTTCTACACGGTCAAAAACGAGCGGACCGCCCGCTGGTCGACCGTCTCGGGGCTGTTCTTCATCATGCTCCTGTACTGGGCCGCCCCCGCGATGGCGGCCTTCGGCGTCGACCTCTTCGCGGCGGTCAACGAGATCTCACCGGAAGCGGTCTACAGCGGTGGACAGGCGATGTCCGGCGCGGAAGGTGACGTCATCGTCGTCCTGGCCGCGCAGTTTGCCGACCTCCCGACGTGGTTCGTCGGGCTGGTCGCCGCCGGTGGGATGGCCGCGGCGATCGCGACGACGGCGGGCCTGTTCATCACGGCCTCCTCGGCCGTCGCCCACGACATCTACGCCGAGCTCATCAACCCCGACGCGAGCCAGCGCCAGCAGGTGCTCATCGGTCGGGCGACCATCGTCGGTATCGGCGCCTTGGTCACGGTGACCGCGTTCAACCCGCCGGCGCTCATCGGCGAACTCGTCGCCTACGCGTTCTCGCTCGCCGGCACAGTGCTGTTCCCGATGTTCTTCCTCGGTCTCTGGTGGGAGAACACCAACCGCCAGGGCGCCCTGGCCGGGATGACCGTCGGCCTCCTGCTGTGGATAACGTCGATCATCAACAGCGTGTTGCCGGCCTACGTCCCCGCGCTCGCCGACGTCGCCGGTGAGGGCGGCGCGCTCGTCCCGATATACGCCCAGTACGTCCCGCCTATCGGCGCCGCGCTGGTCGGGACGCCGCTGGTCTTTCTCGTCACCATCGCCGTCTCGCTGGTGACGCCCGAACCGCCACTGGAGACCAAGAAGATGGTCCGACAGTGTCACAGCCCGGAGCCGATGGGCCAGCAACAGACCGCCGAAGACATCGTCTCGAACAGCGGCGGTGACACCCCTGCGGACGACTGACCATGTACGACAACATCCTCGTTCCGACCGACGGTAGCGATACGGCGAACGTCGCGGTTTCCCACGCGGTGGACCTCGCCACGAAGTACGGGGCCCGCCTGCACGCGCTGTACGTCGTCGACCCCGACTGGCTCACCTACAGCCTCGGCGCCGAACAGCTCGACCGTATCAGACAGGGGAACTTCGGCGAGATGGACGACCTCGAGGCCGACGCCGCCGAGGCGACCGGGGTCGTCGCCGACATGGCCCGCGAGAGAGACATCGAGGTCGTCGAAGCGGTGCGAGGGGGCACGCCCCACAAGATCATCACGAACTACGCCGACAGCAACGATATCGACCTCGTCGTCATCGGCAGCCACGGCCGCTCCGGCGTCCGCCGGGCCCTGCTCGGCAGTGTCACCGAGCGCGTCCTGCGCTCGACGCATCTCCCGGTGCTCGTGGTCGACGAGCAGCGCGAGGACCGATAGCTGGCGATGGGCTCGGGGAAACAGCTGCTCGAAACCGTCGGCCGGCACGTCGAGGAGCACCGCGGCGGGATGGTCGTCGACTTCGTCTTCGCGCTGGCGTGGGTGACCGTCGTCACCGTCGTCTTCGACCTCCTGCCAGGCGGCCCACAGTGGCTCTACTACCTCACGCTGCTGGGCGGCGTCGTGGCCTACTTCGGCTTCTTCTGGTCGCTGGAGGCGGTGCGGGAGAGCGAGTAGGGACACAGCCGTCCACACAGCGACGTTACCAGTCGAACTCGTGGTGGAGTTGCCGGCCCTCGTCGGGTAACATCGGCCCGACGACGGCCGTCGCCCCATCGAGTATCGTCGCCGCGGAGACGGCCGGGTCGGCACCGGTGAACGAACCGATCTCGTCGCTCCCGACGCTGTAGACCACGCGACCGAAGCCGGCTTTCGCCATCCCGCCGGCACACATCGGACAGGGTTCCGTACTCGTGTACATCACCATCTCCGCGCGTTCGGCCGGCGTGTACGACTCGCAGGCCCGGTACGCGAGGTGGAGTTCCGGATGCCGGCGGATGTCTTCGGCCGTGTTGATTCGGTTCGAGTCGCGCATGACGACAGTGTCGTCGCGGACGAGCACGCTTCCGAACGGCTCGTCACCGCGAGCAGCGGCCTCACGCGCCAGGGCAAACGCCGTTCGCATGTGACTCTCGTGGTCGAATTCGTCGAAGGCCGTCGGCATACTCGCCAGTGTGCTGGGGCCCAGTTACGTGTGTCGCCGCCGTGACTGTCCCGAACTGCGGATGGGAAGGAAGTGAGCCGTTCCGTTTCGAGGTCGGCGCGCTGGGCCGACCTCGCTACTCCCCGCTCATCGCTTCACTCGCCATATTCCGGCCCTGGGCGTTCAGACTGACCTCCGTCCGGGTCCGGACCTTGTCGACCGCACCGACGTCGAGTAGCTTCTGGTAGATCTCCTCGACGTCGTCCGGCGTCGTCCCGACGAAGTCGGCCATCTCGAACGGTGAGACACCGGAGTACAGCGCCATCAACACCTGGCTCTCCATCTCGGAGAGCTCGTAGTCGTCTTCTCGCTCCTCGACGACCGCGCCAAAGAGCGCTTCGAGCGCCTCGGTGTGATGGGGCATCCCTGAAAGATGGGTCTCGACGCTGCGTCCCTCCTCGTCAGTGTGTTCGACCTCGACGACGGTGCGCTGGTCGCCCAGCACCGTGCTCTGGCTGGTCTCGATGGTCCCGACGTCGTCGATGTCGAAGACGGTCGACCCGCCGCCCGGGAACTGCAGGCGGACCTCGTCGTCGTCCAGTCGGAAGCGGGCCTTGCTCCACTCGGCGTCGTCCCGGATGACGCCGCCGACGACGGCGGGGTGGCGCGCGAGGATGACCCCGCCCTGCAGGGTCGCACGACGGTACTCGAACTCGAAATCGGCGACGTTGCTCGCGTCGACCAGAAAGACGTTGTCCCCGACCGAGAGCACCGTCGCACCCGGCGGAACGTCGTCGGGGACGACGCTCTCGGGGTCGTCGGGCAGCGAGATGTTCGAGTGCGGGATGGGCGTCTTGCCATCGTTGGTCGCGAGCACCACCCGCTTGTTGGTGACGATGAGCCGGCAGGACTGCCATCTGGGGTCGCCGACGGGCTCGCCCCCGCGGACGACGTACTGGAAGTCCCCGGACGCGTCCAGTATCTTGTGTTCGTCACCACTCATAGCCGCTGTCATCCAAGCGTTGTCGCCGTATCGTATATAACTTCCACCGCCGCTCGCGTGGGAACCGGCCTCGACACGCGCGAGAACGCACTGCCGACGGCTCAGAGCAAGTCGACGACGGCGTGCAGGCTCCCGAGGTCGTGGGTCGGGCGGGTGTCGAGAGTGGCGTCGGCGTTGTGTCCGCGTCGCAGGAAGGCGACGTCGACGCCGGCGCGAGCCGCTGCCACGACATCGGATTCGCTGTCGCCGACGTACAGCGGGTTCGAGCAGCCGATATCGGCCATGGCGGTCTCCAGATACGTCGGTTCGGGCTTCTTCTCGGCGAGACTCTCGACCGTCGGTTCGCGCGCGACCACCGTCTCGAACCGGCTCGCGAGGTCGTGGGCATCGAGCGCGGCCTCGATTATCCGCCGCTGGTTGTTGCTGACGATACCGGCCGGGACGCCGACGCCGTCGAGGGCCGGTACGTCGTCGTAGGGTACCTTCCGGCCGGCGTCGATTTCCGCACCCAGGAGCGCCTCGATGCGGTCCTCGCGACACTGCCAGAGCCGTTCTGGGGCGACTGCGTGACGGTCGGCCAGCGCCGCCAGTTCGTCGGTCGAGACGCGGATGCTGAGCGTTTCGGCGTCCGCCGTCGTCGGCGCGTCGACGCCCGCGTCCCGGAGCGCCCCACGCGCGGTCTCCCGGAGCGTCACCCGGTCGGTGAGCGTCAGCAAGACGCCGTCGTGGTCGAGCAACAGGGCGTCGTAGTCGGCCATGGGCAGGAATAGAACCGGTAGCTACCTGAGGGCGTCGGCTTGCTCACAGCGCCACGAGCAACCCGCCGACGACGCCCAGCCCACCGAAGACCACACAGACCGTCCAGAACGGGACCCGACGCACCAGGCGAACCAGCGCGTCGACGGTCAGGTAACCCACGACCGCGCTGACCGCCAGCGCGACCACCGCGCTCAGCGGGTCGATAGCCGGGACGCCGCCGTCGGCCAGGACGAGGGCGTTGGCTCCCAGTGCGGCCGGAATCGACAGCAGGAAGGAGAGTCGCAGCGAGGACTCGCCCTCGTGACCGCGCAACAAGAGCGCGCTGACGGTCGTTCCGGAGCGGGAGACGCCCGGGAGGATGGCCACACCCTGCAGGGCGCCGACGAAGACCGCGTCGACCCAGTCTGGACTGTGGCGCTCGCCCAACGACAGCGCGACCGCAAAGCGCTGGAGCAGCCCCGTCAACACGAGCAGGCCGCCGACCAGGGCGAGGAACAGGCCCCCTTCCAGCCCGGAGACGGCGGCGTCGAGCAGGAGATACGCCGGCAGTCCCGTCAGCCCGGTCGCGGCGGTCGCGATGACCAGAAAGGACAGATCCGCCGTCTCGTCGGCGAACGGTCGTCGCGAGAGGTCGCGTACGGCGTCGAGGATGTCGACGACGTCCGCCCGGTAGTAGGCGATGGCGGCGACGGCGGTCCCGGCGTGGAGAAACAGCGCCAGCCGCGTCGCGTCGGCGGGTGCGAACCCGCCCAGCACCGTCGAGGCGAGCGCGACCCCGCCCTCGCTGGAGACGGGAATCCACTCCAGAATCCCCTGCAGGATGCCGAGCAGGATGGCGACGACGACGGGGTTCATATCCACCCACGGGAGAGCCGCGAGTAAAGTCGGTTCGGTCCGGAGTCGGAACGGGAGCTATCAGTATTTATATAGTCCCTGCATAACGTGTGGTATGCAACTGGGTGGATTCGCCGCCTGGCTGGCCGGCCTCCCCGCCTGGCAGGGTTTCGCGCTGCTGGTCGGGTCGAGTCTCCTGCTGGCCGTCGCAGTCCGGGAACTGGGGGACCGGTATCTCAAGCGCCTGACCGACCGCATCGACGGCGACGTCGACGAGATCGTCTTCGGCGGCGTCCACACCGCGCTGTATCTCACCGTCGGGCTCGCCGGCGCGTACGTCGGGACACAGGTGTACGACATCTCGCCGGGTATCGCCGTCCCGCTGGAGGCGGGGACGCTGTCGCTCGTCATCGTCGTCTGGATGGTGACGCTGCTTCGAGTGGGCCGAAAGGCCTCGTCGGTGGTCACCGACAGCCGCTACATCGACCGCCAGATCGTCCCCATCCTCCAGAACGTCTGGAGCGCTATCGTCGCCGCCGTCGGCGTCTTCCTCCTGCTGGTGCTGTGGAACGTCGACGTCACGCCGCTTTTGGCCTCGGCCGGTGTGGCCGGCATCATCGTCGGGCTCGCGGCCCGGGACACGCTGGCGAACTTCTTCGGCTCGCTGTCGCTGTATCTCGACGGGACCTACGCAGTCGGCGACTACGTCGTCCTCGAGACCGGTGAA
>Ga0136591_1000369_pt1 | contig 19320 bp, 13 predicted proteins | sample AntRauMFilla3767_FD_104929 | JGI IMG/M metagenome (GOLD analysis project Ga0136591, IMG submission 104929) | Saline lake microbial communities from Rauer Islands, Antarctica - Metagenome Filla 3 #767 | ecosystem: Environmental > Aquatic > Non-marine Saline and Alkaline > Saline | place...
ATCGCATGCTTATATATAGACTGAACTTCCACTTCCCCATTTTCATGATGAATTACAGTAGTGAAGTCAAGCACAGCTAATTTGTTATTATGGTTACTCAGGAAACAATTAATTTCATCCCATAACTCACTTATTTCTTTTTGTATGTCTTTTTGGAGAGTACTCATTTATTATTCTTGTGGTATTTTCTTATAAAAGACATGTTTACGAAGTTATTAACGTCAAATTCATCAATAACTCCAATTTTAACTAAATCTTCACCCATTTGTCTCCATTTTTCTATATCTGAAGTTAAGACTTTGTCACCTTCCCCCCTGAAATAATCAATTCCAGCCTTAAAGGATGCTCGTTCTCTGGTAATATCAATGGTTGAATTATATTCAGCTAAGTATTTAAGGGCCTTATCAGGATTTTCTAATGCAATCTCCCAGCCTTTTGCTATCGAATTCACAAAACGTTGCACCAGTTCCGGCTGGTTTTCAACCGTACTTCTTTGCGTAAAATAAACTGTACCAATAAATGAGACACCATAATCCTGCGGATGTATAATATTATAATTTATATCTTGTCGGTCTAAGGATACGGTTTCATCAAAAATATAAGCCGGTCTAACATCATAACTACCCGCTATAAAAGAACCCAAATCAAACGAAGCTTCAATTTCAGTTATTTTATCTTTATCCACATTCGCCTTTCTTACTAAGGTTCTGTATATCATTTCTGTATTATTACCCGTAAACACCCCAACAGTATTTCCTTCAAAGTCTTGCGGACTCTGAATATTTGATTTCTCTTTTGCAATAAAAACAGTGGGGTTTAAGTAATTAACTACCCCGATGACTACTAAATCAGCCCCAACTTCATTTGCTGTAAATATTCTGTCAGCTCCGGCAACCCCAAATTTATCTCTGCCGGAAATAACCATTTTTATGGGATCCACATCATCGGCCCCTTCTATTAAATTTATGTCTAAGCCATATAATGAATCAGTTTCATTTATAGCAACTACTTCACCTAAATAACTGGCATTGGCAAACCATTCTTGCCGTAGATTCACATCTTCAAGGCCATCTGTATCAGAACTATTGTTGCAAGAGGCAAATACAACAACTGCGAGAAAAATAAAATAGAGTCTTTTCATTTTAAATAAATTTTAGAATTAAAAAGGGGGGATATAACTTGTTTTCTTTTAAATCTTTATAAGATTTATCGGGCACTTCTATCATTTTTTTCAGCTCAAATCCACATTCTATCGCTAAATTTATCCAAAATGAGAGCTGCCATTGATAGTCCGTAAAAGTTACGGAAGGATTGTTATTAGGTTGTTTGATGGATACATCATATGGTTGGCCATTCTTAAAATAATTAAAATTAGATGGCTCGAAGCTTGTATTAAAAGCTGTGAACTCATATTGCAGAAAACAAGGATGTGAATTTGTTATAATGAGCGTTCCAGAACCTTTTTTTAATGCAGAACGTAGCTTTTTTATGATTCTAGCTTGTTCTTCTTCAGAATCTATACAAACCAATACAAAGCTTAGAACAATACAGTCATAAAGATTTTCAGGAATCTCATTTTCAGAACTTATTTTGAAACAGTTTTCTCTTTCAATTGATTGAAAAACTTTATCTAAAGATTTCTGATTCCTATCGTATAAATCTACTTTAATATCAGGAGACAGAAGCTTCGCCATGTATGCATCACCACAACCATAATCTAATATGTGAGTAGGGTTTAGATCTTGAATCATTTTTGTGATTATCGGTTGAATCAAGGCCTGTTCAGGATTTTCAGCATTATATAATAATTCTACTTGATCTGAACTCCAGTATGTGTGTTTAAAATTCATTATTACTTTTGTGCAATTAAAAAAATCCAGGGTGTTACTAATTTATTATTTTCGGGATATTTCGATTCCAGATCTTTGTGTTCAATCATTTTGTTTAGAGTAAATCCAGTATTAATCATTTCATTTAAAATAGTCGATAATTTCCAATGATAATCAGTAAACCGGATTGGTTCTTTATCCATTTGTTTCATTACAACTTCATACTCCAATCCGTCATTTAAATAATCGAAATTTGAGTGGTTAAAAGATGTGTGATAATGACCAAATTGATATTGTAAAAAACATGGATGGGTGATTACTAAAACTAAAGTTCCCTCATTTTTTAAAGCCGTATAATTGGTTGAAAAAACATTTCTAATTTGGTCGATAGAGGGTATACACATTAAAACTGAGCTTTGAACAACTACATCAAAATAGTCTTCAGGAATTTTAGAATGCTCCCTTATTTTGACAATTTTATTTTTAACTCGTCCTTTATCATAGCCATCTACAATTGATCGGTTTATATCGAATAAAGAAATTTCAGTATTTACATCTATTAGTTTCGACAAGTATGCGCTACCACACCCATAATCAAGCATTTTGGGGGGATTAATATCATTAACAATTTCGGCAATATATGGCAATAGTATTTCACGCTCCACATTATCAATTTTGTGAAAATCGTCTGCCTTATTGACCCAATATTTGTTTATACCTTGTACCATTTACCAAACTTATTTTCAATTAATTGAATTGACAAATACAGACATAAGCCAATTGAGGTTGAAAGAATTAAAGAAGCCATCATTAATTCTGGTTCAAGTCTTTTAGCCGCCAGAAACATATTTTTACCCAATCCAATTGGAGCACCCACAAATTCTGCAACAATGGCCCCAATTACCGCAAGCGTTGCACTTACTTTCAGACCCGCCATGATACTGGGCATTGATAGTGGAAAATAAACCCGTTTAACCCTGAAGAATAGAGAAGCGTTTTGAATATCCATAAATTCATGAATACGAGAGTTAATTGATTTATAACCTTGTGCAAAATTCACAAAAATAGGGAAAAAGCTAATAATGGCCGCCATAGCTATTTTGGATTCTATCCCAATACCCATCAATATTATAAAAAATGGAGCAAGTACTATAAGCGGAATTACCTGAGAGGTTATCATTATTGGTAGAATAAATTCCATAAATTTAGGTACATAAAAGCATACAAGCATCATTAAAAAACTAAACAACGTAGCAATTAGGAGTCCGATCACTGCTTCCAATAATGTTACATAGGTTGCGTTCAGCATACTTTCAATATTATTGATAAAATACTCAACTATTAGTGATGGAGAGGATACCAACAATCTGGTTATTTGGTTAGTGCTACCAAAATACTCCCATACGAAAAGTATTAGAATACTACCTATTATGTACAGAGTCGACCGTTTCATTTACTTCTGATTTTAGAATTCTATTATTTCCTGTAGGACTGGATGTGCCATCATCCATTATCAACTTCTGAATCGGGATATAATGACGTGAATAAACCTCCTCTAAATAGTCGGAAACATGTAATACCCTTTCCTCAACCGGCATATCTGATTGAATAACTTCCTTGCCCATAATTTGACCACTGCTCTTTAAGACAATAATTTTATCACACAGTAATAGGGCCTCCTGAATATCGTGGGTCACCAGAATAACAGTGGTGCTGTGGAGGTTTTTGAGATCTTCCAGTTCATTATACAATTTACTCTTCCAGGCTATATCCAGTGCAGAAAAAGGTTCATCAAGTAAAAGCAGTTCCGGTTCTGTAATAAAACTCCTTGCCAGTGCTACTCTGGTTTTCATTCCCCCCGAAAGCTGCTTGGGAAGATAGTCGCTAAACTGCCCCAGGCCCACCGTTTTCAAAAGATCTACCGTTTTTGAACTATTTTTAACTCCTCTTACATTTAGTGGCAGTTCAATATTTTGTTCTACCGTGAGATTCGGCATCAAGGTTGCTTCCTGAAACATAAACGACAAATTCCCGGTCTTTCTATATTCATCAGGAGAACGTCCTTCTATCTGTACCTTACCCCCAAGTTTATGAGAATCACCAGATGGTAATATTGAAGCAATAATACGAAGCAAGGTAGATTTACCACAGCCGGAGACCCCAACAACCCCAACGGTATCCCCCTTTTCAAGAGAGAAACTAATATTGTTCAACACCGGCTGGTCATCAGTGTATGAAAATGATATGTCGTTAAGTTCAATCATTAATTACTGATTCAATAAATTATTTTTGATTCTCATTACTAATACAATCATTTTGTTAAACCCTTATTTGGATCTCTTAAAGGTATAATAGAATGAGTTTTCTGGAGTTTTCTAAGATTTTTTTAAAGAATATAGAAGATTTGGCTTAGAAATGGTCAAAGAGTAATATGTTTACAATACTAATATTAATATTAATGGATATTTATCTTTTAAAAGCGATAGAGATATTTAATTTGTTGTATATGATAAAGATAATTAGCAAAAGCTAACCACAAATTCTAAACTGTTGCAGGTAATTTATATTACTTCTTATTAAATAACTGAAACTTATGAACGCTCCTTTTACCCCTTTTTCTATAATCAGATCAAAAAGAAAATTTTCAGCAAAAGTAGAAACCATTTTAAAAGCTCCAAAATCTGGAATTTATCAAAAAGCACTTTTAAATCAAGGAATAAGTTTAGAGGTGGGTTTTCGAAGAATGTTTGAATTAAAAGATGGATTTAAATATGCATATTGTAACTTTATTAACAAAGCTGACAAAAATGAGACGGAGAAGAAATTTATAAGCGAATCTACTAAAAATCTGGAAGTATATGCTGGTATTTCATTGATGATTAAAGAAGAAACGTTTATAAATGACTTTGAACTTGTTTCTGAATTTGATGTTAATGATTTAGATCCTAAAAAAAGGAGGCAGGCTATATATGCATTGGAGTTGTTTATAGCTGATAAAAACTTTCCGCTTCCATTTAATCAAAACCAGAATATAAAAATAAAAGAAGTGTGGGAGACTCATCAAAAAGGATTCATAACTGAGTCTGAATTTATAAATAATTGTCTTAGAAATTTAGATCAAGAAGAATAATGTTAACTAAAAATCATCCTCTTCAACTGGCGTCATTAATTATTAGAAATACCCAAAACCCATAATACTCTCCCGTTTTCTTAGCTATACATTATCTTTTTTAGGGGTAATGAGCTTATCTATTTTCGGGCGCTAAACAAAATAAGCACCGTTTTCAGTAAAAATAGGATAACTTTTTAATCCATAATTAGGGAATCCTTACTTTTAGGTTTTTGCTACTTCTGGTAGAAGTTTTTCAACGTATCAAAAATGGTTCAAAAACCTTTGAACCCCGAAAATACATAAGCTCGGCAGCTATCAAAAAAAGCTTAACCGATAAATTATCACAATAAGATAAAGCTCTTCTATCAATATTTATACATACAGATTGTTTATAAACAAATTTGGCGTTCAATAAAGACCGGCTCCGTAAATGCGGCATAAACCCTACATAAATTAAGCTACAATTTGGCAAGCCTGCATCTACCGTTAGTCTCCAGTAATTTAGTAGATGTTTCTAACAAAATGGGCGCTAAATGCCCTGCGCTCCGAAATGGTATCAATCTAACCTTCTATTATGTATAGTATTCATATACCGTTATTTTTTGATCTGACTGAGGCTGAGAGTAGCATTAAAAAAATGGGTTCATTCCGCTTAAGCTCCGTAATTCCTGCTTCCAACATCATTATAAATGAAGAATAGTATGGATATATGCTAACTTCATGTGGCTGGCATTAAATAATAAATAAAAGATATTAAAATACAGAGTGCAAACGATCTGCAGCCCGAAACTGGGTTCCCTGTTATTATTATTCTCATTAAATCATTATAATCTATTTTCGGGACCAGTAGTCAAGAGGCTCCATTTTTGATCATTTAACAAATTATATATGACAGAAGAACCCACGTCTTCATTTTTCGGGGAGAACCGATCCTTATTTTCGGATTATTATTTATCGGAGCGGTTAACGGATCACCCGGAATGGAGCGCAGACGTTTCTGAGCCGTTTCAACGGGCTTTGAAATTATATAAGGCCAATAAAGCCGCGCTTCCCAAAATGAATGAGTCACAAACCGAAAAGGAATTTATTCAGCCCATTCTCTCGGAAGTTCTTGGCTACCAGTTTGACGTACAACACAGCGAAAAACAGAGCGGACGCCTCAATATCCCCGATTATATATTTTTTGATGATGAAGAATCGCTGAAAGAAGCCCAAGCTCACCGGGAGGAAAAAGGCAAATACTATGCCGAAGCACTCGCTTTGGGCGATGCAAAGTATTGGGGCCGTTCACTGGATGGCAAAGGCGTGGCCGAAAAGGACCGGCTGACCAATGCCAATCCCAGTTTTCAGATTGTGAACTATCTGACAGTTACCGGTCTGGATTGGGGCATCCTCACCAACGGCAGCCACTGGCGGCTCTACTCCATGAAATCACGCTCGCGGATCGACTCCTATTTTGAGGTGGACCTCAAACGAATACTGGAGGAGGAAGACGAAGAGCAGTTTAAATATTTCTATCACTTTTTCCGGGCGCAGGCCTTTCGCGAAGACCCCGAAACGGCACAGCATTTTCTGGGCTCCGTTTTAAGCGGCTCTACCGATTACGGCACCCGGCTGGAAGGGCGGCTGAAAGAACTTATTTTCGACGATATATTTTTGACACTGGGGAAAGGATTTACGGATTTCAGAGCGAATGAGGCCCGTAATGAGAATGAAACCGACGAGTCGTTGCAAGAAATTTATCAGGGTACGCTGCGCTTGCTGTATCGGCTCTTATTCCTATTGCACGCCGAATCACGAAGTCTCCTGCCACTTGGCAATAAAGATTATTTCCAGTACAGCCTGATGAAACTCAAGCAGGATATTGCCGAACGCGTAGAACAGGGATTAACCCCGAGCCGCCGGTCGTTTGACGTATGGAATGATCTGGATTCGCTGTTTAATATAATCGATAAAGGTGATCCGGATTTGAACGTGCCCCGTTACAACGGCGGGCTGTTTCGGGGTGATCACCCGAAAAACCAGTTTCTTGCGGAGCATAAAATATCAGATAAATACTTGGTTCCGGCCCTGGAACTGCTGACCCGTGAGCCCGACCCAAAAACGGGCCGCAAACGGTTTATCGACTATAAATCGCTGAATTTAGAGCAGCTTGGATCTATTTATGAGGGCCTGCTGGAATTTCACCTGCGAATAGCAGACCAGCCGCTGTCCGTGGTGAAAAAACGGGGCCGGGAGGTTTTTGAGCCCGAAAAGGATGTTAAGAACCCATCGCTGGTTATCCCCAAAGGCGCACTCTATCTGGAGAATGACAAGGGTGAACGCAAGGCCACCGGCTCCTACTATACCCCGCATTACATTGTGGAGTATATCGTGGAACACACGCTGGGGCCGGTCTTTGACAAACGGGCGGAAACCTTTGAGAATTTGATGGGCAAACTGGAACCTAAATACGGGGAGTATGGCAAGCTGGACCAAAAAATTACCGCGGGCGACCACAGCGAGCGCACCCATAACAAGCGCAAAGCATTGCACCTGGAGATCGAATCGCTGGAAAACAAAGCAAAGGAAGGCCTGCTCAGCATCAAGATTTGCGACCCGGCCATGGGCAGCGGCCACTTTTTGAAAGAAGCCACCGACAAGCTGGCCGAGAAGATCATTACGCTTTTGGCGCAGTATCCCCAAAACCCCGTAACCAAACTGCTGAACCGTGTACGCGAAGAGATTCTGGCGTCGCTGGATGAGCAGGATATTTCCATTGATGCCGATGAGCACCTTAAAGATACCAACCTGATCAAACGCATGGTGATGAAACGCAGTATTTACGGCGTTGATTTAAACCCCATGGCCGTAGAGCTGGCCAAGCTCAGCCTCTGGCTGGATTCCTTTACCGTAGGTGCCCCGCTCAGCTTTTTGGATCACCACCTGAAGACGGGCAATTCGCTGATTGGCACTACGGTAAAAGAAGTAAAATTTACGCTGGAGCTGGATGAGGAGCGTCAAATTGAAGCTTTTGGTGGACCTTTTACGGCGCTGCTGACGGCCACCCAGTTTATGCGTGATGTGGCCCAACGCACCGACGCTACCATTTCGGAAGTGCAAGAAAGTGTGGCCAAGTATCACGACTATGAAGAGGCGATTAAACCGTACAAGCGCCTGCTGGACTTGTGGATCAGCCGCCACTTTGATAACGATAAAGCCATTGTGCTGCTGCGGCAGTACCCGGATAAAATCATCAAAGAGGTAAAAGGCGAAGCATCAGACCTGCATGAAAATTACCTGCCGGTGCTTGAACAAGCGGAAGCCCAGGCCGAAAGCAAGCGGTTCTTCCACTGGGAACTGGAATTCCCCGAAGTGTTTATTGATTTGAAGCATTCGAAGTGGCTGGAAAATCCGGGCTTTGATGCCGTGGTGGGGAACCCGCCGTGGGTTAATATAGGTAGACAGTCCGGCTCTTCAGATGAAGTTCAATATTTAAAGTCAGCGTACGATAGCACCGAATATCAAATTGATTTATATACTCTTTTTGTGGAAAAGGGAATTAATTTACTGAGGCAAGGACAAAGTTTAGGAAATATTGTTCCGAACCCTTGGCTCGCGAATTATCGAACATCACTATTTAGGAAGTTAGTACTAATTGATAATACACCAAAGAAGTTAGTTGATACTCCTATTAATGCTTTTCCTGGTGTTAGTGCCGAGCATATCATCCTTATAGTTCAAAAGAAAAATAAATCTGAAACAGAGTTTTTGAGAGGTGAGATATCTGCTGATAATGGTGTTAAATACTATGATAAATATAGTACTTCTTTGCTTAGTAAGGATGATGGTTATGTTGTATTTACCGATAGTAATCTGGCTAATATTATCGATAAAATTGAAAACTCTTCTAATAGGTTAGATGAATTATACGATACTGTTAGAGGAGTAGGTCCATATCATCATAAATATCATGATGAAGAAACAATTTCAACAAGAGCTTACCATGCATCATCAAAAAAAGATGATACATTCGTTCCCGAACTAAAAGGTGGAAATTTAGATACATACACAATCAATTGGAATAAAGATACTTGGATTAGTTACGGTGATTGGTTGGCGGAACCACGAGAAAAGAGATTTTTTACCGGAAAGCGATTACTTCTAAGAGAGATTCTAAGTGATAGGTTTGCCGTGACTGTCTTATTAGATGATTTTATTGTTGATAGAGGTATTTATATTGCTAAACAAGGGAATCAAAAGATTGATCTTTTATTTGTATTAGCCATTCTGGGTTCACCTCTATTAATATTCTGGTTTCGGGAAAAATATAGCGAGAAAGATGAGATTTTTCCGAAACTTCGTATGGCCCATTTTAAACAGCTTCCAATAAAGAAGATTCCCTTTTCTACCTCAAAAGAAATACTTGATCGCTCACTTAAAAATTTTAAAAAAGAATATTTAAAGTTTTTAGCATCAAATGCTACGAAAAATATAATTACCTACGTTAAAGAAGAAACGGATAATTCCAGTGAATTAGATTTTTTCTATGAGATATTAGTATATCTGGCTGGACAAATGCTGAAATTCACCAAAGAAAAACAGCGGCTTCAGTCTGCCCTTGACCCCTTCAAATTCCTCAACAAAGGGGTAGCGTTTAAAAAATTTAGCGATGTATTCAGCGAAGCTATTAAATACGGTCAGCAGGGTATCGGCGATATCGATATCGGTACCGTCCACCACGACATTGAAGGGTTGCGCTTGACAGAAGATGGCGACCAATGGCTGCTCTCCCTCCACCTCAAACACCGCGACCCCGAAACCGACTGGGCCGACTGGATCAAGGAGGACGGCCATATCGTCCGTTCCACGCACCTCGTTTATCGCTTCGAGTTGCCGGATGAACAAGCCCATTATTGGCAGCAAGCCTTTGAGGTTTTAGAGGAGTTTGAAAACAGCAGCACCATCCCCGGCGGCAAAACCCGCACCACCCACGAAAAGCTGATGAAAACCAAGGTGCCGGTCTTTGATGACAGCGCCAACATTCAGCCGCTCATTGAACTCCGCGAGGAACTGGCCGAAGTCAATCAAAAAATAGAAAAAACGGATGGGCTGATTGATCAGGTGGTGTACCAGTTGTATGGGTTGAGCGAGGAGGAGATTGGGGTGGTGGAGGGGATTAAATAATATAAATCAAATATGGCATGATGGATTTTAGGAAAATACGTTCCTATGACAATAGCAAAAACAATGGCTTTGAAGAATTGGTTTGTCAATTAGCCCATTTAGAGAAGCCAGAAAATGCGGATCAATTCATAAGGAAGGAAGGAGCTGGAGGAGATGCAGGAGTTGAATGTTTTTGGCGTTTGAAAGATGGAAGTGAGCATGGTTGGCAAGCTAAATATTTTATTGACGGTATGAACCCTAATAGATGGGGCCAAATAACGCATTCCTTCGAAAGTGCTTTAGAAAAGCATGAAAATTTAACCAAATATTATGTCTGTCTGCCTATCGATCCAACGGATAGCCGAAAGAAAGGAAGAGGAGGGAAGCAAGTAGTAACAGTGTTAGATGAATGGGAGCATTATACATCTAAATGGACAAAACTGGCAAAAGAAGTTGACAGGGAAATAGAATTCATTTTCTGGGGTAAACATCAAATTGTTCATCGATTGACTATTGATGATCCTTTATATAGTGGCCGAGCTTTATACTGGTTTGATGAAACTGTTCTTTCCAGTAATAAACTTAACTTTTGTTATCGAAAGGCAAGAAATACCTTAGATGAACGATATACACCAGAATTTAATGTAGAATTACCCATCTCAAAAATCTTTGACGGATTAATCCAAAATGAAGCTTGGGATACAGAAATAGAAAATAAATACAACCAACTCAAAAAACGTTTTGAGGCTTTTTCTCGCATAAAGCATCAAACGTCATACTTAAAAGAGCAAGAATCTGTATGGAATACAACTTGTAATACCCTTGAAAAGTTTTTCCGCATTTATAGAAAAGGCATTAAGCACGGAACCTTTAATAAGAAAAGAACATCTTTAAAAAAATGTATAGATAATTTACAGATTAATTTAGATGAATATTATAATTCATTGATCTCTATTGAAGGTGAGAATTTAGAGCATGAAGAAAAAAGCAACTTATCAAATATACGATCAAAAACAATTGCTCTAAGAAATGAAATAGCTTCCTTCGGCTCTTTTCTTTCAGGTAAAAAAGTGAATGCGGCAATAGAAAGAGTAGTAATTATCTCGGGCGAAGCTGGAATAGGCAAATCACATTTGTTATGTGATATAGCCCAAAATAACCTTTCCAAACAAATACCAACTATTCTATTTCTTGGCCAACATTATACAGGGGGTAATCCGTTAAGAGATGTATTAGACCAACTTGATTTGAGAAATCATTCATATGGCAAGATTTTGGGAGCCATTGATGCTGCAGGAGAAGCATCGGGAACAAGAGCTTTACTACTAATCGATGCAATTAATGAAGGACGCTATAAAGAGGAATGGAATCACCGGTTAGAGTCCTTATTCACCGAAATAAAGGAGTATCCTAATATCGCAATTGCAATAAGCTGCCGAAGTACCTACGTAGAATATCTATTGCCAGAAACTTTAATAAAAAAGGAAACTCATATTATACACCGAGGTTTCCAGGGTCATGAGTCAAGAGCGGCAGCTATCTATCTCTCAAAACAAGGTATTGCTACGCCAAGTATTCCCTTTAGTACGCCGGAGTTTTCAAATCCTCTTTTCTTAAAAACTTTTTGTAAAGGATTAATAGAAAATGGAAAGGATACATTACCTAATGATCAACACGGTATAAGCCAGGTCTTTGATTTTTATTTAAAAAATCTTCAAAAGATCGTAACAAGAAAAAGGGGATTAAGGCATCAAGATAAAGTCGTAAAAAAAGCGATAAACAATTTTGCGGAAGCTTTGTATCCAGATCATTTATCGGGAATTCCATGGGACCAAGCAAGAAAACTCATTGATCCTCTTGATCCCAAAAATACATCAGACAGTACACTTTTAGAGGAATTAATCAGTGAGGGGGTCTTAACTAATGATATTAATTATACTTACACCGATGACAAGAAAGAGGGAGTTGAGGTGGTACGATTTACCTATGAGCGATTTAGTGATCATTTTATAGCATCAACTATACTTGGAAACTACCCAAATGTAGAAGAATTCAACTCTGCTTTCTCCAATAAAGATGAGTTAAAGGAACTACTTTCAACTCACAACATGTACAAGTATGCCGGAATACTTACAGCCTTATCTATACAGTTTGCGGAAAAATTTAATCACGAGTTATTTGACCTTTTTCCTGAAGATAAAATAAATCATAATCATTTTGAGGTTCTTTTTATTAACACATTGATTTGGCGTTCAAAGGATTGCTTTACGGAAAGAACCTTAGAATTATTTAACAAAATAAATAGCAGCTTTTTTTTGGATAAGCGTATAGATATTCTTTTAAGGATATCTTGTAGAAAAGACCATCCCTGGAATGCCAAAATGTTACACAAAAATCTTAGCAGTAAAAATTTACCTGAGAGAGATCAATTTTGGTCAATACCAATTGCAATAAATGATTATGAAGAGGACATAGAACAATCTGAATCAACTTCATTAACAATAATAAAATGGGCTTTAAATGGAAGTCATTCACGTTTAGATGACAAGGTTGCACTATTAGGAGGTATAGTACTTCTGTGGTTTACTACGACTACAAATAGAAAAATAAGGGATAAATCGACAAAAGCTCTTGTAAGGTTAATTACATTTAAACCTAATCTTTTAAACACTTTAGTAGATATGTTTTCAGATGTTGAAGATCTTTATTTACAAGAAAGGCTTTATGCTGGAGTTTACGGTGTGGTAACAAATATAGATGACACAGAATGTATCAGTGATATAGCAACGGCAGTTTATAAAACAATTTTCAAGGATGGATTACCTATTCCACATCTTCTATTAAGGGATTATGCGAGAGGAGTAATTGAGTATGCAGACCATAAGAAATGTCTCCCTGACAATATTGATAAAGATCTTTGTGTACCACCGTACAATAGTGAATGGCCCCTCAAAAACCCGTTAGAAGAAGAACTGGATTCAATTATTGATGAAGAACATTCTAGAATTCGCTCTTCTTTGTTAGGCTTTGTGAATGATTTTGGGAATTATACGATGAGTTCAATACATGATTGGTCGCCAACAACTCTCGATAAAGATGAGCCACAAACCCAACTAGAGTTGTTAGAGGAGTTTGGCAATACTCTGCCAGAAGAGTTGCAAGATAGTTTTGAAAATTTTATTGAGATCAAAAAAAAATCTCGAAACATTCCATTCAAATTTGATCGAATTATTGAGCAAGAACAAAGTTCAGATAATAAGAGCTTAAAAGAGCTAGAGAATAAATATTTGGATACTGTTTCCGAAAGCTTAGATGAAAAACAAAAAGAGAAATTACGATGGTTAAGTGGCGGGTTATTCAGTAATCGGGAATTTGAATTTAGTAGAAAATGGGCACAGAGATGGGTCTGCAAAAGAGCTTATGAATTAGGATGGACAATAGATAGATTTGAAAACTTTGAACATACCTATACTAAAAATGCTAACCGAAGCAGGCCTCATATCGAAAGAATTGGAAAAAAATATCAGCGAATTGCATATCATGAATTTTTAGCACACTTATCAGATAATGTTCATTATATACAAGATTGGCATTCAAATAACGATGTAAATAAATATGAAGGCCCTTGGCAATCTACTGAAAGAGATTTAGATCCTACAATTTGGATTCAAAAAACAAAAGATCCCGGATGGACCACAATGACGGATCAATACTGGTGGAGTCCAATAGATTATAATTTTGAATCTTTATCCTTACCAGAAAAAAAGAAATGGTTATGCTCAATCGATGATTTGCCGGACTTCAAAAAATTAGCAGTAGTGAAAGACCATGATGGAATAGAGTGGTATGTCTTGAAGGGCTATAATATGTGGAAAGAAGATGAAGGCATTGACAAGATTAATATGCCACCAAGAGATACCTGGTTTAGGATAAACGCAATAATAATTGATCAAAATGATGTGGATAAACTATCTGAGTCTATAAATGGAAAGCAATTAGTATCTCCTGATTTAATATACTGCCCTTCCCTTGGTCAGACATTTCTTGGAGAATATCCATGGCATATCTCTTGTAAACATTTAGCGAATTCAATTAAACCTGATGAGCACTTTTCAAATAAAATTAATGTGCCATATTTCCCTCCTGTCTATGAATATATGTGGGAAGATAGTAATGATCTATCTGTAAATTCTTCTATAAATATGTATTTACCAACCAATTTTTTAGTACGAAATTTAAATTTAAATGTACAAGGTGGTAGATTTGGAAAATGGTTTGATGAGGAAGGCAATATTGCCTTCCAAGATCCAAGTGTTTATAAGGAAGGTCGGTCGCATGGGCTTATCAGAAAGGACTTACTTGATGGTTGGCTTAAAGAAAAAGGATACCAAATTGCGTGGCTAGTGGGTGGTGAAAAGCAGTTATTTGATCACAATATATCTAAATTTTATGGTAGATTAGTTTATAGTGGCTTGTTCACTATAAAAGATGGAGGAATAGAAGGTGAACTTTGGTTTGAAGAAGAACGATAGAAAAAAATATGTTTCTAAATAACTCAATGCCTAAAATTGGGTTTTGTTTAGATTCCAAATTTATCAATTAAATTGCTGGGAAATTGAGGCAAATCTTCTCCATTTAGCGCGAGTGCATCTTTCCTTTGAAATTCTATCCAAGCTAATGAATCTTCATTTTCCGTTTCCTTAGTGTATTTCTTTAGCTCATCAAAAATGTCTAAAGCTTGATCCTGTATCTCTTCGAGATTATTTAAATAGGTAAATCTTAGAATTCTTCTCAAGGTATAAACTGCTTCACCAAATACTTTTGATGAGTCATACTTTTTTAAAGCGTTAAAGCAAACTTCACGATTAATATGTGTACCATTCTCTAATAAGTTAATATGTTGAATAGGTATTTTTCTATTTAAAGGGCAACTCAAGCTGTGCGTTTGTAAACAATTCTGAAAAATTTGAAAAAAAATCTGCGTCACATCTTTATCACGCTCAAAAGCCAGGTATCTTTCAATATCATAAATTGTATTCAACACCTCTCTATAGACTTTAAAGTTATAGCCATATGTATATTGATCTAATGCATTTAATAAATCTAAAAAATCTTTTCCGTCCGAAGTCTTTAGTTTGTGGTTAATGTCCCTTACAGCTTTAATTGCCGGAGCTTCTAATCTCAGATCAAGTCGCTTGTCCCGCATAGCTGAGAGCATTTTGTCAAGGTCTTCTTTCCGGCATTGGTTAATACTACTGCCCCTTCTAATGTAAATGCGATGATTACCATCAGATAGCTTAGCAAAGTAAGGCAAGCTTAGTATTTCACCGGTTATACTTAGAATATAGGTATGACTATTTTCAACCGTAACCCGACCTAAAGCAATTTTTGGCACAGGATTAATATTAGCGCTGACTATTTGTTGGATTGTAGCCTCATCCTCTTTAATTAATATAGAGTTTAGATGAGGGGATGTCTCTTTTAACCCAAAAATTAAGTGCCCAGCCTTCCCATTACTGTTATTAGCAAATGCACATACATCTTTTAGAAGATCGTCTCTCCATTCATTTTTAGGTTTATCAGTGTTAGAATACCACTCTCCCTTGATGTCTATCGTATCAGTTTCAACGGAAGTATCATTCTTCCGGAGTTTATTTAGTACCTCTTTTACTAATTCAGCTTTATTCATGTGTTTGAAATAGGTTAATTAATAGGTTCTTTGAAGTAATACGTACAAATGATCTTATTTTCTAAAATATGATTGTCCATAAATTGTTTTATTTTATCATACCAACTTTAAAATTGGATTATGCAAATTATAATAGCGTGGCAGGGCTTTTAGATTCTTAATATCCTAATTGAATGAGCAAACCCGTAGAAATAAATAACGAACTCATTACGTGGGCCATCTCCAGGGCCGGATATGAGCTTCAAAACTTTGCGGAGAAGTTTCCGCGGGTCACGGACTGGCTGGAGGGCACTAAAAAGCCGACTATTCCCCAGTTGAAAAAATTTGCCAATAAAGTAAAGCTGCCCTTCGGATATCTTTTTTTAGACCGGCCCCCGGAAGAAACCCTGCCCATCCCTTATTACCGCACATTGCAGGGCGAAACGAGGGAAATTGACCTGAATGTGAGAGATACCATTTTAATGCTCCAAAAACGGCAGGAGTGGCTTCAGGAATACTACATAGAACGTGACTATGACCGCCTTGAATTCGTCGGCAAGTTCAATGAAACGGATACCAAAGAAGATATTATTCGGGATATCCGTGATACCTTGGGATTACAAAAAGACTGGGCACGCAATCATGCCAACTGGCAGAATGCACTAAAAGCCCTCTCCCAAAAGTGTGAGGAACATCGAATCATCCTGGTATTCAATAGTATCGTCGGCAATAATACCCATCGCCCCATCCCCGTAGAAGAATGTCGTGGCTTCGTGTTAGTGGATGAATATGCTCCCTTTATGTTCATCAATTCCGCCGATACCAAAGCGGCTCAAATGTTCACCCTTATCCATGAGCTGGCACATATATGGATCGGCAAAAGTGCAGCCTTTGATTTCCGAAAACTGCAACCAACGGATAATCAGATAGAGACACTGTGCGATCAAATTGCGGCAGAGTTTTTAGTGCCGGAAGATCTGTTTGAACAGGAGTGGCAACAGCTTCAGGATTTCAAACTACTGGCCAAGAAATTCAAAGTAAGTCCTATCGTAATCGGTCGACGGGCGCTGGATCTGCACAAGATAAGCAGGGACACCTTTTTCGATTTCTATAATGATTACATGGACCAATTCTTTAAAAAGAAAGAGAGTCAGGGAGGGGGCGGCAATTTTTACGCGACTTTAAAATATCGGTTGAATCCTCGTTTTTTAGCCGAAGTGAATCGCGCGGCAAAGCAAAATAAACTGCTGTATCGCAATGCCTATGAATTAACGGGCTTACGGAGTGAAACTTATCACAACGCAATAAAGGAACTGGGTGTGTGATGGTGGACTATATTTTTGATGCTAATTGTTTTATTCAGGCTCACCGCCAAAGCTACCCCATTGATGTGGCTCACAGTTATTGGAAAAAAATCAAAGAACTGGCTGGTTCAAATACGATAGCCAGCATTGATAGGGTGTATGACGAACTATTTGAAAATGAAGATGCATTAACACAATGGATCAGTGGCAATTTGCCTAATTCTTTTTTTATGGACACCAGTGATGATGAAATATTAAGTAACTACCGAGAGGTCGTTGCGTGGGCAAATAGCCAAGATCAATATGTAGCTCAAGCGATAAATGACTTTTTAGAATACGAAAATGCAGATGCCTGGTTAGTATCCTATGGCAAGGCAATGGACAGCACCATTATAACCTATGAGGTGAGCGCTCCCGAAAGCAAAGCTAACATAAAGCTGCCGGATGCCTGTAACCAATTTGGAGTCTCTTGTTTGAATCCTATAGAAATGCTACGGGCACTTGATGAATCATTTTAGGATTTATATTAAAGTTGGCAGCCTTTCTATAAATATCATTAAATATTCCTATAAATTTCCCAATGGGTAAACTATTTGTATATTTCAGGCGTATTAATAGTACAGAAAGCTCTTAAACCCTATTAAGCTACACCAATGAAGATATCACACTTGGCATATCACATTATTGAAAAGTATGCTTCGGTTGACGGTGGGATTACACCGCTCAAACTGCAAAAATTGTTGTACTATACCAACGTTTGGGGCTTGGTGTCTGGTCAACTTACTGTAAGTGGGCAGTTTAAGGCGTGGAAAAATGGCCCGGTGAACGGCTATATTTATAGCAAATATAAAAAGTATGGCGATCAACCGATTCCGGTTGAAAACGAAGCAGGCCCTATCTCATCTGCTAAAAAAGAGTTGATTACGTTTATCCTGGAAAGCTACGTCCATTTTGATGCCGTTACGCTTTCGGCTATGACCCATGAGGAGGAGCCTTGGGAGGCAACGCCCAAGAATGAGGTGATTGGAGATGAATTTATCAAACAGTATTACAGTACATTAGCCTTTGCTAAAAACTTTCCGGTGCAGACTGACAAGCCGTACTACCCGGTTTATACCGATTTTATGTACTCCTTTATTTTTGATTTTCAGGAAGGAGATGAAGCTAAAGAAGTTGTGTTTGATTCCTTTGATGAATACAAGCAAATGATGAAGCAGTCGAAGAAAGAGTTAAATAATATCATCTCCCTTGAACCCGCGTAACGAGGAAACGTCCTACCTAAAAAGGCTCATTGAAGATTTTCCTGCCGATGTAGCACCTAATGAGTCCCCTCGTGCTCTTACCATGATTGCCGCCCGATATAGAATAATTGAGCAATCCTTCCGGTCATTATCAGTAACGAATATTGAACGACAATCATCCGATGCAGATTATGCCTCGGTATTTAAATTTCGCGTATCGGTACTGCATGAGTTTCTTTTTAAAGGCATTTTATCTAATGCCGGTGAATTTAGAAAAGCATCTGATCCTCATGGCGGGACGATTGGATTGGGCGGAACCAAACACCAGGGAAGACAATCGAAATTTAAGGGTACGGCTCCTTCCAAGATAGAGGATAAATTAGATAAAGCATTGTCGCATTTATTCGTAGAGCCAGAGAATCCGGTGGACAACGCGCTCCGGTTTTACCAACATTTTGTTTACATCCATCCTTTTTATGATGCCAATGGCAGAATTGGCCGGGCTATCGTTTCCATGTACTTGCATGATTTTGATCTCTATGTGCAATGGAGCGAATTTGACGGGCCAAACAACGGTAAATTTATTAGCAAGCTCAATGAATGCCACAAGCGGATGGAAAGCGGCCACACGTTTGAAACCTATTTTAGCTATCTCTCTGACTTTTTTAAAAGATACGTGATTTCAGTTGATGAGTTGAGCGATTTTGAGTAAAATTTACGTACGAAGACAAACATTTTTATTGTTATACTTTTAAGAAAATTGCTATTGTTAAATAGATACCAATGAAAATGATCCACATAATTCATTTTTAGTGATACATATAGTGATGCACCATTACTCAATAATGGGTCTATAATGCCGTAAAGAGCAATTATCTTGTGGCGTCGCATAAAAGATTGGGAGTTTTCACGAAGCATCGGGACCGAGCATACTTTTAGCAATAGGCCGCCTACCTCATTTCGTTCCTGAAAAATTTCTTTTCCTGTGTTACCTTGTAGATAAGGTAAATACACTATGCGA
>Ga0136591_1000374_pt1 | contig 19198 bp, 21 predicted proteins | sample AntRauMFilla3767_FD_104929 | JGI IMG/M metagenome (GOLD analysis project Ga0136591, IMG submission 104929) | Saline lake microbial communities from Rauer Islands, Antarctica - Metagenome Filla 3 #767 | ecosystem: Environmental > Aquatic > Non-marine Saline and Alkaline > Saline | place...
AATATGTCTGACGAGCAATACGCTCGACAAGAGACAGGGCTTAACTCTATTTTGCCAAAAGAAAAGACAGCTTTAGAAATCGTTTGGAGTCCACACGATACAACTGTAACTGAAAAGAGGTTTGTAGACGCTAACGATAGAGAAACTACTATCAGTAGTGCATTTCAGAACCAGCTAAGAAGCTCACAGTACGGTGCTAGACGAGCAGTACTGTCACCAAACGTCCTTGTAAGCGATATTCTCGGGCTTATTGACGGTAAACGAGCCAGAAAAGATACTAAAGACCTCAAAGGAGCGATTGCTAGTGACCTAAAACGTCTTTACACAGACTTCATTCTAAATAAGCTACCAGAAGAAGTAAGAAAAGAAATAGTAACAGACTTCAATAAACAGAAGAACTCAATCATTGCACCAAACTACGACAATATCCCAGTTCCAATTAAAGGAATGGCTAAAGACTTCCGTGGTAATGTTTTCACGCCAACTGAAACACAAAAGTCTGGTGTCGCTTTCTTGGTAAACAAAGGAACAGGACTACTATCGTGGGGAGTAGGGGTAGGTAAAACGTTCGGTATTCTACTTGCAACGGTAGCAAATATGCAGAAAGGCAACGCCAAGCGTCCACTGTTTATCGTACCTAGCTCAACTATCGAAAAGACTTGGCTTACTACAATGCTCGCAACGTTCCCAGACGTAAATGTAGTCAATCTCGGAGGGCTTACGAAGCCAGAAATCACACGACTTAAAAAAGAACGTGGAGACGACCCTAGTAAATGGGTAAAGGACGGTGAACTAGCTATTATTTCTCACGAGGGTATTGGTAAGTTCGGTCTGTCTAAAGAAGACATTTCAGAAGCAATGACGGACTTGAAAGACGCAATGTTCGACGCAGAGCGAGAAAGCAAGGGACGTAAAAAGGCACAAGGTAATGAAGACGTACTCGAAACAATCGCTAAACTACAAGGTGACAGCGAACTATCCTTTACTGATATGGGCTTTGACCACATTTCAGTGGACGAGGTACACAACTTCCGTAAAGTATTCAAAGGAGCTAAAAAAGAAAAGAGCGAAGACGGTGGAAAAGCTCGGTTCTCTAACGTGATTGGAGGTAATCCGTCTAAGCGAGCACAAAAGCTGTTTCTACTATCGCAAATGGTTCAACGACGTAACAATGGACGCAATGTGTTCCTTGCGAGTGCTACACCATTCGAGAACCACGCTACAGAGATTTACAATATCCTTAGTTTCGTAGCTCGTGACCGTATGAAGTCAATGGGTATTTACAATATCAACGACTTCTTTGCCGCTTACGGTAACTTTGAGTCTCAGATGATTGTAAAGCCAGGAGGTGACGTGAAAGAGCAAGAGGTAATGAAATCTTTTGCTAACACTGACTCACTACGGGCTTTGCTTCGAGAGTTTATGGACTTACGTGTTGACGAAACACTAATCAGACCAGACAAGGTAATCACTACCCCAAAACTGGCGATGAGTCGTATGCAACTTGATAACAACGACAAGATACAGTCGATGTTTAATGGTACTTGGGAAAAAATGGGTATTGAGCTTTCAAAAGAACAAGCTGACGCTATCTCACTTATTGCACAAGGCTACTCAATATCTAATGCGGTTTCACCTTACTTTGTAGAGAAGTTTCACAGTAAAAACTTTACTGCTACTGAAATGGTAGAGAACTCACCAAAGCTAAAGTTTGCTTACGAGGTTATCAAGACTAGCCGAGAAAACCGAAAGACAAAAGACTTTGGAACGTTCGTGTACATGGGTAAACACGGTATTGCTAACGGTGGGCAGACTAAGTTTGCAGACTACATTGCTGAGAACCTTGGATATAAGAAAAATGAAGTTGCCGTTCTCAACGGTGATACTTCAATGGTAGACCGAGAAAACATAAAAGAACGCTTTAATGACGGTACTCTAAAAGTGCTTATTGGTGGCGACCCGACAAAAGAGGGTATCGACCTACAGAACAACGGCTTTGCAACAGTAAACGTCGCTCTTGGCTGGAATCCTACTGAGGTAGTACAGGTAGAGGGACGTGTATGGCGACAAGGTAACAAACGTTCACTCGTTCCTATCTTCTACCCACTTATTGAAAACAGTGGAGACGTAAATATGTACCAGAAGTTCTCAGAGAAAGGAGGGCGACTAGACGACCTAATGAACGCTGAGGGTACAGAGTACGACGTTGGTAGTGTAGACGTTGAAGAACAAATCCTTGCACTGATAACTGACCCAGAGTCTAAGGCGAACTTAGCGATTGCTATTCAAAAGAAAGAGTTAGAGCAACAGAAAATCGGTAGCGAGACTGTTCGTGAAGCCTTACAGACCGACAAATCTAACTTTGAAACGTTTAATACTCAAGTAGAGAGAATAGAAAAAAATATAAAAGACGGGAGGGCTTACGGTGCAGAACTTACTGCTAATGAGGTACAAGACAAAAAGAACGACCTTAGAAGTATCAAAGGCAAGCGAGAAACTATCATTAACCGTTTAATGGAAAGAGGTGTACGCCCAGAGGGTATTGAAGCGGAGCTGTCACGTCTTGCGAGTGAAATAGCTGAAATCGAGTCTAAAATTAGTGCAATTAAAGAGAGCAAAGAGAAATTAAAGAAAGGCTTTACTGAGGACGTAGAGCGATTTAACCGAGAGCGAAAAACAATCGAAGAATACACGGCTGAGTTTGACGCTGTTATTACTAACGACTTATTGGAACGTACAGAAGACGAACTGATAGAAATGAAGCGGAAGCGTATCGAACAGCTAACTGGTAAAAAAGAAGAGAACACAGCTAAGTTTGAGCCTGTTTCTGAGGAAGTAGTAGCCACACCAGCACCAAAGAAAAAGAAACCAGCTAAGAAAACAACCACAAAGAAAGCCCCAGCTAAGAAGAAAAAACCAGCTAAGAAAACAAAAGACGAACGTACAATGGCCATTCTTATGGACGACAGTTTGTCTGTACCCGAGAAAGTGTCCTCAATCTTAGAAGAAAAGCAGGACGGCAAGAAGTTTAAGGACGTAGGGAAGCGTGTATCGGGTTCTAAAAAAGAACGTGCCGCTATTACCACTGTAATGGAGAACGGTAGTAAAGCCGTTATCGCAGAACTGATTAAGACTTTAGGCGGTCAAGTAGTCGCTGACACTCTTAAAAAAGCTGAAATCCTTAAAGATACCAAGACCCCAAAAGTAGAAACTGATAAAGAAGCAGGTGTACCAGCAATCGTAGCTGGCTGGAAGATAAACGTCTTTAATAACATCGCTACTACACCGAACCTTAGCCAAAAAACAGGAAAGTGGGGTTCTCAGGTAAACGTTGCTGAAGAAGAGGTAGACTTGTTCCTATCGGAGTACCCAGACCTATTGCGAACCTTTGTCGAAGAACTTAACGCTGTTGAAAATGCAGATGATTTAGTAGCATTCGCTGGTAAGTACGACTACAAACTAAAGAAGACCGAACTAAATAACGATAGTGAAAAGGGCTACGTTATAAACGGAAAGGGTGTAATAAATATCGCAGTACTCGGTAAGACTATCGAAAAAGCTATCAAGGGAGCACAAGATAGAGCAACTATCCTAACCCAAGTAAATACTCTACGGAGTATGCTTGAAGCAGGTACACCTACAGAGACTACAAATTACAGCAATGAACCTAGCTACATAGGCTTTGGTAGAAGCAGGTGGGGTGGGTATACAACCTATTTCGACAACCAAGCCGAAGCCCAAGAGACGTTTAACAACGAGGAAATCGTTGATAATATAAAAGCATACATTACTGACGTAACTGAAAACTACGAAGCCTACGCACCAAAGAGAAAAACTAAGTCAGATACAGTTGATACTTCACACGGTAACTTTGCACCAATTGAAAAGTACACTCGAAAGGTAGAACCAAAGCGTGTCGAAGCTGACACACTGACAAAGGAAATGGGCTTTAAGTCTGTTCAGTTGGGTAACTACATGGACGACGTGAGTGCCAAAGAGCATATTGAGCAGACTATTGGTGCTGTAGAGGATATGAGTGTAGCTCTAGGTGTAGACTTCCCGAAGCTATTTAACGACTTTGGACTAAACATCGCTTTTGGAGCTAGAGGTGGTGGTAAGTTCCTTGCCCACTACGAACCAAGCAACAACATCATTAACCTTACTAAAAGCCGAGGGGACGGTTCACTATTCCACGAGCTTGTTCACTTCTTTGACTGGAAGACAAACAAAAACGGACTCAGAGACAAGTGGAGTAGTACCAGAAAGCGAAACTACTACCGACCTAACAGTTACGACAGGTCAACTCTTGATTTGGTTAATGCCTTAGAGGGTGCTAAACGAGTGCAGAGAGAATACAAGCCAAGGGGAGATATTGCAGAGCTTACTGACGCTGAAAAGACAGTACGAGCAGGGGTAATTGCTGACTTTGAAGCAGAAGTACCACTTAAAGACGTAATCGTAAGGAACACTTATACAGAAGAGTACTATCAAGCGGTTGCTGATATTTACAATGAGTCTTACACCAAAGAAGACATCTTATGGAGTGAGAAAAACGACTTCTATAAAAACGCCTTAGAGATTGGTGGTGGTTCTGATACTTCATATTGGGTGCGACCACACGAACTACTAGCCCGAGCTGGACAGGCTTACATTGAGGACAAGATGATTGAGAAAGGAAACTTCAACCCTTACGTCACACGGTCTACAATCGACCAACGAGCGTACCCACAAGGAGAAGAACGAGTACGGTTCAACAAGTTATTTGACGCTGTGTTTGCACATATGGCTCAGGAGTACCCGTTACGACAAAGTGAAGACGGTAAGCCAGAACTAAATGCACGTTTCAAAACCAAAGACAGTTCACAGACAGTCGTTGCAGGGAGTCACGCTATCCCATTCTTACGAAGTGTGAAAAAGCGGTTCGGACTAGACTTTGACGTGCGGTTTGTAGATACAATCCTAGTACAATCATTCGACAAAGCTAAAATGCGAGAACGTGCAGAAGCGTGGGGTGCAACACTAGGGAATACAATCGTACTAGCTAAAGAAATCACTCGCTGGACTGGTCAACACGAAGTGGGACACCTTATATTCGATAACCTAGATAAAATCCGTGTCTTCAAAGATGAGGGTATTACAAAGCAAGCACTAATCAGAGCACAAGCTGAAAAAATGCGTAAAGCTGGCAACCTAAAGTTTGTCGGACGTATCGGAGTACAAGAGTCTCGTCTATTAGAAGAACAAATTATGCTCGACTTTGAGCAGTACCTCGAACAGAAGTACCAGCCAGACGCACCACTACTTAAAAGGTTCTTCTTACTACTGAAGCGAGCAGTTATGCGGTTTGCCCGAGCTATTCAAGCTACAGACGGTAACATCATCACTGAGTTCTACGAGACAATCGACGAGGGACAACAAATCCAAGAGACAATGATACCGCTAGAAACGGACGGTATTCTTAGTGCCTACATCGAGAGTGTTCGACAGGGAGAATTAAGCTATGAGATTGCAGAAAAGATGATGGGCGGTGCTCGGTTCAAAATACGAGAGGAAACAGACAAGGTTCTACAGAAGATTAAAGTTGAGTACAACAAAACTGAGACGCAACTTACTACCAAACAGGAAGAGCTACAAAAGCGAGAAGACCAACTCACAGCCGAGATTGAACGCAAAGGGCGACTAGCTGAGAACGTGGAAGAAACCCCAGAATCAGTACGCAAGCTACGAGCTAACACTACAAAGTCTGGCGAGCTTACCGAAGCTGGTGTATCTAAACTAGATGAGTACGACTTTGAAAACCCACAAGAAGCCGAAGCTGAGATTGCTGAGTATGTAAAAAACAAAGCTGAACTACTCGAAGCCCGTAATAGTCTCGGGAAAGTACGACGTGAAATCGCTATGCTAAAGCGTGGTAGCAAGACTGACAAGGCAGTACTAAGAGACATTGAGCGTAAGCTGAAAGCAAGACAAGAAATGCTAAAGCGTAAAGACTACTACGTTGATATGGGAGTCGGACAAGGAAAGAAAGAGCAAATGAAGATGATTAGAAAGCGTGGACGTGCCTTAAATGACTTGCAAGACCTAATTGGACTATCAGACGCACGAGCGAAGTCACTAATTGGCGACCTTACTAAGCAGAAAATCCACTTAATGAGTGAGCAAGAGTTTGATAACTTCATTATTCGGTTTACCAACCAAGGTTCAGACCTAGCAAATAAGCTGTTTGAGCAAGACTCAGTTCGTTCTCTTATCCAAGACCGACGGTTCAATAAAGAAGATAACCTACGTAAAGCAATGAAGTTGCCTACTATCGGTAAAATGAGTGCCGAGCAAGCACAGCTATTCTTTAATGCCCTACAAGAGTACAAGCTAGGTGATACATTCCTTACCCAGCGACAGCTAGAGACTATCCACCGTACTGACTGGGGCGGTAAGACTAAGCGTGAAATGCACCAAGCTATATTTGAGCGTACCAACATTACCGAAGAGGATATGAAGAACGTACAGACTGATAATATGCAGAACTTCAAAAACTGGCTGGTACTGTCTCGAAGCAACCCAATGTTTGCGTGGCTAGTAGACCAACGTTTCAAAGCTGAAATACAAACGCAAAGTGAAGTAGTAATGTTTGAGGAAGAAATGAATAAGGTAATGAAGAAAGCCCGAAAGTCTCGGACTCGCTCATTTGTTGAAAGTGTCCGACAGCTAGTAGCACCAATGGACGAGCTAGTGTTTGGTTACATCGAAGCAGAGAATAAAGAGCAATATCGTATCGACAACGAAATGACTAAAGAAGAAGTCGAAGCGTCTCTATGGTTAATGACTCACTTGTTCCTACCAGCTAAGGAGTATATGAGCACTGAGTACGCTATGAACACTCGGGAGAACTACATCACCCACATCAGACGTGGAGTTGGAGAAGCCTTTATCCAGTCGCTAGAAGAGGTAGACGAGAACGGAAAGCGTACCAGCGTACCTAAAGCAGTAGTAACTGCTGTACGTGAGTTGTTCAAAGCACAAAAAGAAGACGAAATGGGCTTTACCATTATGGCTGGACAGACAGGAAAGGTTATCGCTTTTGAAAAGTGGTTTCAGTTTGCTATGCCCCGAACTGGTGGACTAATGCCTAGTAAGAACGTAGCAAAAGTTTCACTTGCCTATGCGTCGGTGTACTACAAGAAGAAAGCCTTGGATAAACTTGTGCCAGAAGCAATGGCACTATTGAAAGTGCAAGAAGAAATTAAGGGTTACACCCAAAAGGGACTACCACTAGACCCGTCAATCAGAGAGTTTACTGACAAGTTCCTTAATGACGCTAAGGGTAGAAAAATCACTATCCTATTCAACCAAGGCAGTACTGCTGACAATGCTTTACGTCTTGGTGTAGCGTGGACAGCCTTTAAGTTCCTCGGTTTCCGACCAGTGCTCGGTATGGTGAACTTCATCGGTGAGTTCGTCGGAGTCACACGAGCTACTACATCTAAAGAGAAGTGGAGAGGGCTTACTCGTTCATTCCAAGTAAGCAAAGCTAATAGAGTTGGAGAGAAAGGACGTTACTTTACTGGACGTAACCCACTTACAGAGCTGTTCGACCCACAGTTCGAGATAACTACTCGGGTAAAAAATGCGGCTATGGTTCTGTTTTCACTGGCTTCATTCTTTAACAACCGTTTCTACCTAAGAGCTAAAATGACTGAGACAGAGTGGCAGAACGAGCTTATGGAAGATGAACGTATGCTTACAATCGTAAAAGAAATAAGTAAGTGGCGTAAAACACCGTTCTACATCAGTTCTCTAGCTGGTAGTACGTCAGAAGCGTCAGTGTTCAACCAGTTTGCAACGTGGGCATTACCTATCTTCAACACTACAATGAGTGATACCCAACAACTTATTAAACAGGGACGAGAAAAAGGCTGGAAAGAGGGCTTTACCAGTGAGGAAGCTAAATCACTCGGTACTACAATCGCACTTATCGGAACTATGTGGTTTATTGCAATGGCTATTAAAGCTGGTGCTGGAAGCGACGACGACGAACGAGACATCTGGTTCTACATCACCCGTGAAATGAACACAATGATTGGTGCTTTCCAAGTGGTTTGGGACGTAGAGGGTAGAGCACCACTACTGTCACAGTTATGGGACTTACAGGAAGCTATTGTTCAACTAATTACTCAGGAGAAATACAAGCGAGACGGTGAGGGCTACACACTCGGAGACTTGAAAGCGACTAACTCTTTCCGAAAACTACTTGAACCAACCTTTGTGCGAGACGGACGAGAGTTTGTCTTTGGAGAACAGGAGCGTGGAGATAGACGTGGTGAATTACTACAAGAAGCAATCAGTAGCGGAAACTTTGACCCGAGAATGATTGCTGAGACTCTTAACCCGACTGACTGGAACAACCAAGGTTCAGACACCCGAACACCAGAGAAGCAGTTAGAATACCAAGAACGAAAGGTAGCTGACGTGACAATGGAGTACAACTTATTGAGTAAATACGGAGACAGTAAGATTGCTGAGATTGTATTAACTGTCAATAACAACGGGGAACGGGTACAGAAAATGATAGAATATGGTGAAGAAGTAGGACACGACAAGGTTTACACTGAGCTGAGAAAAATCTACAAAGACAAGTCTCTTTGCGGAAACCAGAAGAACAAAACTGTCTGTCCTGTAAGTGGTCAATTATTCGACGAGTATCGTAAAACACAAAAATAGCTCATGGCAAAACTCACAATCTACTTAATTAGCGACTCACCAACTGGACGTATTGAACGTTTGTACAAAGACAAAGTAGACTTTATTGTAGCTAAAGTAGGTGCTGATATACCTTGGTCAGACTACAAAGCCCCACTGTATCGACTACCAGAGCGAGAATGGATAGACAATTACACTGAGCATATTTACGATACTCACGGTAGAGACGTAGACGGAGTAATGTTTGTACTTAACGGCTGGGAGAATGGGACACGTAGACTTAACGGGCTACAGCCGAGTTTTCTATCTAACACCTACGATACGATGTTCGTTCGACATAGAGTAGGAGAAGAGCAAACAGCTTTTCACGAAATCAAACACTTAGTAGATAATTTGGTTCGAGTACACCTTGCAAAGAAACTAGGACTCTTGATTGGTGTAAAGGATTGGGACGACGACGTTGTTCATGCAGAGGGTAAAAAATACGATTTCAGGTATCGACTGGACGAAGCGTGGGTATATATTGAAGAAGCAATAAGAATAAGACGAACGTATAGGAAACTAAATATAATCAAACGGTTACTAGCTGAAATAATAGTTTTGATTAACTCTATGAAAGAAGAGCGTAAAGACCATTTCACCTCTGAGACTGGTGAAATCGACGAGCCAATTAAGCAACCAGTTTTGTCTAACCGAGAAAAGCTACACGCCCTAGCTGTTTCTTTTCTTGGTGTGGACGCTTCACCCAGCGACTTAGCCCCAGACGAGCTAGGTTGTGCTGAGTCAGTATCAAATATAATCAACGCACTAATATCGTTTCCTATAATCACAGGAACTTGGACGTTGTGGGACAAGCTAATGAAAGACGCTCGTTTTGAGTCTGTAGGAGTACCAATGGCAGGTGATATAATCATTTCACCAACTGCTACTGGCAACGGTTCTATTGTCGGACACGTTGGTATAGTGACGTTTGAAGATAGGATTATGTCTAGCGATAGTTACAAACAGGGTAAGTTCTTGACGAACTTTACCCTTGTAACTTGGCAGAACCGCTATATGAAGAAAGGTGGTTTCCCCGTTTACTACTTTCGTTTGAAGTAGCATTATTCAATTAAGTAATCATTATGTTTACAGCAATTCTAGTAGTCGTTGCACCGTTTATGGTGAACGCTATCACAGGTTTAATCAAGATGTTGCCTACGTTTAGCGAGCTACGTGTCTCACGTCGCCCAGTTATTCGTATGATTGCCGCACTCGTATCATTTACCTACGTGGTACTCGGTATGTGGATTGACCCTGGCAGTATTAGTGACACAGCACTTATAGAAGCAGTTTCGGCAGTAGGACTTACTGTTGTCGCTTGGTTTACTTCACAGGTAACGTACACACAGTTCTTTAAGAAGTAGTATACTTATTAAATTAGTTTAATTAAAAATATATATGGCAAAGTTTGAAGTAGTTACAGCAGAAGAAACAGTGAACATTAATGGTACTCTCCGAGAAAACGGTGAAATCGTTGAAATCACTGACGAAGAACGAGCCGCAAAACTCGTTGAACGTGGCGACCTAAAGCCAGTTGAAAGTGAAGAAGCACCACTAGCAGACGCAAGTGCAGTAGTAGACGGACAAAATGACTCCGTAGTTGACGCACCGCAAGCGGTTGCTCCTACGGAAACACCTGCTGACGTATCGCAAGGTACGCCAGTAGCACCAGAAAGCGATGGTGGAGCAGTTGTGGAGACTGCTGGAGCTGACGCTGGAGTAGCACAGCCGACTGGTGACACACCTCCGACACCAGTGTCTACCCCAGAAGACGCAACGGACAAGCCAGATACGCCACAAGCGTAGTTTGGGACACAGGGGCTTGCCCCCTGTTATCAACAAGTAGCTCAGTTGGTAGAGCTGGAGAATACACCTAGGCGGTCTGTGGTGACACAAATCGGTATATCCTGTGCGTTGGTTCGAGTCCAACCTTGTTGAAATGTTAAGACGTACACCACTTGGTAGAGGAACGAAAACACTCAAGCGTAGTGGGTTCAAGTCCCGTGGCAGTGGTTTGAAAGCCACAAAATCGCTCACAGCGAAGAAAAGTATGAATAAAGTGGGAAAGGTCGGTAAAGCCAACTTAGACGCTAACAAGCTCATCAGAGCTTACTTAAAACGTAATCCTATACAGTATTGTGAGTTGGGTTTCGATGATTGTTTGGGTACATCCTTTCTACAGATAGCTCACAAGCACCCAAGAGCGTGGTACAAAGGTGACGTAGAGTTACTGGCAGACCCAAAACTATGGATTGTAGCGTGTCAGAATTGTCACCAGACGCTCGACAAACGTACCGACGAGTCAAAACAGCTAACAGAGACAGTGTTTGAACAACTACGCCCGTGATAGAATAGAAAAGCAACCACTGTTGCACGATACTTGCCATAAGCGTCGTTCAGAAAAAGCCCTTGCTACGGGGCTTTTTCTATTTGTACACAAGTTGTCCCCAGCGTGTAAAGTTAGTATAGTGTATAGTAAGTAAGTATTTTTACTAAATAACGAAATCTTATGGCAACAAGAAGAATGATAAGTTTGGACGTAGTAGATACGGACGCATTTTTAGAAATGCCAACATCAACCCAAAATCTCTATTTTCACCTATCGGTTAGAGCAGACGACGACGGTTTTTTATCAAGTCCGAGAAAAATAACAAGAACAATCGGAGCGAACGAGGACGATTTGAAACTACTCTTTGCGAAGAAGTTTCTCATCAACTTTAATGGTGGTATTTGCGTCATTAAGCACTGGAGAATGAACAACTTTATTGCGAAAGACCGCTACACCGAGACTAAGTACATAAACCTAAAACGAACCTTATTTATAAGGAAAAATGGAGCTTATACACTTAATGATAACGGGCAAGCGGTGCGTGTTCCAGACGGTCATTTTACTCTTGATAAACTGATTGTTAACGACTCGTCAACAATCTGTGAACCCAGTATAGGTAAGGTTAGTAAAGTAAAGGTAAGTGAAGATAAGGAAAGGTTAGTCAAGGACACTCAGTTCGATACTTTTTGGCAGGAGTATCCAGTTAAAAAAGAAAAGAAGAAAACCAGAGAGAAGTTTATGAAGCTCACTGTTGAAATCCAACAAACCATTATTGCTGACGTAAAAAAGAGGAAAGACTTAGACTCACAATGGAAACGAGGTTATGTACCTCACCCAACGACATATTTGAACGGGGAAAGGTGGGAAGACGAAATCGACAGTAGAGACTTAGGTAAAAAACCAGACAAATCAGTTTCAATGGTATGAAGTACTACTACATCATTATGTTCGACGGTCACATCATCGAACTACCCTACACAGCCGAGAGTATAAAAGGAGCATTTGCTGAGTGGAGACAGGGCGGTATTATTCTCACTAAAGATAAAGGTGGTATTCACGGCAGTAGCATATCGAAGATACTACCAGCCGACGAGTACAAGAACTGGTATCTATCAACTAAACCTAAAGAGTACATATTGGACGGGACGTGGAGAGACGGTAAAGAGCATGGAGTAATCAGGAGAGAGAAGTGGAAGCTCAAAGAAATAGCTGACTCAAAGAAGCTACAACTAGCTGAACCAGAAGAAGTAGAGCTTACCTCAACCGAGAGAACTGAAAAACTAGCTAAAATGAAAGAGAGCTTGCGTACCAAAATGGTACTGAAGTAATCCCCACACTCACTACATACTGACTTTACAAACCAGAACAAAGAATATATACTGAGTAAGTTATTAAATAACGATAAGTTTATGGCAGAAGATTCAAAAGAAGTAGCACAAGTGGCAAAGGTAGAGACGATACAGGAGCGACCACAGCAAGTAGCACAACCAGACCATTCAGTAGAAGCCTTTATTAGCCAAGCTATCGACAAGCAGTTGCCGATTGAAACTATCGAACGTTTCCTAGCTATGCGTAAGGAGCTACGGCAAGACCAAGCAAAAGAAGCGTTCACTATGGCAATGGCTCAGTTCCAAGCAGATTGTCCAGTAATTGCGAAGACTAAGGAAGTGAAGAATAAGTCGGGACAGGTGACATATCGCTATGCACCGATTGACTCAATCATTATACAAGTGAAGAAAGTTCTAGGTGAAAACAAACTAGCTTACGACTTCACAGAAACACGAGACGAAACTAGAGTAACGGTTACTTGTACTATCACGCACTCACTAGGGCATACGAAGACATCATCATTCACAGTAGAGATTGGCTCAGAAGCGTTTATGACTGACACTCAGAAGTACGGAGCAAGGAATACATTTGCTAAACGGTACGCCTTTATGAACGTACTAGGTATTGCTACAGGTGATGAAGATACTGACGCTAAGGAGATTGAAGCACCAGTACCTAAAGCACCAAAGCTACCAGCAGACCCGAAAGCGAAGATTGTGGCACTCATGCGACAGCTAGGACACTCAGACCCTAACTCAATGAAAGACCGAGTTATAGAGTTTACCCAGCTTGACCCGAACGACCCGACCAACACCCAAGAAATTGTAGACCGATTATCAGTCCTACTAAGCGAAATGGATAATGAAAATAACTAAGTTTGACGACAAGCAGTCTTGGCTAGAAGCCCGACTGACACGTATCACAGGTTCACGATTAAAAGATATTATCGTAAAGCGAGGGACGGCTAAGAAAATGGGGTACTACGAGCTTATTGCAGAACAGCTTACTATCCCAGAAGACGGAAACGAGCTGGCAATGGATAGGGGGACACGACTAGAAGAAGAAGCAATCGCAGAGTTCACCAAAGCCACAGGCAAGCTAGTAAACACAGACCTTGTAGTGTGGGAACGGGACGACAACTCACGTATTGCTATCTCACCAGACGGAGCAATCATCGAAGCTGACGAGGAGACTATCAAAGAAGCAATCGTAGTAATGGCAATGGGAAGCCGAGAAGCGGTAGAAGCTAAATGCCTAGCGTCCTCAAAACACCTACAAGCGTTCCTCACTCAGAAAATCCCGAACGAGTATGTAGACCAGTCAATCCAGTACTTTGTTGTAAACAACAACCTAGAGAACCTATACTTTGCGTTCTACGACCCGAGACTAGTGGTAAAGCAGTTCTTTTACTTGAAGATAACCAGAGCTGACGTGGCAGTAAAAGTGGAGCAGTATTTACTAGAGCAATCATCAACACTGTCCGAAGTGGACGCTGTAGTAGCAGAACTAACTAAAATCTAAGTATGTTGCATTTAGTCATTGAAGTAATCGAGAACTACGAGGGAACAAGAGTTGTCGGAATTAGAAAGATAGGGAATGGAGAGACTCGACTAACCAAGTACACCAAAAAAGTAGACCTAGAGCGACTGGGAGACGCAGAGCAACAGAGCAAGGAAATTAACATTCAAGCAACCGACTTATTAGACGCACTAAGGAAATCAGAATAGCTTATGGAAATAGTACACATTGAAGCATTGAAAATGGACAACGGAGAAATCCTTTGTAACGGAGTGAGTATTGGTTATGAAAAAAACCTAAAGATTGTTAAAAGATTTGACGCAATTACAGGTGAAGAAATAATTGAAACAAAATAGCTTATGGCTCGTCGGAAACGTAAGTACTTCATAAACATACCGAAAGCAATAAGTTTCTTAAAAGACGCATATGGATTAAACGCAGTTGAAGTCAATTTTTATCACCTAAAAGTAAGACACCCAGACTTTGTTGGAACATACAACTGGTATCACACTAGAGGGACAGTCGTAGTTGAAAGAGAGGGAAACGTTGGAAACATAGGAAACATAGGAACAGAAGAAGAACTAGCTTTACTAATAAATAAACATATTGAAAACAGACTTTATGGAAACCGAACTTAAAGAAGTATCAGTAGTAGACCAAGTAGCAGAACTTGCAACCATAACTGGAACAACGTTCGAGTTTGAAGTGCAGGAGCTTACTAAGCTCAACGAAAGTGCAAAGGCTATTACCTCAACCGAGGACGAAGCATACAAAGACGTGAAAGCAAAAATGGTAGAACGTCGTAACTACATCAAGAACTATTGCCTTGACGCTCGAAGAGAGATTAAAAAAGTAGCCAGTAGTGTGAGTGAAGTTGAAGACGCACTGTACCAGCTATTTGTACCCGAGGAGAATCGACTAATTGAAATTGCTAATAAGGAGAAAGAGGAACGACTAGAAAAAGAGCGAGCAGTATTGCTACCAGACCGAAAGGCACGACTAGACGCTATTGGAGCTGAGTACTTGGACGAACAAATCACCTCAATGGACGCAACAGTGTTCGAGAGCTTTTACCAACAGTGTGTAGCCGATAAGAATGAAGCTGTACGGCTTGAAAACGAGCGTGTAGCGAAAGAAAACGAAGATAAGGCAAAACAGCTAGAGTGGGAGTCTAAAGCACAGGAGAGAGCAGACCAAGCCCGAGAGGAAGCCGAAGAAAAGGCTGAGGAAGCCCGAGAGATTGAAGAAAAGCAACGAAAAGAGGAAGAAGCTCGAAAGTTAAAGGAACGAACCCAGAACCGACAAAACCATCTTGTAGACAAACTAGGACTTACCGAGACAGGTACAAGCCTAGTACTCGACGGCTTTATCGAAGTACCAAAGGCAGAGCTAGTAGACATGGACGGGGACGTGTGGAGTTCACTTGCTCACCGTATCAGTACCGAGATTAACAGCCGAGCTAATGCAGAGCAGGAACGTATTGCTAAAGAAAAGCTAGACGCAGACGAACGGTTTAACAACTGGCTCAACTCACACGGAGTAACCGACCCCCACAACTCACCAGACTACCTACTACAAGACTATGGGACTAAGATTGTGCTTTATAAGGAAGTTTCAGTGTACGAGAAATAGTATGCCAGCAAGAAAAAAAGAACCAGTACCAAAGACTATTGCTGATGTCTTTGAGGAAGCAAGAGCAGTCATAACTATTGGCTGTGGTGACGGGTACGCAAGTATCACACTACAAAACAATGGTAAACACTCAGTACAGTTTATTGCTGAAAACGGGTGGGCAGAAGAAGATATGTCTCACGAAGCTGATGACTTACTAAAAGTAACTGAGTTTATAAAGAACCTTAATGCACTTAGGTTGCAGGAATACAACACTTAATATGGCACGTAAGATACTCATTCAAGCCGAACCATACAAAGACAGTTTCAAACTGACTATCCCAAGCGAGTACAACCGTTTCGCCCTAAAGGAAATGGTACGCACTGGTAAAACTACCTTGTTTGAGTTGATACCCCGTATTAGAAGCTCAAAGAACCAGCGAGGGTACTTAGAGGGAGCTGTAGTACCCGTGTACGCATACTGGCAGTACGGATTAGACCCGAGACTACCAAGTAAGGACATCGACATCAGAGACTTATTCAAGGCAGACTTCTGGTACGACGTAATCAAGAAGCGAGACGGCTCACCCCGTAAAACATTGAAGTCTTGGAGTAAACAACAGAACCAAGTACTAGATAAATACACTGAGTGGGCTAACGAGAACGGAGCACCAGTACCAAACGAGCAACTATACAAGCTATGGGAGGACGTGTACTCAATGGACACCCGTTGGAGTCACTACTGGGACTGGCTAGAGTTTCTGGGACTTGACCACGACTCAATGCCTAGCAAGGAAACAATCGAAGCTAAATTATCCACCGTAAAGAAAACATAATAATGGAACAGCAAACAAAAGACGCAAAGATTTACGCAATGTATATCAAGACCAAAGGCACTAAGAATACCGTCAATGACATTGCTACTAAGTTCGAGTGCTCAAGAATAGCGGCTTACGACTCAATCAACCGAGTAGAGCAAGGCAATCAAACAATGATACTTAAAGCCTTAGTAGAAGCTCGCAACGAGATATTGTGGAAGTACCAGTTCCAAGCTATTTGGACTGCTTTGAACACAGAGAACACCCCAGAGTTCAAGGCTGAACGGGTAGAGACAGTCAAAAGAATGGCTGACGCTGGTATGCCGACAGGCTTAATAGCTAGTAAGACGGGAGTAGCTCGTTCTACTGTAATGATTTACTTAAAATAATCTAAACTAAATATATGAAAACAACAGTAATCCAAGCAAACATCAACTCAGACGACATTGTTGAAAAAGCCCTAGAGCTATACGTGAATTTAACGAAAGCCTTTGAGTCAGAAGACCGAGAAGAATTACCTTGCACCGCTACTTACGCCGCAGGACTGGTAGCAGGACTTATTGCACTACACCTACCAGCAAAAGACGCTATTCAGATTGCAGAAATGGTAAAAGCTGTTATCGACGAAGCCGAAGCTGAGGACTGTGACTGCTCACGTTGCCGTAAAAACAAATAGTTATGAAGAAAACACAACGAGACTGGGTTGTAAAACAGCTTAAAGAGAAAGGTTCAGTTACTAGAAACGAAGCCTTGCAGGTGTATATATCACGGCTAGGAGCTATCATTTGCGATTTACGCAAAGACGGCTGGGAGATAGACGGAACGTGGGTAAAGACAGCTAATGGTAAAGACTACAGCTACTCACTGACGAACCGACCAACTAAACGTGTATCAAGCGTTGTTGTAATAGGCGGTAAAGCCGTTGAAACATTCAAAAACGTCCCAGTCTAGGTGATATACTATAAGTAGACCAGCAACCACAGGAGGGAGACAATGGCTAATGAGTTTCAAGAATACCTACCACTGGACGAGAGGTTTCGCAAAGCGGAACAGTTCACACTGGAGCTGGAAGTTCCAAAACCACAACCGACAACGGAAATGACCGACGGCAGTTGCCCACATCACAAAGTGTTTGTGTACGGCTGTCCGTATTGTGACCCCCGTTGAGGTGTGCGTTCTGTCACGCTGTACGAAACAGCAAGGAACTCATTACCTACCGTGGTACAACGTTCTGCTCAATGCAACACGCACTACTCTATTACCGAAAGTGAGGTGGTCTTTATCTAATAAGTGGGCTAACCCCCCACTTTTTCTTTTCCACAGGTACACAGTGACAATGTAAAGTTATGATGTAGTATATACATATAATCAATAACAATCATTATGCAATCCAATAATTACAACAACCTACAGTCATACGGTAAGAAATACCTACAGGAGCGACGTTTTAATAACCGAGTAGCGAAGATTAAAACCATTGCACTACACGTAGTAACGTTACTGGCTTGTATATCACTAATCGGAGTATTCTATTACCCCATAGTAAAGGACGTGTTTGCGGCTGATTTAGAAGAAGAACCTGCGATACCCCAGCCAGCACAGGTTGAAAAACTAGAGCTGGCTAAGGAGGTAAGAGTAAAAGTAGTAATAGAGTGGACAGAGGAACGTATTGTCGAGGAAATCCACAAAGTATTCCCAGACGCACCGTATATGGAAGACGTAGCCCGTTGCGAGGGCAGTAGAGGTGGCTTACTTGACCCGACAGCATTTAACCCAACCAACGGAAGTAATGACAAAGGCATATTTCAAATCTCAGAGTACTGGCAAGGCGACCACTACCGTTCTCACGGCTTCACAGATATGAAAGACCCAGCCCAGAACATAGCGTTCGCTAGAATACTGTTCGACATAGGAGGACTGAGTGACTGGGAAGCGTCCCGACACTGTTGGAGTTAGTCACAGCTTACACAAAATGTAATAATAAAATGTAGTATAATAAGGATATATGAAACCAGCACACGAGTATTTGTACTTCATCATCGAGGGCTTAGTAGCACACAAAGACTCTATTCGAGTGATTGAAAGTACCGACGAGATAGGATTAACCCTTACTGTCACCGTACACAAAGACGATATGGGGAGACTTATCGGACGAGACGGCAACACCGCCAAAGCCCTGCGAGCAATCATCAGAGCTTACGGTATGACAACCCAGACGATTATCACCGTGAAGATTAACGAACCCAACTAACATTATCGCTTATGGCAACTGATTTTGAGAAAGACATCGACCCAAGAGACTACTTTGACTACCTAGAAGACCTACGAGACAGTGGTGTAACCAATATGTTTGGTGCAGTACCGTTCCTGCAAGAAGAGTTTGGATTAAACCAATCGGACGCACGTTTTGTATTGTCGAGCTGGATTAAGAGCTATGGTAAAGAAATAGAATAGCTTATGAACACTACTTACCCCACTACTACTGTAGAAGATACCTTAACGACTTCAGATATGAATGAGAAACTTACAATGGCTAAAGAAGCCTTTGTTTTCCGTGACCAATACATCGAACACCTTATTTCAAAGGACTCAACCCCAGATATGCTGGAGTATTTAACTATGTTTGACGCTTCACGAGAACTCTACGAACGAGACATTGCTGGTATTAAGAGTAAGTACAAGAGCTTATGAGAAAATACATTGTCTATCTATTTGCTGTAATTAAGTAACCATGAAAATCTACACTATAAAAAATGAACACGGCACACTTTTTCCAAAAGCAGTATGTGAATTGCCAAGAAAAGCTGAGTCAGTAGTAGACGGAAAAATTGTTGAAGTAGACTACGGCTTGGAA
>Ga0136591_1000382_pt1 | contig 19012 bp, 16 predicted proteins | sample AntRauMFilla3767_FD_104929 | JGI IMG/M metagenome (GOLD analysis project Ga0136591, IMG submission 104929) | Saline lake microbial communities from Rauer Islands, Antarctica - Metagenome Filla 3 #767 | ecosystem: Environmental > Aquatic > Non-marine Saline and Alkaline > Saline | place...
GTTTCCGGTTCATCAGACATCTCGTTTATGGTGGCAATAGTATCACCTACGTTGGTGTCCGGAATCATTGAACCACTACATAGGGATTACTTCTTGATGCTCAATTAGCGCAAACAAGCGTAAACATTCATTATTTTTCTTTTCATATTCTTTTGGTAGGTCGAATCTCCAGTCCATTTAGGTAACTCCTCCTGCGGGCGGCGATTTTCAGCCCATTAGTTCTCATGCTTTGCAGATTACGGGATTCTGTTTGAATGGTCAGGCATGATGGATAGAGCACTTCGAATATCCTCTTCTTTGACGCTCGGTAATTCAGTACTTTCGGATTCCAGACATCGCATTTCGGCACTGTAGTCGCGAATACCTGATTCTTTATGGTAAGGCGGTTTTCCAGCTCGCTCACTAGCGTTGTTGACGGCGGTACGCATAGTTGACGCTATGCCCTCGTTGATGATTGACGAGAGGGTTAGGTTTATTGGTCTATCCTCTATTTCAGACAGCTTCCGTAGCTCAAGTATGGCGGACTCATCAGTTCTCAGTTGCAAAAGAAGTCCGACGGCTTGTTGGTTCGGAATAGAGTAAATGTTATCCACCTTATTTTGATATCGTTCTAGAGCCCTTTCTGCCGCCCTAGACAGGCTTTCGTATCTCTTTTGATTGCCAGCGTCTTCGGCAGATTTCCTCTCCTGCTCAATAGTCTCGAGCCCATGAAGAAGAGCGAGCAACTCTTCCAATTCAGTTTCTCGAATCTTAACCAGATCCTTTGTGTCGCATCCTGTGAGCAGCCTGCCCACATCGGTAGGGCGATTTGAGTTTTCGTTCATGATCATACCTTTTGTCGTTGCCAAAATGCTTTGATCAGATATCCATGAGCTACTTGCCTAAAAGCTTATGGTTAAGCTACGACACATAATGCCGCCGAAAACTCAACACATTACTTTTTTGAGGCGACAAAGCACGTCGCGTTCTCAAAAATAATTTAGGTTCGCGAAAAACTAGCCTTGATGTGCGGGCTCATCATTTCAAGAGTTGAGATCTTCCCGGACGACTTCGATCAGTAGCGCTACTGCCAGGCTTTTTCGGGGTCGCTGCCAAAATTGTATAGTCTTGTCTCTCGCACTGCGGCCCTCGGTTTCGTGTGCCAGTCTTATAACTGGCTTCGCTCGAAATCATCTGTCGATGAATATTGAACATTACTAAGCCAGTACGTTTTATCCCATGGGGGTAGTTCTGCGGAGCTTCAATATTGAACGGGAGGAGACCATCGAGCTGAAAAGAGCATGGCGGACCCGCCACGCTCTCCATCTACTAGCACTTATTTTCGGGACCTGCGAAGTTTGACGTCTGACAGGTGCAGCAAAGGGTCAGTTCCCAACAGCGCCATTTTCTCGGAGCAATGTCTTAACGTCATCCATGCAAGCAGCCTCTGCGTGGGATAGAAGTGACGTTTCTTCTTCATCGGTTTGGTTTACATTGAGCTTCTCTTCTTCCAGCCCCTTTCTAATAAGTGCAAGGGCTTTTTCTTCATCATCATCAAAGTTAATTGCTTCTAGGAGTTCACTGTATAGCCCTTCATCAGACCATTTCATGAGGCACCTCTCTTATTCAAGTTTGCTAAATTTTCGATTTCACGTCAGTAATACGCCAGCGTTAATCACTCTGGTCTTTAGAGTAGACTTGGATTCATGGTTTACAAGCACCGGGGTAAGTCCAGTTTGTCGCTGACTGTCCGGACCAGCTCTGGGAATCGAACTTTACCTACGTATCTATCTGAAAAGCTGGTTGTATGTGGCCCTCGTTGTCAATGCTTTTGCCCGCCGTATCGTGGGTTGGTTTGTCAGTTGCACGATGACCACGGACTTCGTGCTTGAGGCGCTAGAACGAGCACTTTACGCCCTTCAGCCCGATAAATCGGAGGACTTGATTCACCACTCTGACAGGGGGGCGCAATTCACCAGTGGAGACTACCAACGCTATCTCGGTAGCAACCGTCTGGTGACCAGCATGAGCTCAGTGGGTCACTGCGGCTATAACGCCGCCTGCGAGGGCTTCTTCGGAATGCTCAGACGGGAGCGAATTCACCACCGGCGCTACCGCTCTCAGAACGAAGCGCGAGCTGAGGTATTTGACTACATTGAGCGGTTCCATAATCCCAGGATGCGACGTAGAGTTGCCGCTCAGGACAGAAAGTTGTCGGCCGCTTTAAAACCGTCCGTGGAAATTGGGTAGAACCCTGATGCCACGATGGAGACTTTCGAGCCGGGGACGGAACACCCGGATTTCAAGGCAGTGCGGGGTTTTCTTTTTGGCGCGAATGGCATGGCATCGGATAGTGTCCAGGGGCCCGGCCTTCACGAAACCTGTCGTCGATTGACCGATTGGCATCAGGAAAAAGTGTGAAGCAGGCGCTCCTTGCTCGCTACTTTTTATAGAACCTCCTTTGATCAAATTTGAAAAAGTTAGCCCGAATACGCAGCATCAAAGATTCGTTAATGATGGGTTCGACCAATGGCCTTTGCTGATAATGAAACCAACCCCTAAAATCGATGCGGTCCTGGTTAAATCTACGTTGGGGTATGATTCGGAAATCCGTAAAATACTGTTCAGGGTTAGTTGACCACTACACTTCTGGTAGTGCGGGGATGCAACGAGCCACAGCAAACGGAGGTGGCAAGTTGCTACAATGAAACTAAACCTTGCAGGAGATTCACCATGCCCAACAAACCCCCTTCAGAAAAAGAGCTGTTGGACGGTCTTGATGCAAAGGGAGCACATGCAGATGAACTCGCAAAACCGCTCCCTCAGGAGCTGACACCGCTGGAACGCCTGAAAGGTTCGGTGAAACGGTACGATCGGCCGACTGATTCCGTGTGGGACGAATATTTCGATTCTCACGAAAGCGTAACCGATAATTTTATGCAAGACAGAGATCAGCCGCCTCAAAGTCGCGATTAATGACCAGCCCCTACATCACTGGTCAGACTGCGCTCTGCACTATGCAACCAGGGCGCCCAAAACCGTTCTGGCATAGCATGGGATCACCCGCTGTCTGGAAAATCGCTGGCCAGAATTTCCCGGATACCTCATTTTTTTTCGACGAGCGGGAGATCGTAGATATTGCGGAGTATCTGGCTCTTCTCGGAATACAGGCCAAGGTCACCAAGTCCGCCAGTTATGAACGTGCCACCTTTGATCTGCTATACCACCACATAGAGCAACGAGGACAGGTGGTTCCGAATGTTCAGCCATCTGACATTAATGACGTGGTGGATTTCGATCGAGTACGCAAGTGGATCGAGACATTAGAGACGGCTGGAAAGCTGGCATCCGGGCAAGCTATGCGGGCCTGGCTGACAGCGGGCGGGACCTGGGTAGACGTGGAGATGTGAACACTCCATCGGCAAGACAATGACGGTTGTTTTATAACAGAACCTGACAGTGTGCTATCGGTCGCCTAAACAAGCTAAGGTCCAGGATTGGTTCAAAACAGCCCTCTAGTTCACCTGGATAGTTTCAGCGCCGTTGCGGACGCCATTGTGTAAATGACTTTCGCTGCTCGGGTGTCGATTTTTCCAGAGCTTTGGCGCTGCGGCGGCAGGCATCCGCCATTGAGGAAATCATGTTTTTTGGCCAGTCAGCATCTTGTTCCAAACCAACGGCAGGCGCCGTCTCCCATTCGCGCAACTCTTCTGGAATGGGGCGTCCAGGTCGCACTGGGCAACCAGATCTTTGAGACTGTAGTCTTTTGGCTTTGTCATCAGTTTGGCCCTGTTCGTTGACAGCTCTTTCGATTAATCCGGACGCTTAGCCTTAGACCGTCTTGAAAATTCTTCCATATTGTCGGGGAAGGTATCGGCGAGAAGATCCGCTCCGCGTTGTCCGATTTGTCGAAGAGCGTCAGTGGACATCCGGAACCTACCGGATACACTTCGTTCGCCTTCAGCTTGTTCAACCAAGTTTCTCAGGTGTCCTCGCCGCCCAAGAAGTGCGGCCGCTGGCGAGGTGCGGCTTCCGCTTCCTGTAAAATTGTCGGGTGTCTGATATTCGCCGTCCCATTCTGCGGCTTTGCGAAACCAAAACACGTCGACGGATTTCAGTTCCACAATGTCATCAAAACCGGTTTCGTAGCCTTCCACACGAACCGGAGTTTCCGGCGGCAGTTTCTGCAACTGCTTGATCAATTCGTCAGCGGTCATCTTTTAGCCTCCCGGGCTTCAGATATCCAGCACAACTGGTGGATTAGTGGGCGCGTATCGGACAGTGCAGGTGCTGGCGTTAATCAGCCGCGTTTCGCCTCGCAGATACCCACCATATCCCTCGTGAATGTGGCCAAAAATGTGCGCCTTTAAGTTTAGCTGGTCGATTCGATGCAATAGATCGATGCACCCTACGTTCTGACAGCGGAATCCCATTCTCGCTTCGTCACCGATTCCGCGGGGTGGCCCATGAGTGATTAATACATCGGTATCCCCGGGAATTTCTTGCCACTTTTCCCGCAGTGGCTGGCCCCGACCCAGCATGAACCACCAGTTCATGAATGGCGGCGTCCAGGGTGACCCCCAGAAACGCTTCCCCTCAATCTCAACACCGTTATCCTCCAGGTATATCGCGTTGGTCAGAGTTTCCCGAGCCAGTTCCGGGGTTTCCTGAAACGCCGCATCATGGTTGCCAGCAATCACGATCTTGTGCCGGTGAGGCAGGGTGCCCAACCAGTCGTTCAGATCCTCCACGTTGTCCAGGGTACCTGTCCCCAGACAATCGCCGGCGTGGATCAGAATATCCCCAACTGGAATCTCCGGGATCCGACGGTGCAGGCTGTGGGTGTCTGAAATGCAAACCAATCGCATGAGCCTCTCACAGGCAACACAAAGATGTTCTTTTTATAACGGAATATGATTTGTGAATATAGTGATGTTTGACCTACAACGTCGTTTAAATTGAACGAATTATTTTCTGTGAAGCGACACCGGTTGTCGGTCCGGTTCTCTATTCTGGTCTCAACGTTCAGCTAACACGGATAAAAGTATGTCTTTCTCTCAAATGTCGATTGGTGTGACAGGACTTGTCATGTTTTGGGCTGTCATCAGTGGCGAGTACTGGGTGATTCCGTTCGCTATTATCGGCGTGGAAATACTGACCGGGTTCGCCGGTTCAATCATGAGCTATTTCGTTAATTAACTGGAAGTGACTCAGGAGGGTTAATACATGCGCCATCGTCAGAATTTCCGCAAGCACAATGGACCTTGCAAGCCGGCCAGAACGTTCATTAATCCTGATGCATCAACGTCAGGTTATACCCGCCAGGCGGATCAGGCGGCCGATGCGGTTCTTAAAGGCACGCTTTGGCTTGGGTATGGTTTCGCGCTTGTAACCTGGTTTGTCGCGGTGAACACCGTCATTGTGTTTACGCAGATGCTGAAATGTAAGTAGCCATAAATGGCTCAAGCGTGTTTTGAACCTTCCTGGCCCAGACAGATCCGGCTGTAGGTTTTGTAGTTTTCAAAATGCTCCGCAGAGGATAGAAAAGCGTTTGGTTGTGCCAGCACTGTGTACCTTGAGTGGAAGTGTTTTTTAAATCCGGCTCGACGATGCCGGCCACCCCCTTTCCGATACAGATGACATGTTCCGGGTTTGCGGAGAGAACAACCTCTCGCGTATAGGAACGCCAGGACTCCTGCAGTGCATCAAACATGCGCGGGATCTTTTTGCCATCCTTATAGAGGGCGACGATACTGGCATCGACGAGCCAGATTCCCTGCTCCTTCATCTGCCGCAGAACTTCGATTTTGTTGCGCAATCGCTGAGTCGTTCCTGTCTTCCCAAGAATAGGGTGAAAGTCATCGGTGGAGATAATGGGGTTGCAGCAGCTGTAAAATATTTTCCAGAACTGCGGTGTGCCGTCCCGTCTTGGGTGATTTATGGAGTTGGTCAGGCTTCTTTCACCGTATCCGAGACAATAGACAAATCGGGCGTAGCGATCGGGGTATCCAGCTAGGTCGGGCAAGGGCGAGGTCGATATTTGCCTGTCGGTGTCGTGGGTGAAGACGTGGGACTCGGCAAGGAGCACGATGCGCACGTTATCCGGTTTAAAATAGCGGCGGTAGGCTTCAACCAGTTCGACGGATTCCAGAGGCTCAATCGCTGAACCAAGCTTTTCTTCGATTTTCTTGTAGGTATCTCTCAGTGCTTGCATACGAGTCCTTTGAGCGGCTTCATAACGGCCTGGATGCGCTCGGGCCATACTTAGGCTTGATCATCATCGAGTGAATTCGGAGCTCTATCTCAATAGGATGCGTTGGATAGAGTGGGGTAGGCAATCGGATGATCAGCCGTTTGTTAGGGCAAGTATGGTGATAACGAAAGGTCCACCGTAACACCTGCATGATCAGAAAGACCAGGGTCCGATTTTCCGCTCTCCGGCCATCGAACCGTTTCGCCGACACAAAGTCCCGGTGATTCCGACATGCAGATGTGATCAATGCATGCGTAGCGGTCGTTTGGATCCCAGTCGACCGGATCGTTTGCTTCGGCGGTCAAGGCAGTCATTCTGATGTCAGGAGCAGCAAGCGCGGCCTCAAGAAGCTCGCGCTGCTTCTTAGAGCCATAATAATGGTACGGCGCGAGGTCTTGGTTAAAATCGCCTGCGACAACGTGTAGTGCATCCGGAAATGCAGCGCGAAGGTTTCGCCAGTCACCAACGTAGGTATGTAACGCTTCTGCAAAGGCCGCTCCACCAGCCGATTTAAAACCACGCCACTGGCTGCCGCCCCATGGCAACACCATTGCGTAAACGACGATTTGGCCGATGTCCGGATGTTCTATGTACGCAGCGGTGCAACGTGCGGTATCCGAGACGAAAGACGGAAGGTGCGATATCGGGTGGCGAGACCAGATGCCTGCCCAGTGTTCTCCCGGCTCTGACTCCCTGTCAGGTTCGCCGCTCATCACCGAGCTGTACCCACTTCCCGGGCTGACAAGTTCATGGGTTTCCGTGAGGATCCAGATGTCGGCATTTATTTGTGAGAGTTTTGCTTGGATGTGCAAACAACGCTTTTGCGAGGGCAAAACCCGCTCCAGATTCCAGTTGCCGATCTTCATGGCGGACTCCTGAATATGGCAATTGGTGCCGTTTATATAAAGTTGCTCGAGCAAAGGCGGCTTTAATACGTGGACTTAACCCTCGTTTGCATTTTTAGTCACCAACATTATTTCCGCGGTAATTAGCGCAATGATACCGAAACAGGAACGCTTACGATTCTCTCTGAAGGATTTCTCCGTCACGATCTTGGCAAACCATTAAAGTTGTTAAAAGTTTACCAAAGTAAACCAATTCGACGAAATGGAACACGGCGTGAAACTTTAGCGAATTCTCATGTTAAAAAGTTGGTCTCATGTGAAAAAATAGGACCAATTATATGAAAATAATTCCAGAAAATATCGGACCAGTTGTTGCTTTAATTAGGTTGGAGACCAGAGTGATAACGCCACTTTATCAGGGGGTATTGCTAATTAATCGACAAAGAGCCCGAAACCCGGGCCTCGACATCATGATTGGTGGATTTCTAAACCTTCTAGAGGATTACGCGCGAGAGTTCTATCCAGATATGGACATCGCTATTGGTTCCAAAGACGTAATTTCCGAAAGTTGCAATCCTTTAGATCCTTTTTTTATTCTGATTCTGGTCGAATCCTCCTTAGGAAAAATAAGCGAGCAATTACTTGCGGAGCTTTACTCAATTCTTCAGGAGTTTGTTGCTCGAGTACTTGAGCACGGTGATGATTTTTTCACTAACGATGGTGCCGAGATTTCCTTGACGATTGCTCAGAGCGATTTCCTAGACCGTCATACTCGAAAATTCATCATTCGACATGAGGACAAAAATATATCAAGTCCTTTTATTTGTGAATTTCCAGGAGAGAACAGAAGAGAAATCCCCGTGCAGGGCAGACTCAAAAGAACGATCCGACAGAGTCGGGATTTTGAAAAAATCTCATTTATCGCGACGTCTGATGGGGCAAAAGGATCAGATTTACTCGTCTATTTGAGGAAGGTAGATACGGATTCGAATGCGGTCGCCTCAAAAAGTGAGATTTTCGTTGCTGAATCCTACGAACACACTAAGACGGCATCAGCGGCTCACGCGGACGGATGTGGTTACGTCAGAGCAGTCGCTTATGAGAAACTCAGTGAGAAAGGGCAGTCGCGTTGGTATCTATGCGAAATTCACCAGTTACGTGAGTGCGATCTGCCAAAATTAGAATTGGACAGGAACGGAAAAGATGAACTTTAATCAGGGAGTGTGCTCGGTGTATTAGTTTGAAGAAATACCCCGGTAGCTAAAAACGCAACTGCCAGTTCGAGGGAATTTCGCACGATGCCCTGCCTTGAGCGCTGGAAAATGAGTCCGCCATAATCTTCGGCTCGATAGTTGCCACGACGTTCATTAATATACATGGGCAATCCATCGAGTTTCGTACCAATGTCATGCTCGGGCTTAACATCAAAGCCGGCCTCTTTCATTTTTGCAATTGCAACTATGCTTCCGTTCTTTGCAACTACCTGGTATTGATTTGAAGGGATCCTGAAGAATTTGATAACTTGATTTACCAATTGGCTGTGAGAAGGCAGGTCCATTAAAAGATGACGATTAGGGCTGGTGAGATACGGCAGATCGTCAAGGCAACGTGAATTACTGTAATCTACTGTTCCATTCGCCTCATTTTTTATTTGCTCTGATTGATGAATAAGGCGCTGCCAAGCGGCATCGGATAGATATTCGAGTAACGCATTTGGGCAGTCAATCCCTTTGAGTTTTATCTTCTTGTTAGTTGGTGAGCTAAATCGCATGCGTTTATTGGCGTTCTCGATCGTTCTTTGCAGATTGGTCAAATATTGAGGATGTATTTTTATTAAGGCTCCCGCTCGTTCATACGTCATCCCCAAACCAACGAGCCGAAGTGTTTGAAAGAGCGCGGTGAGTGATGGTTTCGTGTAGCTCAGGGATTCAACAACTCTTGGCTCCGACACCTTTAGCACTGTTGGTAGCTCAGAGATTTGAATAACCCCAGTCATTTTGCGCGCGCGCTGGTGAACAACAGGCGTCAAAGCATCACTCCAATCGGTCACGATATGACAGTAATTTTTCAAACCGGTGCTAGGTAGCTGATGCCCTATCAATCGTCCCAGCGCCATGGCACTCCGCTTGGAGACATGATGAGTTTGCCCGAGAACAACTTTTCTTATTTCAGAATGCTCAAGAGCGCCAGATAATTGCGCCGCTAAAGGATTGTTGAGATCAAACAGAGCGGGGGCGAGTCTGTTGTAAAAGCTGTGTCGGCAATGGTGAAGCACATGGTGTGGATTGCTGGTGACATTGCGAAGAACCTTGATCAATGCCTCTGAAATCCGCGGTGCGAGGCTACTGAGAGTTGGTGTCCCATGTTCCGAGGCTTCACATAAAATTGGGCGATTAGTCTGGGTGCCAGCAATGCTCGCATACCTTGCGATAACCTGACTAATAATGTCCTGCTCTTTCTCAGATAACGGAAACAGGAGTGGAACTGCTCGGCGGCTTGATGTGCTTTTCAATGAACGGTACTGATGATTGCGAACCAATACCCAGCAGAATTGATCGTCCTCGCACCAGTCCCGGCGAAGTAATGAAATTGCTTCATTGGCTCGCAATCCGAAACGATAGGTGAGTAATAACACGAAGCTCAGGAAAAGTTTATGATCGCCTTCTAGAGAGACATTCGATTGGATGATGTCTTGGCACGATTGATACTCCATTTCGGTGATGAGTCCTGGGCTGACGGTTCTATACCCGCTGTCGATATTAAGCTCATCCCATTCTGGTGACTCCACGCCAAATCGTGAGGCCCATCGGAAAAACTCTTTAAGCCGTTGTCCGAAATATTCGGTGGATTTTGATGTTTGATATTTGTAGTCAAGCATCTGGGCGCACAACTCTGTCACCTCATCGCTGTCCAGATTGACAAGGTCCACTTTGTACATGAATCCACGAAAGGCGGGAGAGAGTGAGCTCCAATAGGTGGTTAGTGTTTTTTGTGCGTAAGGGACCAGTTTCTTGCGTCTCTTCCCTTTTCCGAGTCCGCTCATATCAGAAATCCAGTAGCCGATCATCAACACACTGGAACTGACGTTTCCTCTGTGAGCGTCGCAAACCGCCTTTAATTCCTTTGCGAATCCTAGAGCGTTGGATGGCTTGTAGCCATTGAGAAAATCTGTAACGGCCCGAGTGAATGCCCTCGCGTTAATCTGCAGGGCGAGTTTATTGTTTTCCGGCGCACGTGCCCTCGCATAGGCTTCCAAGGGAAAACCGCTGTTTTGCGCATGATCACTAGGCAAGTCGATGGTGCGTCCATCGACGATGCGGATGAAGTCCCTGAGTGAGGAGCTGGTCGGCGGAGATCGTTCACTGAGTGATGCCGCGACTATGCCGGGTAGCTGAATAAGATTCGCCTGATTGACGAGGCGACACAGCCAAGTCAGCAGCTCCTCCATAGAAGGCGCTTCAGCATCCAAGTAGTGGTGATGATAAATTTCAAGTAGCTCTTTGAATTCATCGATATCATTCGGTGAGGGTACGCTAAATTTCGTTTTTAATGCTTTGCCGTGAGTTAGCAGGCTCGCAGTCTTATAACTGATTTCATGTCGCTGTATGGCGGCTGAAAAGTCCTCAGACTCAAGTGTTTCACTGTATTCGAAGTAATAATGCCGGGCATTCTGAACCAGCCGAAAATGTTTCCCTTCAACGACATCGAGAAGCAGTCGTTTGTAGCCGAGACGTTTTTCGACTGCCAAAAGCACGGCGCCAACGCATAATGCTCGGGATCGAGACAGACTCGCTTTCAGAGCAAATTTCCGAATTTTTTCAGCCCACTTGGATAGGAGTGGGTAAGTCTCAAATGCAATGGTGACGTCCTGGGAGACGAGTGATTGCTCGTCACTTACGTTAACGAGTCGTTTGTTAAGCATTTTCCGTCTGGCGTAGCTTGGCGGTGGCTTATTTTCATTCTCTGGATCATTGTCGCCGCTGGTTACTGTGGCAATGGCATCGTCAGCCACTGAATTTTTCACGAGCTTTGAAAGTACCCGGAAACGAAGAGCGGCCTGTGGATGGGGCAATCGGTTTTCCCTGGTTACCATTCTATTGCTCAGCTGCAAAAGGTCTTCATCGCTAATCTCAGTCATAGCTCGATTGTTCAAGAAAAGCTCAATGTCAGCACGAGCCTCCCGTAGCGCGGCTTTAAATCGCTGTTTCCTTTGACGAGAACGAGCTCTTTGTCCAAACACGGTTGGCTCGGAATAGGTTCCGTTTCCGGCTGGTATATAAAGAAGCGGTGGCAGTTTTTCGGGATGTTCCGGGATAGCGAAGGGGAGCTCGGCATATGTATGATCGAGTAGATCACGATAATTATTGGCATCGTCAGCCCAGCAACGTGCAGAATAGTCGCTGTAAGTTGCAGACCCTCGTTCTGCGTGTCCCATCCAACCCTCAATCACTTCCGGGTCAACGCCTTCCTTTAAAAGGCGTTGGGAATACCGGTGGCGAAACAGATTGTCTGGGAGCGACCATTCAAAGAGGGCACAGCGGAGTTGGTGTGCATCGCTCATTTGATGCCAGCGCAAGTTCTCATCGAGAAGAAAGAAGAATGGAACGTTTGCTGACAGACCGTCTGCCATTTGCGACATTTGCCATGCCAGATCAGGTCGTTGTTTCATGATGTTCTGGCTGACATTGCTCAGGTGATTCTGGTAGTAGGCGAGCAGATCAATTACTTTTTCGGGCAGCGGGACCAGTCGACCGTTATGGAGTCCTTCGTCATTTTTATCGTTGATGTACACACAGCGGTATTGGATGGAGAAGTGACGAGCTGACTCAAATGGATCTCTGAGTGGTCTGGCTCCGGTTGCAGCATATAGGGCCATCACCACGTATTGAGTCAGGGCATTGTGGTAGTTAATCAGTCCCTGGCCGAAGGCCTGTTTTAGCTTGTCGTTAGAACATTCGATTTCGTGGTTTAGAACGGACTCGATTGGAGCTAACAGGCTGCCCATAACATGGGTATTTTCAGATTCTGTTGAAGACCTCTGCACCGACAACCCAAGCCCTTTTTCAATGGCTGAGATATCCCAGGTCGCATAGCTACACGCTCCCGGAAGTGCGCTGTTGGGATGGGAGGTCAGCAGGCGGCTAAAGTTGAAATTTCCCGTTAAATCGAAGAATTGTTGGCCGCGGCAGTAGGCGAGTTTTGCGCTCGAGATCCGAGGAAAATTTGCCTTTGCCTGTTCGTTGAACCAGGTTTCCAGCCTTTGGGCAGAGATTCCTTTCCAAAGTTCATCTAGATTTCCGGGGGGTGACTCCCTGTCTTTGATTGCAAATTTCAACGCGTCACTGATGAATTCGGGCACAGCAATTGTCAGGTTGTCCCGAAATGCGGCTACCTGGTCGACAGTCGCTTCATCGGGTTGCCAGGAGCTGTGCCGCCTTGGAGATTTCCGTTTCAGGAACTGAAAATCTGGAGTCAGGCTCCATTCCGCAGTCATTTTTTGTTCGACTGTTAGCCGTTCGGTCATCGCTAGAGATCGGGATAAAGTCATCGCTATCCAGACGAGCGCGCTTCCAACTTTCTCCATAAAGTCCGGTAAAGCCAGCATGCGGCTGACCCATGCTTCGACTGCTTTGATTTCCGGCGGGAGTAAACGATCCCATGACCAGGGCAAGTAATGTGAGAGTTCCGTTGTCTGTATGAAAACACTTCCGGAGCTAAGGGCCTGTTGGGCGACGCTGTCGGTCGGATCGACTTCAGAGATATAGGAATATATTGCACCTTCATCTTCGTTGGAAAGGGAGGACAGAACATTGAAATTGTTGTCGTCTGTTCCGAAAGGTGCTTCCTCGACAGGTGAGGGTATAGCTGCAAGGTGAGTCGGTATGCTTGAGTTTATCGGGCTGGACTCAATCGCTCGACAAGATCCTCTCGAGATGCGAAGGATTGCCTTTAGAAATTTTTGGTATGAGAGTTCCCATACGCGAGCGCTTTTCATGAACCCGGAAGCATTTTCAATCGCTATATTGAAGCGCTCATAGGAGATTGGCAAAGCCCCTAAATACCGTCTTACTCTGGTCAAAAGTTCGTCGACTATTTCCCATCGCGGGTCTTGGGCGCCAATGATTAGAAACCGTGAGGCGTAGCTAATTGACTTATCTGCAGAGCAGCCGTGATCCATTAGTCGAGTTGCTGCTTGAGTGAGCAACCATATGCGCAGGCGTCGCCTATTGAAAATAGTTGACGTTTCCATTCCATGGCCAGCCATGGGATTTGTGATGAGCGTAAGCAGGAAGGTTTTGTTTTCGAGGTTTTTAAACTGTTTTTTGGTTTTCGTAACGCCGCCGCTATGTCCGATGCTCGCGTATTTGCGAGATATGTTCGTGTCTGCGGCGAAGGCCTTGGAGAATTTCTTCAGCTCGTGGACGATAGGATGATCATTCCATTCATTGGTGATGATCTGTGATTCAGGATGATTTAGCTCTTGAACAAGGTTAGCGATGGCAACTGTATTGGGGTCGAGCCCAAGGATCCGGTAGGTTAGCTCTAGAGGGAGTTCTAGTTCACGCTCTGCAGCCCAAGCACAGAGCTCAGAGAATGGCGCGCCAAGCCTTACGGTCAATTCTTCCGCAATGGCGGACGAATTTCTGAGCCCATTCTGAACTGCTTCTTGTGTCATTAATGGCTTCTAATTCCACTTTCAATATTAAGCTGATTCTCCTCTATCATGTGCATTAATGCAAAATTATGCCTAATAGCGACTATCGATAAGTCGCTACAACGTAAGACTCATAACCCGGAGGTCGTAGGTTCGAATCCTGCCCCCGCTACCATATTTAGAAAAAGGCAGATCAGTTACTTACTGGTCTGTCTTTTTTGCGTTCGGGTCGGCAGAAAACCCCCTGTGACGTATATGTGCCAAAATTGTGACGGCTCTATTTGTGGGGAGGTGAGGAACGACCGTCAGTTTTTTTATGTCGCATAGCGTGTTGCGTTGATCAGTTCAGTGCCTGATTCTACTCGGGCTCGCTTGATAGCAATTCGAACACATGGCCCGGTAATTTCTGGTTAAGTTCATCCCGGGCCCGCTGTTGCAATAAACCGGGTTCGGCAGCGGATATCTTCACCGGCCAGCGTTTCTTCGCCATCACAGTCTCCCGGTACTGCAGCATCAGCTCGTAGGAGCCACGCAACCAGAACCAGCTCTGCTGTTCACTGACCGGCGCCAGATCGGAAAACCCGCGTAGTACATAATCTGACCGCGCCACAGTCTTCACGCCAAGCCTGGTCAGGGCACGCTGTAGCTCTGCTTTCACCGATGGATCATCGGCCTGAACCGTGATCGGCAGGGTGCCCAACGCATCGCGAATCAGGGTGTCCACCGCAGCCTGGTCGTACTGACCGGTAACCCCCTGGCCGTCGGCTACAATCATCAAATTTTCGTTGAGCTGATCTCGCTGAATCTGGGCGCTGCGGGCACGTTTCAAGGCGTTGAGGGCGGATATCGGATTGTTAGCGGTAACACGGGCGTAGCGAATCAGGTACTTGATCTCGCGGTCGGAAGTCAATATGGACTGTCGGAAGCGGCTGGCGGCAGGTTGTTTGGCCAGCACCGCCAGGGCGTGAACCCGTCCTGGATTATTGTTATCGTTCCAGTACTCAACAACCCGCGCACCTTGCAGCACCTGTCGGGTCTCAGTGCTCACCGCGCGGGTAACCCTTTGTTCGTTGGTAATCTGCAACTGCCCCGGCCCGGAATTCACCTGAGCACTGCTAAAGTCTGTCGAGCGTTCCTGGACGCTTACTTCAAATATCTTGGCCAGGTTGCTGATAGCCCGATCCGATGCCCTTTGCCGGTCATCGGCTGATCCCGTCGCCGAAAGATGCGTGGCCGCCGGATAGGCCGATTCAGGGTTATTCAGCCACTCCGGTCTATCAGGTGTGGAGCTACAGGCAGTCATAGCCAGAACACTCAACACAACCAGCAAACCGGCCAGGGTTTTTGGCTGAATCAAAGATGAACTGAATGCAGGTTTATTGTTCATTAGGCTGTCCTTCGATAGATTCCAGGCCCTCATAGGGCGGATAACTTAGCAGGCGATTATTCAGACTGGTCACTAACACGACACCGTAATGGCGTGAGCCAAGCTTGTTCAGCGCTGGCAACTCGACGTTCTTGGCTACAATCCCGACCGAGGCATCCAGAGGCGTCACCAGCCGCGCCAACTGGATAGATGAGGGCAGCATATTCCAGCTACGCACATCGGCCTGCTCTGAAAGCAAACCGGCAATATTGGCAAGGAAACCGCCAAGTTCTCCACTTTCTCTCGCTTTCCTGACCATCTGGTATTTGGTAATTGCCCGAACGGTCGCCGCAGCCATGGTTTTTGCACTCTGATCCGCAAGGTCTTCACGCGCCCGTTGTTCGATCATTTCTATCACTTCGGTATTTCTGATGTCTCCGACTTTGATCGAAAGATGCCTGGTCTGGTAACGCGATGGCGGATAATTGGGCATGACGACGCTGATCTGCGCCTCCAGATTCGGATCAAACACCAAAAGGCGGGTTTCGGTTTTATTGGTAACCACACCATCGTGGTAAAACACAATCCATTCGCCTTCATGAGCCCCGGGCAATGAGGCCTCGCGGCCAAACTCACTGACGTATCGCTGATACTCTGCATCGTTACGGTTTTCATTGTTTCGGCGCAAGCTGACATTCAACAGGCTGCTAGCCAGGGCCTCAGGAACCTTTTCTTTACGAGCCCTGATGATCTGGTGCGCCCGGCGATAGCTGATCATGGCGTCATCCAGTTCACCGTTCATTTCGTAGACCAGCCCTGCTAAAAAGCGCACGCTTGCCAGTTGCCCGCTGACAGACTCCGTGTCTCCCAGCTGACTCATGGTGACATCTGCCTGCAGCATTTCGACCCGCGCGCCGTCCCGGTCGCCACTGAACAGATAACCCATGGCCAGCATGGCATGCACCAGCACCTGTTCACTTGGTGTTCCGCCATAGCTGCGAAGCGTCTCGTTGGTCGTCAGGGCACCAAAGTTTTCGGAGAGACTGACCGCCTTCAGGGACATCATGATTGCCTTGGCCTGCTCAAGATCCTGTCGGCTACCGGCTAGGTCTCCGGTGTAGAACTTCAGTAGGCCCCGATTCAGCAAATACTGGCTTCTGTCACGGTCTGGCGGATCAATGTCTTCCAGTTTTTCCAGGGTTTTTTCAGGGCCGACCGCCGGCAGCTCTGCCGAAAGCTGATTGATTTGCCAGGCGGTGCATCCCTGCAAATACAACAAGCACAGCATCACCATTGGAGTCGCCAGAAACCGGAACAAATGCATCTCGCCAATCACGGTCTATCTGTCATCCCAAAGCAGACTAATAGCGGATGGACGGGTTTTTAATCAGCTTCTTGATTTTCTTCTGACCCAGCCAGACCTTGCGGTTATCGGCCATGCTGATCAGGGTAAGGTCGACCTGATAGAAACGCACCTGTTGTTTGCCCTCGGCATCAATGATGGTGTTGATCTGTCCGCTCAGCATGAAATCCGCGCCCAGTTCCTGACCTGCAGCGTTGCGGGTATCATCCCGGGCATTCAGATCCTGATCGAGGCGCTCATCACGTATTTCGCCACGCTCGTCTTTCGACGCGACAAAATCCACGCGCCCGGAATTGACCAGTTCACGCTCCATATCGGCGACAAAGGTTTTCAGGTTGATGTGTTCATGGCTCAGGTTACGAACCGTGCCCACAATCACCGCAGGCCGCTCGCCGCTTCGGGTCGTAAAATCAGTGATCCAGGGTCGGGACAGGACATCCTGAATCATCTCTTGGGCCACCAGCCGTGAATCGCTGTCATTCCAGGCGCCGCTCAGATCAATTGTGCTGTCACTGTCTACCCGCTCAACTGATGTTCCGCAGCCGCTGAACAGCAGGACTGCAAAAATAACTACCCAGATTTTCATTACTCTTGTCCTTGCACAAATCGTTCGAAGTTGGCGTTGGCCTTGCCAGAATAAAACGCCTTGAAATTATCAGACAGCTTGCTGGCCGTCTGGATAGAGTCGTCCAGCGCCTCCATATCCATTTCTGCGAAGGAATAGACATTGCCAGTGTTGCTGTCTTTCCAGCGCGCCTTGATTCTGGCGCCGTTTAAGGCCGTTCTGGTTGAACTGATCAGGGTCTGTTCGATACTGCTGACGCCCGAATCTCCTGCGCTGGACGAATAGTCGCTCAGGGTGTTGTCGACATAGCTGGAGACTACCCGCGCAACTTCTGCTCGGGCCCTGCTGTCTGCCGTAGAGATCTGCAACGACTGATCGTTCAGGGGCGGTGCATAGGCAACCCCCTGAATATAGCGACCGTCGTCGTCGTCAACAGCCTGGGTGCCTTCATTAACCCAGTCAGGGGCACCTGATATTCCCATATCACTTTCAAGGGTTTCTCTGCTGCTGCAAGCAGCCAGGCCGGCCAGAACGGTCAGGACCATGGCAGCCGATAGTGAACGCTTCAACATATGAGTTTTACTCCTGACGCATTTGTCGCAAATACTTTCTATTCAGAATAACCTAAGTTCTGGTTTCAATCATCAGAGCTAGCGCTGTGGCGGTGATCTGCTATTCAGTGATTGAGCCAGTCACCGCTTAGCAATGTCGGCTAATTTAGGCAAGTTACCAGCCGATTCCGGCTTTGCACAAAGGTCCGCTTTCCAATGTTTGCATCGGCCAGAATATGGAACCCAAAGACCACAAAGCGGACCTTTCTGCTGAGTTGCTTGAACCCGCCTCCTCCCCCTTCGATTCACTGAAGACCTGGCACCACTGTAATATCTTGCGAAACACCAACGGGCGGAAAACTCTAATCAGCGGTGCAACTAAAACAGGGATGTTTACAAATTGCACTAAACAGATTGTCGACTTGAATATCGGCGCCTATGAGCAAATCTTTTGTTAAAAATAGAGGAGGTGTGTCAGGGTTAATTTGATACCCATGCAGAAATCTAGCGTACCATCCCAACTTGTTAATAAACTCATCAGTTCCATGATGAAGACTGTGATGAAGAATACGACAGCACAACATCGCGTCGCTTGGCGGTCCTTCCCGACAGGCCCCGTGACAGCAGCGTATAAACGCATGGTGGATGCGGGGGAGGTGCGACGAGATGACGCGCAGGTCGCTCTGGCGGCAAAATTCGATGCCCTGCACGAGTCTCTTACCTCGCTCCCACCAGTACCAGTACGCAGCGACGAACCGACAGAGGGCAGCTTTAAAAACAGCAGTCCACTGTTACGGTTGCTGGCGCGATCCTTGGCACACGCTCAGTCTTTTCTTCGAAAAAAGTTCCATTTGTGGTCTTTTGGTCCACCACCGCGAGGCATGTACATTCATGGACCGGTCGGGGTCGGCAAGAGCTTTCTAATGGATCTCTTTTACGCGTCGGTTTCTGTTCCTGATGATAATTCTTGCTGTACTAATGACAGCCACAAACACATAAACATAACCAAACGCCGCGTCCACTTTCACGAATTCATGCTAGACGTCCATCATCGCATCTTTGCCTACAAACAGGAGTACCCACGAGGTGATGCGATTCCCATCATCGCGCAACAATTGGCACAAGAAGCCCAACTCCTCTGTTTCGATGAATTTCAAGTGACAGACGTTGCCGATGCCATGATTTTGAAGCGACTGTTTTTATTATTATTGGATTTGAATGTGGTGGTAGTGGCTACCTCGAATCGATCCCCCGATGCCTTGTATGAGGGAGGCATTAACCGCTCCCTCTTTTTGCCATTCATAGACATGTTAAAACACACATCCGACATTATTTCCATGGAGGATTCCAGCAAGGATTATCGACTTGAAAATCGAGCGGATGGTCAATCCTATTTTTGGTCAAACAAGAAAGTTCATAGTGATAATAATAGTAA
>Ga0136591_1000384_pt1 | contig 18932 bp, 14 predicted proteins | sample AntRauMFilla3767_FD_104929 | JGI IMG/M metagenome (GOLD analysis project Ga0136591, IMG submission 104929) | Saline lake microbial communities from Rauer Islands, Antarctica - Metagenome Filla 3 #767 | ecosystem: Environmental > Aquatic > Non-marine Saline and Alkaline > Saline | place...
AGCCCCAGGTCAAGTCTTTGATTGCTATGAGGCTAAACCAAAACGGCCAGACCAACTCCATCCCTCAAAACCGTATTGTACTGACCGCTCTCGTTTACCTGTTTAAAAACTGGTTAGTTCAAGATGGTCAATTCCGCGGCCCAGCATTTGGGTATGACGAGTGGGGTACCGTCTATTACAGTTCCGTGGTAAATTGGGACAATGACCGGGTGGATCGAATTGAAGTCTCTCCCGGTGAGGAAGAGTACACCTTCGTATTTGACAACCACCCAGAACCCGTCTTCGTTGACACTTGTCCGGTACAGCGCTTTACGGACGATCCGGATAACAGTGTCTTTTACCGTACGGGCAATGAGGATAACCTGGCTTTCCTTGGCAAAAACGCATCACCACTTTATAATTACGTTCATGGGGTGCCAGGCAGTGACGCCATTTGGTTGATAGGGGCCATGTCAAAAGCCAGACGGCAGGTGGCCTTGCGCTACATGACAAACAGTCCGGGCACCTTTGCCTATAACCCCGACAACATGCCCGTGGACGAAGAACTGGTCGACGTGCCGGGTACTGCGCCCGTATCAGGGTTTGGCTTCTCTGGACAAAACACCCGTCTGCATGAAACGAAGTATGAAACGAACTGGGATCATCAAGCCACGATGTATGTCTTTACACAAGGCGGTGACTCGTATTATTCTTTCCCTCCTTCGTTCAGTTCAGCTGACGGTGTTTTCTCTACGCCTGACGTACTGCCTTCTGCTATGCAGCCCATGCATGCCTCACCCCCGGTAGGGTCTCATGTGGAAGTAGAGCGTGGGCCGGATGGTCTTTGTGCGATCGCTTACGATCAAAGCAATGTCTACGCCGCCTACCCAGGTGGGTATTTCTATTACGGCTTTGGTGCCAATGACAAGATCGTTGATGTCTATGCGCCGTGGGGAGATACCACGAACGCAGTGATTGTCGCTGTGTCGACGGGTAAGTGGCCTGACAAGTACGCCCACGATGGCGTGACGCCTCAGCCATTGGCGGACAAACTGTATCGTCTTGAATGGACAAACACCATCACCCAGTCCGACATTGTCGGTGATGATGGTCAGGAAGCCATGCACTTGGCGACCGTAGAAGACATGAAATCCGCAGTGGTAGGTTTCAGTGATGAAGTGGGTGATGTCCGTGGATACGACATTAAACCCGGGGGGTATGTTCACCCCATTGGGATGTTGTACGGACTCTTTGATCCTAACACGGACAGACTGACTATGGTGACAACACGACTGAATGCAGCCGTGGAACACAACACCACACAGTCCAGCTACATCGTCAAAGCAGTAAACCCCAGACCACCGAAAGGCTTTAATGTCTTTAGCCAAACCACTGAGGCGCAGGACGCATTGGCGCAAGACGCCATTGACGATGCCGGTGGTGCACTGGATGACAGTATGGACGATATCTCCAATTAAGGCGATGTCGTTTATCTAAGGGGAGGGGGTCACCTCTCCCCAGTTATCCGGTCTACTTTCATTTTCCCAAAAGGGGATGTTTGATATGTCACAAGAGACAGACTTTCAGGACCTGACGCAGGAAATGCGGCAGTCTTTAAAACAGGTACACACCAAGTACCGCATCTTCATTGCCAACCTTCTCGGCATTATCCCTGCTTTCCCAGCAGGTAAGTTTGACCCCGCTGAAAGTGACAGTGCGACCATTCGTGCATTGTCTGAGTACATGAAGGATTTTCAGTACATGTTGAAACAGACGCTTCGGACACAAGTCAAGGCGCGTGCTATTCTCAACTGTGCTAACTTAAAGGACGAGTATATCGCTGCACCGGATGGTGAGTCTTTGACCATCCACCCCGGTCGCCGGTACCTCGTCGCTTTTAACGACACCTTGACGGACAATAATTTTGTCCTTGAGGCAGAACAGGGCGAGACGTTGAAAGACGGTGATGTCGTAGAACTTATGCCACTCTCTCTTGAGAAAGGTGGAGATGGAGATTCCCTCACCTTTGAAGGTACTCCCGGTGTATTCAAAGACCGCAAGACGGTAAACATCCAGCTCGATGACCGAATCGAAACTCGCTATCTGCACCCTTCCGGTATAGGGGCAGTGTACTACCAAGGTGAGTGGTTGCTTATTGGTGACTTCCATGACCTACACGTCCGCCCTGGTGTGGTGAAAGGCAAGAGCGGTTATGCCTTTATCAATGGTGACTCGATTGAACAATGGGTACGTGTGTCTGAAGACGGTGTCTCTGAATGGCCTATGCCTTGGCCAGAAGGATACGAGATCGCAAACACCATGGTCTCTTCTGTACCCATCGGTTCTGTGAATCCCGATAACAAAGTCATCCCTCATTATCGCAAGAGGGAGTTTGGCATTGGTTCGAGCCAACAAGAAGCTTTTGGTTCTGATCCGGTCGTCCGCTTTGATGTCGCTAACTTTGACCAGCATCTGGTACCCGAAGACAGTGCCATCGGTATTCGTACGGCCTTGACCTTTGTCGAGTATCCTTTTGGGGGAACACCCAAAGTGCAGGTACGTCTGTCTGATGCCGTTAATCGGATCTCAACGACGGAGTACACCGAGGTGAGTGCGGATGGTTTCTCCGATGCCATCATGACGCTAAAGGGTGCGTATTACGTCGAAGGTGTGTACAGTGGGACTACTCTCACAAACGTCCACCTCGGTTTGATCGGGATCTCCGGTGCAACGCCCCCTACGTCTACGCCAGCACCTGCCTTACCTGTTAGGATAAATGGGTTGAGCCTCTCTACCCATACTGCCTTCTTGGCAGGTTCTGGGACGTACAACAATGGCGATTTCTTTATCTGCCCCAGTGCGTCTTACTATGGGCAATCCGTCGCTGGCGGCGATGCCGTACAGTTGTACGATGGCACTAACGCAGTGATTGAGGCGACTGACAGTAACGACACGGACATCCAGTGCGTACAGCGCTTGGACTTTCCAGTCAGTGGAGAGATCGTCACTACGCTCTTTAGCTTTATTGACACCAACGGACACCAGTCCTACGGTGCGATAAAACTCAATCTCAATACCAATGTCCGAGAGTACGTGATGCCGGATATGCCGGCAGTCGGCAGCGCAGCTGGTGATGTGGATCACATGGTCCATTTCCTTTACGACGACCAAGTGGTTCGTCTTGAGTTTCGTAAGTCTTCCTCTTCTGTCTTTATCACACAGAACGAAGTCGATATCTCAGGTGGTTCGATCGCATTCACTAATGTGACAGGTGATGAACAAGAGTTGTCGTTCCAAACCGAATCTGCAGATGTTTGGTCCCCCAAGCATGTGAAGGTAGAAGGTATTGATTGTTTGGTTTATTATGACCTCAATCAGGACCGCGTTAAGGTCTTTTCCATTCGTGCCAATGAAGGCGGTTTTAACCTGCGTGAAGAGTATGGGTTTGATATCCCTAACGTCACCCAAATTGAACCCCTGTACGCCAATGGCGGGTCATACATCTTGGTCAACAACGACCACCGCAATGAACCACCAAACAGTCTCGATCCTCGTGGCGGCCAGTCTACCATGTACCAACTTTCTTTGGCGAGCCCTAAATACTGGGCAGTAGCGACTGGGTATTCCACGAGAGAAACTTCCTCTGTCGGTTTCCAAGGCCGGCCTAACATTGGGTTTTAACCATGAATACGAGATATTTTGACGAAAATGGCAAAGAGCTCGTTTTAGGGGTGACGTTGGTCACCCCTACTGATGCAGCTTATATAACGAAAGATCCAAACGACCCGATCTTTCGACAGCCTCCCAGCGACAAGGCCATCAAGATCGTCGATGGCAAAGTCACGTACGTCGATCGAAGAGTCTCGTTCCAAGAGCTGGAACGGATCAACATTGAAGAACGGGAAAGAGCACTGGTCGCTGGATACAGCGTAAAGGGCAACTACCTGATTCGAGGTGCTCCGGTAAATGGTCACATTGCCGTATTGCGCATTGGCCAACGTATCACCACTGACGTGATTGGTCTGACCATGATCTTCAGCGGAGGGTACACCGACACCGTTCCTTTGCAAGTCGCCAAGAACACAGCCGTGATGGTGAGCAGTATTACAGACGCCACCAAACTCCTGGAAGGGGGCTTCATGGTCAAGGCAGCGGCTTACGAGATGGAACGTCAGGGCCTGGAGCTTATCCGTCAGTCCAGTAACTCCGTTCAGACCCTCAAAGCCCTTCGTGGCTTTTGGGCCGAGAACCGTCCAAATGTCTTGGTCGATTTAACAGTTTGAGGTGAAACATGGCACAACCTAACTTGAGTTTCGATCGTTTTGCGAACGATCCGGCCAATGCGGTCAGTAACGTGGCGTTTGATCTAACCAGCAGCGTTGCAAACGTCATTACCCTCCCCGAAGGTACCGTCTTTTACGACACCGTCACCATCGTCCGTCAATCTGATGGTGTTCCACTGGACCGTGACACGGATTTCTTTCCAGCTCGCTGGGATCACGAAATCATTGCACTGACTGGTAAACGTGTCGCAGCCGGCATCTATATTGAAGACGGTGCACAGACGGGTACCTATTTGGTCTCTGGCCAAATGGTCGGTGGGTACGAAGGTAAAGCGACCTCATTGATAGAGCAGCTGCTGGCCGCCATTCAGGCCAGTGAGACAGGGACCATTCCCTGGGCCCGCATCAATGCACCAGCTACCTTCCCCTCAACAGCACACACGCACAGCGTTTTGACCCTGACTGAACTCGAAGAGCTCAACCAGACCATCACTGGTTTGGAGCAGGCCTTTCGACAGTCCTATACCCTGAAGTCCAGTGGTGTGCGGCTGGCGGGACGTCTGGACCGAGTCCTCTCTCTATTGGGGTCTTTGCGCGAAGACCTTAACACCGCCATGGCATACAGCTCTAACGGGCTGTCGTATGACTTTGATGCGTTGCGCGATTCACTGAACCAATTGGCTGCTCTTGTTTCCAGTAACTCACAAAAGGCAGTTGCACACGAAGACGCCATTGGTGATCTCCAGACGGTCCTCGAACAAAGGCTCGCTGAAGCACAGAACCTCGTGGACCTGGCCGTTAAGTTCCGTCTACGTCCTACTCCCAAGTTCCTGGGGGATTCTGACCTGAATGGGGATGGCAACTACGAAGTTCAGATTGAAGACGAAGGACGTTTGTTGATCTGCGATTTCGGTGCACAAGCCAAGCTGCTCTTTTACAGCACGCTAAGTGGTGTGAACGAAGATGTCCCCAACGGCTTCAACTTCTCTGTCATGAAGGCCCCTCTGTCGTCTCACGTAGACTTTGACCCGGATGTCGTTAACAACACGAACATCTGGAGCACTGACGATCATCGTCAACTGCAAGAAGACAAGACCATCGTACGTGTCACGAAACTCAACGACACGACGATCCATCTCGATGGGCCCTTGGTCAGCGGGATCTAACTGATCGTTTAGACGAAGTAACGGTTCTTTATCGTTACGTCGTTTTGTGACTATTCTCATGCACACGGAAGGAGGCTTCTCGTGAATTATGTGAAAATAGGCACGCAAAATTGGCAATACCTAGCACTTTTAGGTCTGTCGGTGTTTTTGTTTATGTTGGCTGTATGATGGAGGGAGTGGTCGATGTCTACCGCAAATCGTTGGTTTTTTGAAATGTACTTTTCGTTAGTGGCCTTTAAAGGCGCTCTGTTCTATGACGACCCTAGACACGAAGGGTACTTTGTCAACCTGTTTTATTACTTGGACTGCGTAGCGAATGCCTTTAGCGGCGGGAATCACCTAGTAACTGTGTCCGCTCGCGTCGGTTTCTACCGAAAAAGGTTTCGTGAGGCGGACTCGTATAAGCAGTGGTACTGGCGAGTTTGTGAATCGATCATTAACTTCACCTTTAGACCTATGGACGGTCCCGACCATTGTGAGCAAGCACGCGTATGGACTTTGGAGTACTTGCACAGACTTGAGGGGGATCATGAGCCGGACATCTATCAAGGTCCGTTACTCTTCCTCTCGGTACTGTTGGTGCTGATCATTGTTGCGTGCATTTTCCTTATACCCATCATTCGTGTGGGTAAAGGTCTGAGCTTGTTGTCCTACTAGGACAAAAAAAAAGAAGGCACCCCCACTCCGATCCACGAAGGATCGGAGTGGGATGTGTGTCGCTTCTTTCTTATTTCCTTTGTAAGGAAAGGTTTTGGGTTAGCGGTACGTTGGCCCTAGTTTAAGGAGAAAGCCTCTCTAAGAGGCTCTCAGGTACCTTAAACTTCATTTAATCGGACTTCTGTGTCGCCATGGATGCATTATCCTCCCTCGGGTCTTCTGATTCGTCTTCTTCATGACAACCCAGTATGTCCCGGATCTTGGAGATGTAGTCCACCGTGGCTTTGAGTACTTCCATCTGGTCATGGCACTTAGCATGGCGCTGGAACGTCAAGCCCTGTTCAAAGACTATATCGACACCATGATTAATCATGGTACGTCTCACATCTTTTGGCGCCGTATTACCCGGGGGGATCAGAGGTCCCCCGCCTATGGGGGAGAAACCCGGCATGCCCAATGCAGTAGCAGGTGGAACAAAATTACTTCCTGGTGGATGCCCGCCGGGGCTGAACCAGTTCGCGGGATCGTAGTCAGGAAAAATGCGGCAGTCAACGCCCTTACCACCATGGTGATCAGTGATCCTCGTGGGACGTCGAAGGTCGTCCGTAACGAGCTCATGGGAAGATTCTATCTCCGGTATGAGACTAAACCGAAGTGAAACGTCCTCACGTGCGTCCTCAAAGGAAATGTCCTTCTCCTGTAAAAGAGGCAGGGCAACTTGGAACATCTCTTTGCTGGCAGTAAACTTCTCCACCATTTCCTTCAGGACCCTTTCACGCAATGCGAGGTCGTTGATGATCTCGTCTTCCGTCACGCCAAATGCGCGACGATAGTAATCGTCCCAAGGGGGGGCTCTCGTAGTAGCCCATGACTTAGGCTCCTCTGAGTACGGCACCCGACAGCTCAAAGTCACGGGCACGTCGAAGAATGGCCAGGTGGTCGTGCAGGAGATCCATCAGGACTTCTTGCTCTTCAACGTTGGCAGGGGCTTTGGATGGTTCCTTCTTCAGTGGGCCAAAATGGTTGACCGCTTCATTGGAACAAACAGAAAGAAGCTTTTGGTTCTTCTTTCGAATTTTTTCGATTTTGTTTTTGTTGGTTTTGAACTTATGATGGCTCATCATTTTCTCCTGTGATTTTACCAGTACAACAAATTGATAATGGCCTCCCTTATTTTAAGGGGGGTATAGATCGTTTGAGTTTTTACACTCAAATCTATGATTTGTACTTCAAATATCGTGAGACACGCTTTATGACAAATGAAGTCTTTACTGTAATTGGATCGCGTGGTACGCGTAAACCTTTAATCAACCTAATGAGGGGGGTGGCCTATAATGCATTGTCGATCGGACACTCTGGACGATCCGGGTGTGCTCCAGGTGGGGACCAGGCACTGAACCGTGCGATCATTGACTTATTAGAACTCGGCTACGGGCCGACCGAAATCCAAGCTGAAATATACATACCGTGGCGTACGTTTCAAAATGTTCACATGGATCGGCACCTATCGAGGTATACTACTACCCTCTCCCCAGATCTTTATGAAAGTGCCAGACGCACACTCATTGAAACGGGGGTGTGTAAAAACATCGATAGACTGGATGCACCCGTACAAAAACTCTTTGCACGAAATGTCTACCAAGTCGTCGGACTCGATGGCGTATTGACGGACTACATCATGCATACGGGCCGTATGGAAAACGATCGGGTCGTCGGTGGTACGTCCATTGCTACACAACTGGGTCAGTACTTCGAAGTCCCGCTCTTTAACATGGCGGACGAGAAAGACAAAAAAAGGTTGTGGGAAATGATAGGGACCTGCCTAGAATGACAGGTCCCTACGGTCACAGTGACATACGTTCTTTTAACACGTATGGGTAACTTGCCCTCCCGGTACCATCTTTGAGTTTCAACTCAGTTGGACTTAGAGAGGGAACCAGAAGAAGGTCATCGGTTTTGTTGCCGCCGTATTCAGCGGACCACAAGTAGATGTCATGCTTCTCCAGCTCCGTCCCCAACAAAGCTGCGTTGTCCAGGTCCATCAGCATGTAGGATCTAAGATCCGTGTTGCTGGCGTAGGCATGGAATGGACCTACTGATGCTACAAAGGGCACCAGCTTATCTTTCCCTTTAAGGGAGAATAAACTGTTGACCGAAGTAAACATCGGTGAGGCCTCTGGGTATACCTTCGCGGCATTCCCATCTCTTCCACGGATCTCCCAGAACTTGTCCTCATTGTTATCCATGAGGAACCAATGCAGGACGACGGCATAGCCGTCGTCCACATCCATTCCCACGGCCATTGAGGACGTAACAATCAAACGCTCTGGGTAGATCGCCTGGAGCTCCGGTAGCTTTTCCTTAAAGTGCAGGACTACCGAAGGCTTCAGTTCACTGGCTTTGGCCCAGTCGATGGTTACCCCATCGATTTGATCCCAAGGCAGTGAGAGGTGGGTGTACATGTTACACCTCCTTGACTTGTTTGTACAAGTCCTTGGTGATGCTAAGCGCATCGTCCAATAAACCCGAGACTTCAAATGGATTTGCCCAATCGTCCCTATAAAGGGCAATGAGTTTATCCATCAGTCGCTCTACCGCGTGCAGTGGTTTCGTACCACAGTCGACATACAGCAGAACGATGAGTGCGTTTTTTATACGCGCCCTAGTGGTTTTCTCGGGACTGTCTTTACTCAAGACCGGGTTGAGTGCTGTTATTGCCCGCTCACACTCCATACGTTGCGAGTCTTGTGCGGGCACCCGGAGTTCCCCACCCATGAACTCTTCATGGGCCAGGGGAAAGATCCGAGACTTGGGACTGGGTACTTCTTTTTTCCCAAGTATGTTTGAGACTCGTTGGTAGCGAGCCTCGTATACGGCGAGCCGGTCTTCGCCGTAGTCTTTGAAAAGGTCCATGATTTAATCCTCCCGAAAGGATTTTTCAAACACACTGGACTGGCCCACAAACCCTTCAAGCGTCCGGGCGTGTCTTTTCTCGCGACTCTGGCGAGCCTTTTGCAGAATGACTCCATGGACAATAGACGCGACCACGTCTTCATGGCCGTCAGAGACATTATCGTCAGCTGCGATATAACCCCCTTCAACTACTTCTTCTGTGGTGTCACGGGGGAGACACATTAGTTCTTTATTCATATTTTTCTCCTAGATAAATGTAAAAGGTAGGAGCATTTTCTTGCTCCTATTCATAGTAATGATATGTAATATTTTTGAGCTAGAGAACGTATTTTGCGGCATATAGCCACACCCCCTGGGTCAAGCCCAGGGGGTGTGGTACTATACACGTCAAATCAGAAGGTAAAGGTGCCGCCACCACCGCCTTCATCATCAGGGGGAGTTTCTTCCTCCTCCTCTTCACCACCTTCTTCTTCAGGTGGGGTGTCTTCTTCTTCCTCTTCGGTTTCATCACCGGTTTCATCGACGGGTTCTTCCTCCACTTCTTCCTCTTCAGGTTCAGGTGGATTGAGGATTTTGTCGATGCGCTCATTCTGCTCTTTGTCCGTCTTAGTGATACCGAGCATGAAGTCACCCATGACACCCAAGAGAGTATCATAGTACTCAGTAGACGCTTTGCCCATACTCATATCCGTATCTGGAGACAGTATCTCAAATACGTCCGTCATGATGCCTTGCTCTTTCACAAAGTTTCTCATCATAGAAGATTTGAGTTCGGCTTTAAATGCGCGTGCCTTACGGCTGAATGCATCGCCTTCAGCAAAGTCATCGAGGACATCTTCAGAAATGAGGTTCTCTGACAACATGTCAGCCATACGCTCAAAGTTATCGAGCTGTTCTGACTGAGACTCCAGGGTAGAGTTCACGGGAGAGGGCAGACGGATCTTCACACACTCAATGAAGGTTTCGTATGTGAGCTTTCTCTTATCCGCTGCTTTGAGCTCTTCCACGATCTCGTTGTAGAGTCGAGTGTTGGCAATTTGGTACTTGGCAAAGAAATCGTTCCAGAGTCCTTCAGTGATGATCTGGTTGGAGCGTGTACGTTTTGCAGCGAGTTTGTTAGCCGCTACTGTACTGGTTGCGAAGTCCCCTTCCAGTGCACGGTCCACGTCTTCAGGTGGAACGCCAAAGGCACTGTACTGAGTCTTCTTCAACTGCTCATCCAGATACTCATCCGGGACTGTCACGCTGCGTTCACGATCTTCGACTTCCATGCTGGTACCCGGGAACTTTTCACCCCCTTCAATGTTTACCCGAATGGAAGAACGTACCATTTGAGTAAAGACGTCTTCAGGAGAAAAAGTACCCAGTGGGATTTCTTGTCCCAGCATGTTGGCGTACTCGTGCAGATACTCATGAACGGTCTTGACGTGATCCGGGTCGTCTTCATCCAGCTCGATGTTCAAAACCGTACCGGCAGTGGAGTTCACCACGTAAGCACGGATACGTGTAAAGAGTGCAATCACACGAAGTGAGGAGTACAGCATGGTTTTGGAAATCAGGGATTCGCCATAACCTTCAGGGGTAAAGGAATACGCCATGTACGAAACCATGGACCCGTCTATCCAGACCAGTTTGGTTTTCTTTTTCGAGAGTGCCCTAGAGAACATCAACTGGTAAATGTTATCCGGACGAGACACTTCTACTGTGTCTTTAGGGCGACCTTTCTTTTCCAAGGCCTGACGTAACTCTTCGTCGACCTGTTTCACGTACTCAGAGTGCAGGAGTTCCACTGTGGGCTTCGAATTGCCTGTCTCAATACCCAACTCCTTACCAGCACGTTTCACCGCCTCTTCGAAGTTCTCATTGAGCTTACGCAGTTTGGCGATGTGGTCCTCTTCACGCACCTTGCTGATGGGGTACCCGTTTTCATCCACCATGATGTACATACCCATGACGTCTTCTGGGTCATTGGGTTGGTGTACGGTAAAACCAGCGTCGTGTGGGATCTTCAGGATCATCGGATACAAGTCCGCTTTCTGGTGCTGGTCAAACGAGATACTGGCCATCGTCTGGGTACCGTCATGGTAATTCTCCATACCGGCCGCTTTACGTGCTTGTTCCGCCATGTAGTCCCTGGACGCGATGTGCGTCAAAAGCATGCGGGGGTCGTCTACGACTTCCATACACAAATTTTTGTTGGAAGGCTCGGAGTACTTATCTTGGTTGGCGTACAAGCTTTCCATACTGCCCACGGTATTGACCGTCGAGACGAGATCTTCAATGACCTTTTGTGGGATGATGGCCAGCGTGTAGGAACCCATGCTAAAGAGGGCCTCAGACACCATTGTCGGGAGACGACGACCAATGCCTACCTTCTCATAGAAGTGCTCGGTGATCATCCGGCTGACGATAGCGGCGCCGTCATCAGAGAGATCGAGGCCTTCTACTCGCAGACCCACATCTTCAATGGACATGTCGCGAGGGTTAATGATGGTGGAGGTCAGGATGTCATCAATCAGGCCCAAGTCAGGAAGCACTTTCAAAATGGTGCGGGCCAGGGTCCCTTTCTCAGAAAGCTTGGCCAGTTCTTGTTCGATCTTGGCAGAGCCCATTTGACTCTGACGTTGTTTTTTTGGCGGGGCCATCTCCGCCATCTCAACGGGTATGGAAGCCTTTTGGTTAAGCGTCTCCATGTCGGCTCTGGATAGAGTACCGGAGCGTTTCTTAATGCTAGCCATGTTAACCTCTCAGTAAAACAATATACCTGACCCCCTTATTTAAAGGTCAGACTGATTTTCTATGTGAATTTTCGACATACGGTGACCCGAAGGTCGCCATTGGTTCCAGGAGAAAACCATGTTAAGTGATGCCTATAAAATCTATCACGAAAGTAATATTTCTCTTGCCCGGAGCATTGCCTACAAAAACCAAATCGATATCGACTTACAGCAGCGATACTTCGAGATGGTAGGAATCGAAGTAGAGGATGATCCGAGAGAGTGGAAATACTACAAGAATCTCGCTGGGGAGTATCATCATACGGACACCATGATGACTGTCATTTCCTCAGACACAAAGCAAGAAATGAACTTCACCAAGGACAACCTGGTCGACTCCCCTTTGACACGTGCAGAGCACATGAAAGGGCGACCTCTGCGTAAAGAACTCGAGCGAAGATATCCGAATCAAACACCTCTGATTGAACGCATATTGCATCCAATCGATAAAGAGGAAGCGATTGCCGCTGAGGACTTGAGCATTTTGTATTACGACCAGTCCTTGGTCGGTGTGAATGAGATCGACCTCATCCCTCGTCTGGAAGAATGGATTCGTGCGATCTATCACAGACAGTACAACCAGGACTACTACGCCACAGACAATCTCTACCCCGTGGACTTTGTCGGCAAAGTAAATATGTTCATGGTCAAGGAAATCGGCTCCATTCGCAATAGCAATGTGATGACAGAGAAGGCCAGTTCTTGGCACATCCGTCAATACTTGGGGAGCTTCTACCGTCTCGATGAGTACGTTGACTTTTTGACCAAGTCTCAGCAGTTGTTCCTCTATCGGAACTTCATGTACATTCGCCGCCATGCTGGCAGTGAAAAGGTACTCCAACTTCTGGTCGATGAATTCTTGAGCAAAGGAATGTTGCAAGTATCACAATACGACATGTTGCGTACAGAAGCCAACTACGCCATTGGTGGTGAGATAGAGGACGAGTACAATGTCTCTCCCTTTGTCAACGGTGACCTCATTTCAAAGGTCTCCCAATGGGTAGACCGGGATGCCCTGTTTTCTTTGACACGTGGCTTTGGTATTAACAACGAAGAAGTCGCTGAAGAAAGAGCACTGGAACTCAAGCGTGGCGTCAAAGGGTCTATCGACAGCAACAAGCCAGTGAGCATCCTCGAGGTGTCCCAGTCCATTGACCCACTGACCATCTTTGGCCAAAAGGCCCAACGTCGGTTTGACAACTGGATTTACTTGTCGTCTCTGGGACGATATCAATCGGCCGTGCCCATCACCATCCCAAGCCAAGGGAGTTTCATTTTCTCTCCCGAAGACTGTGTGGTGTTGATGCTCTATGCCGGTGCAGGTGCTCTGGCTTCTGCTCAAGGTAAAACGGAACTGGAGCTGACTCGCATTGGGGTGAATGGAGAACCCGAAGTGGTGGACACCATACCGCCTATTCAAATGCGTATGGTCCCACGTACGGTGCCTCCCACTCGTGCTGACCTGGAAGACATACTCGATCCAGAGCACGTCAAGGTCGAGGAAGTCATTGATCTCATCTTGAATGCGGACGTGATTCCTCCTACGGTATTGAATTCGGGTGACCTGGCGGATTACACCGATACCCTTTACACACAGGACCTTCAATTGAGTCGTGCTCTGGTTAGGGCAAAGACCATCACTGGTATTGGTCAGATACAGCGCGCCATTGAGATGACTTACCACAGCCCTGAAATCTCTTTGAGTTCAGAAGGCATGTCGTTTGAAGACTGGGTAGCGCAACAAGAGCTCGATTTGACCAACCTCTCTACGGAGGACTGGATCAACATCGTCGATCAATGTGTGAAAGCGTGTACAGGACTTGAATTGTCTGGCTCCTCCATGCCTCGCTCTAAAGAGGCCATGGTAAAGGTCGTTCAGTTGTTGACCTCCTACAACCTGTTGGTCGTCCCCGGCATCAGTTCAGACGTACGCAGCCCAATGGCTGGATCCACTCGTCATGTAGAACGCACAGGTTCTGCCGAATCTTCACTCCATTACATGAATGGATCAAAGCGAGGAGTCGTTACTGAACTGAACCGCAACACCGAACACAGTGAAGTGGAGATGGGTAGCGGCGTCACACAGTCCTGGGAGTACGACAGTGCTGTTAAAAGTGACAGCGTGAACATCCCTACGTCACAGCTCACTTATGATCGTCCTCGCGCACCCAGTGTCCTCCATGGTCAGTTGGGTACCGGTAACATTCTCTACTCTTCAAATACGTACATCGTGGATCTGGCCCCCACGGGCTATTACTCCATGAACGTGAGTGAAGACAACCTGGGTATTGAAGACGGGGTAGTGGATGGTTTCCAACGTATGGCTATCCAGCCTGAATACCAGGTCATGGAGATGTCTTTGTCCTCGGATCAAGAGCACGGACGTGCGGCCCCAAGAGACTGGGTAAATGACGTGGACTTTGATGCATCGCCCGTTCACTTTGAACTGGGGTACTTCGCCCTACCTACTTCTGTTTCGTACTCAGGGGAGTTGGCGAGCATTGATGTGTGCATCCGTAAGGACGAAAACACTGACCTCGTTACAAATGGCACTATCCCTTCCATTAAGGTAGGGTACGACGTAGGTACCGGATACCTCTCAGGAAAGTCCGTGGCTTATGTCCAAAAGCCAGGCGACACCACCATTTGGGTACTGGACCAGAACAACTCTCGAATGGGCGTATGGACAGACCCAGTCGCAGGTGAGGCAGGTATTAGTTTGCACAACGTCAGCATTCTCGCTGACATCAACGCAGGCACTGCAACAGTGGGTAATGTCGAACTGCTCAAGACAGCAGACTTTAATGGCGATGTAGGCCACCCTGACTTCTATGTGGAAGATCATGGTCACATTGCTGACAACTTGTTGTTTGAGTTAATCGGTGCCCCAGGTCGTATGCTCAGTACATACGTCTCAGGTGCTCTGACACTGGCTGGAGATGAGCTGTTCGCAGAGACGTACACCTTTGATGGTTTCCGTTATGACACGCTGCCTCGTTTTGGCGGTACCTCTATGGCGACAGATTCTGATGGAGTTAAGCTGTATCCCCGTATGGACCCCACTGGTAATCCGGGAGAGTCGTACTCCTATGCCCTGCCTACCAACAGCATAGTTACTGGTGGGCCGATCGTGGATGTGGATTTGAGTCAGGGTAGTAATCATCGAGCTATTGAAGTGGTGGTTAACGAACTGCCTCCTGAAACTGATGAAGAGGTCTCCTTTATGTTGACCGGTGGTATCGCCAATGATGCCACTGAGACATGGGACATGAGTGCAGGTGGACCCGTCCTACTTAGCCTGGGTTCGGCGTCGACCTTTATAGGTACTCCGGGGACAATGGGTCCTTATCGCGTCGCTACCCAAGATCTACTGACAGGTGGTGGGGTGCTTCTTGAAGAACCCACTTCTCGCACAGGCATTTACTTTGACCTGGTGAATGAAACCGTTCAAGGGTACTTTGTGGATGGTAACGAGTTCACAGATTCCACGATTGACTTTTCAAGCGTTCCCGTCACAAGCGGCTGGTTGGGTAACCCCATTCCTGTTGCTGGACTCTCTACGATGAAAGGGGTGTTGACGATGGTTGGCTTGTTCATTAACGCCAACGAAGAAGACGTGGGTAGCTTCAACCTCAGCGTCATTAACAAAACCGATGACCTTTCATTGGGATTCTTGCCAGCTGGCACTGAGGCGATCAGTAGTGAACGTGCCCATGTGGGACACGACGACGGAGCCACTATGACGACGAATGCGGCAACGCCGACTCAGACCGGTTACTATTTCGGTACTGGAGGTGACGTGATAAATCCTTCTATCATGCCGACGGTGATGCAAGAAGGAGGGCATCGTGTTTCACTACCGCCAGGTTCTGATTTGTCGGGTCAAGCTGGATGGGGTGCGATGGGTGGAGAGTTCGACACTCTCACCTCTGTAGACCTGAGTCAAGGTGTTAAATATCTTGAATTCGGTTTGGATGTTTATGGTCACCAAGACGGCACAAACCCTGTGCAATGGGATATCGGTATTGCCGGGGTAGGTTTCACCTACTCTGCTACCACCGAGTTCCTTTCTTATGGCAGGGTACCTTCTATGCTTAACGGCATTGATGACCGATTGCTTGGTATTGTGTTCACTGCAGACGGCAACGGTTTTCAAAAGTTGTACGCTCTGGACAATCCCAACTCTAGGGTGGGCCTTATCTTCAACAGTGAATCAGGTATTGTCTTTGGAACCGTGTACGATGTAGCGGAGTATATTTACGATACACAGACCTTTACTCCGGTTTATCAAGGTCGGTATACGGGCTACATTCCTTCTTTTAATTTATCGGTGCCGGGGATACCTAGAGATGGCTACCACATTTATCTCGGCCTTGGTCAGCAAGACAGCGACAACATATCCGAGATGGCCGTTAACCTCTACAGTGCCCCTGAAGATATGTTATGTCCTGTGCCATTTGGTACGACAGGAATGTACGGTGAGGCGCTTTCGAATGCTGAAAATGATCTGTATCTCGTGGATTACTCGCAAGGCCCTGATGTAACGCCGGTGACTACTGGTTACTCCTACCCCCTGAATGGGGATGAGAGCATCATTACCCGACAGACCAACCCCACCGTGAAAACGTTGAGTGGTCATCGTGTTCAAATGACGAAAATACCCGGCGAGAACTTTTACACTGCAGTGGGTGGTTTGGGTACGCCAGGAAACGGGTTTGATGCAACCAGTGGTATCAAGGTAATTGAGTTGTCAATTAACGACATTGACACCGATGCTACCGGTACAGACCCTCAAGGGTACACCTTTCTCTCACCCGGCCTTTGTGACAGCGATGGTGAAAACAATGTCTTGTTTATCACCGGGTCTCCACAAGTCTTCCATTCTTTCACAACTAGGGACTATGATAAATTTGGAGGAAAGACTTGTATCGTTGCCAGTACGTCCAGTAGCCCCTTCGAGGCCTACGTACTTTCTGAGAAAGACTCTCGGTTGGCGTTCGTGTTTGATTTTGACAGCGGGTGGTGGGGCCTCTCCTTCTACAACGCGTCAAAGTTAACACAAGACGCTGGTACTGGTGAGATCACTGTGACGGATAACGTCAGTGAAGTGGCGGTTCTATCCGGTGGATCACTTAGCTATTCAAATGCCGACGCACACTTCTTCTTGCAGTTCACCACCCCCACCGCGCTTGAGGATGGTGACGGCATGACGGTTAATGTTCACACGGATGCCAACGATATATTGTCTCCCGTTCCTGCTGGGGCCACCGACCTAGGTGGTAACACTGTCCCGAGTTAATACTCGGGACATACCCGCTGGTGATAGTGTATCACTCTTTTTCTAACTAACTTTTGTCGGAGTGACAAATGAAATACAATTCTGTCAAAACACTTTGGTTGGCTCACATCGACGTATGTCGTAGTACGCCTTCCACCTATTCACCTCTACCAAACAGTACGTTGAACGAGGCATTAGAGGTCGCCCAAAGTGCAACGCTTCCAGGCGGTACTCTGCCGGAGATTGGGTACCTGTGTATTGGCCGTCGCGGACACCGTGTTCGTAATGCCACTACCGGTACGTTCGACACACTGCAGCACGATTCAACCGATGCCCGTTTGTTTGAGCACATCCCCTGGGCTGCGGTTCCCAAAGTAGGACAAGGTGGTGCTTACGTGGCCGACAGCGAACCTGACTTCATTGATCAGCTTCGACTCAAGAAAGAAATGCAGATCAATGGTACATGGTACGACCTGTTCTACGCCATCGCCATTGACTTCTCCAGCTCTGGTCCTGAGTTTAATGTACTGACTACCGAAAACGGTGAGACCAGTTCAGCTACCTTTGTGTCGACCGCTGCTCAACTGAGTCCGACTCCGGTGGACCCAAACACCACCACGGCCAAAGATGTGTCTGTCACTGTCCCGGCGAACCTCACCTACGGCACGAACTACACGCAGTCCATTTCCGATGCGTGTGAACTGCTGTACAACGACACCGGCTATGCTACGATCTCTGAGATCGCTGTCGTCGCTGGCCATGAAATCGATGCCGGTGCACAATCGGTACCCGGTTACGCCAATGGTGAAAACGAAATCATCGGTGCTGTGTGCTGTAACTTCAACTCCGATCTGATTCACCTGGACTTTCCGGGTAAGGTCATGGACCTGAGCTACGCCCTGGGCGACGTACTCCCCTATTCCAGATAGTGGAGAGTATAATTGAAAGGTCCACAGGTACCCGGATTTTAAGTATCGACCCAGGGACATCAAATGCAGGCTTTACTGTCCTTGATGTCCCTGTCGATGAGGTCCGTGTGGACTTGGTTTTTACAAAAGACCTTGCACGAAAACAAGCCATGTCTTTTCTTGAAGAAAGGCCAAACCACATCGCAGAGGGTTTTAAATCCCATATGGGGTATGTGGCCTTTTTTAAAGAACTGATCCGCATTGCCCAACCTGATGTGGTCGTATGCGAAGACGCTTACGCCCATATGCGTCCTCAGGCATTTCGTGTACTGGTTCAACAAACTGCGTCCTTTCGTCGTGAGACGTACATGTATGACGTAGACCTGCCCTTCATTTTCTTCTCTCCAGGTCCTGTTAAAAACGCGATTGGTGTGAAAGGCAACAGTAACGATAAAGATTTGATGCTGGCTGGACTCAAGTCGGTCCAAACTTTATCCTATGGCACTGACATTTGCCTCGAGTCAATGTCAGAGCACCAGGTTGACTCGACCGCAGTCGGGTTGTGTTTTATAAAAGAACGCTTTGGAGAGGACTATGTTTCTCGATTTCAGTAGCGTCATCGATATGGTGATGCCCATCGGGAAGGGCATTTTCGAGCAGTTCACCCACACTTATTTAGGTACTGATGGTACTTGGGTAAGCCTATGTCTTCCGACCTTAGTTTCAGGTAGCTTAATTGTCATAAAGAACGGCACTGTTTTGGTCTTTGGTATTGGCCTCGTTAAACTTTTAACAGCCGGTACTACTGTGATTGTGACGATCTATACGGTGCGTAAGTTCCGTTTGGACCATCGCCACCACAAACGGTCCATGAAGTTACTGAAACGCAAAGAGAGGCTCCAGAAGAACCTTGAGATACAGGCCAAGAAAACAGAGAACATGAAAGACATCGTAGACCTGCCCGATGACTA
>Ga0136591_1000385_pt1 | contig 18926 bp, 33 predicted proteins | sample AntRauMFilla3767_FD_104929 | JGI IMG/M metagenome (GOLD analysis project Ga0136591, IMG submission 104929) | Saline lake microbial communities from Rauer Islands, Antarctica - Metagenome Filla 3 #767 | ecosystem: Environmental > Aquatic > Non-marine Saline and Alkaline > Saline | place...
ACTTAGTTTTCGGAAGGATTAATGGCATAGACTATGCTTCATGGGAGTCAGCTAAATTAAATAATTCCCCTCCCGATTATTTTTCAGGTGAATATCACCACGATAAAGAAAAGGGGCTTAAAGCGTTTTATGAACGCTTACAGAATAAGATCATTGTTTCTAGTATCGCCCAACGTTATTAAAAAGAAGAGAGAGAGCCCGAAAGGGTTCCTCTCTTTTTGAGTATTCAGATTTAGATATATCTACAGAGAGAATTGAGTTTTCTGTCAGAAGTATGCCTGGATATGTATCCCCTTATATGCACATAAGAAAAAAGGACGGTATTATATTATGGGCTTAGATCAGTACTTATATGCTTGCGAAATTGGTCAAGTGAACGCCGACGGAAAAAGTGACCAGAGATACATTGCAAACTGGATTCCTTTCCCTACACTGCACAGTTTTATGCAGCGTGAATGGACTGAAGCGGGAAGACCTGACGAGGATATACTGACGGGTGAAATTGAAGTTTGTCCTGATGGGGCAAACTTCAATCTAATCGCTTTTAAACTTAACCTAGATATATGTGACCGCTTGCTCGGTCTCATAGCTTCTAATGGCTTTGACGAGTATGTTAAGGGGTTTATGTATAGTGAACGTACTAGAGACGACTATACCCCACTTTTAGAGCTTGTGGAAGAGGTTAAGGCTGAACTGTTACGGGGTAAAACAGTTTGGTATGATTCATTCTGGTAATCGCAGAGGAGCATCGGAGACGATGCTTTTTTTATGTGTCTTCCTATTTAGCTATATCTACAGAGAGAATTGAGTTTTCTGTCAGAAGTATGCCTGGATATGTATCCCCTTATATGTATATAACAAAGAAAGGATGGTTATTAACCATCATGACAAATTCGACAAAGACTAACAATGTAGACGTGACTAATAAAGAAGCTGCGCTTCATATCATCGAAAGTTTTCGTTCGCTACAAGTCCAGCAGGTATTACCTTTGATCAAACAGTACCACGGTGATCTACTTACGGATCTGCATTTGCTGTATGCCCAGTTCATCTTAGACGGTACATTACCGCTGGAATTTGTGCTTCACATCAGTGATCGAGGCACGTTCTTTTCTCGGCCAGATTTCGGAGATCGTGACGTTCACGCTCAGCATATTGCGCACGTTACGGGTCGGGCAGCAGACTTTACTGTGATGGTCGTCCGGTTGGTGAAAAAAGATATTTATTCTCCCAAGTTAGAATACAAAGTTGTTCACGACCTTCCTTTTCTTGAATACTACGCAAACCCTGAAAAGTTCGTAGAATACCTACAAGAAAGCTAGAACTGAAAGAGAAGCCGAGAGGCTTCTCTTTTTTTATGTGTCTTCACCTTTAGCTATATCTACGCAGAAGACCAAGTTTTCTGTCAGAAGTATGCCTGGCTTTAATTTCCCTTATATGGGCATAACAAAGAAAGAATGGTAACAAACCATGACAACACAACAAATGAACAAAGCACGTTACAACTGTACGCTTAAGCTTGAAAACTTAAACATGCGTTTTGTATTTCATATACCTGATGGGTATAACCATAATCGAGCAGGTTATCACGTTATACTATCGCGTGATAACCATCCAGACGATGTTCAAATCATTACGGGTATTGCTCCGGTACACGGGGCATACATTAGGCATAGGGGTTCCGACGTTAGGCCAATATGGTCGGTGCTTTCGCATCTGCTTCAAGAGATAGAAAAACTAGGTAAAGATACAACACGCAAAGACACATATGCAGCCACGGGGCTGATGCACACTTTTCGCGACACAGTAAATGCGTTAAGCTTAAACTAATAAAAAATGGGAGCCGAGGGGCTTCTTTTTTTAGACTATATCGTTTATACTATATCTACATGGGGAATCGAGTTTTGTGTCAGAAGTATTCACGCTTCCCTATTCCCTTATATGAACATAACAAAAAAGGATGGTTTTCAAAATGAAAACAGGTATTAAGATGACTGAGCTAACAACTGAAATCAAACGTCAGCAGGTTACTAAGCTGGATTTTATTGCTCCTACTATGAGCATTACTTTTACAGGCATGGGTGAATTTGCTGCATTGATTGATATGGGTGATGGTAACACCAATCGTTTTACGATAACTGCTCATGCGCATAACCAATTGGCTGCATACTTAGGTATTAACAAAACCTATTATCAAAAGATGCTGCAAAATGAGCAGGGCTTACTTGCGGTGAATCTTAACCAATGGTTTCAACGGACTGAACTGCCCAATGACCACGGTAATGCAAATCGTATGGTGCGCACGGTAGACGGTAAAATTCGGGCTTTCCTGAGTGACAGTTACCTACGCATTGATAACTACGATATTCTTATCGCGTTATGGCCGGTATTTCAAGAGTATCCTGATCTTGATTTCCAATCGGTAAACATTACCGAGAACCAGATGTACTTAAAAGTCACCAGTCCCAAAAACACTTTTGAAGTGCGTAAGGGTGATATTGTACAGGCTGGGGTTTCAATCACCAACAGCGAAACGGGCATGGGTTCCTTTAAAATTCAGCCTATGACTTACCGTCTATGGTGTTTGAATGGCTGCACGCATGAAGAACGCGGTGATACGATTAAGCGTACGCATCGGGGTTCTGTACAAGGGGTTGGTGTGCAAGGGTTTAGAACATTCTCAAATCCACGCAATTCAATTCTATCAGAGGAAATGCTGACGTTAATGCAGACCAGTGTTCGCAATGTGTTATCTGGTGATTGGATGCAAAAAATTGCTGACAAAATGAAGCACGCAACTACAATCCATATTGCTGACCCAGTAAAAGCAGTTGAGATTCTGACAAAGCGTAAAATGGTTTCTGACGCTGAAGGTGATCTGATTCTACAGAATTACCTGAAGTATTCGTACAATAACGGTGAAACGCTTTATGGCTTGTTTAACGCAGTTACTCGCAGTTCGCAGGATAGTGAAGACTATACACGGGCAACTGAACTTGAAGCACTCGGTGATACGGTGCTAGATATGTATCACGCTTTTGCATAATGTAATGAATCACCCGCAGGGGTGATTCTGCATTGTGGTCCTGAGCTTCCAGAAATGGAAGCTCTTTTTCATGTGTCCTCACGTTTAGCTATATATACTTAGGGAATCAAGTTTTCTGTCAGAAGTATTCATCTAAACCTATTCCCTTATATGAACATAAGAAAAGAAAGAATGGTACAAGACTATGGGATACACTGTATATCACGAAATTAAAGACGTGACAGATTACACGCGCCGCGTAAGTATCAAAGCTAATCGCAACGGACTGAAAGCAACAATGATTTCACTGGCGGCTGAATTTGAAGTGCCTCTGCTGGTCTGCCCTGCTGACGTAGCTTATAGTGAAGAGAATGATAAGGTCACGTGGTTAGAAGACATGGCTGTTAAAACGGACTCTTTCACTTCAGAGTGCGCTATGTGGCTTGACAGCGAAAAGTTCAGCATGACTATCGTCGGGCCACATGAATGGTTTGACATGCCCAGTGCTGACAATCTTTTCGGCTTTTGCAAAACGAATCAAAAGCTTTATGACGTGTTCATCAAAGTTGCGTATATCATTGCTGTTAAATACATTGGCGGTGAAATTTCGCATGACGGTGAACCCGCTGATTTCCTGACAGAAAATTGGGAGGTGCTTAGCGTAGAAGAGGCAAACCAAGTAGTGATCTTCTTAAAAGATTTCTACTTAGAAGAAACTTGTGCGCTGCATGGGATAACAATCCCCGCGCTTATAGGCTCCGAGCTGGCATCAGCTTAAAGAAGAAGGGAACCCGAAAGGGTTCCTTTTTTATGTGTCCTCACGTTTAGCTATATCTACAGGACACATCAAGTTTTCTGTCAGAAGTATTCCTGGCTGTCTATTCCCTTATATGAACATAACAAAAAGAATTAAGGTATTAACCAACATGGACATCACACTTATAGGACAAGCTCACAATATTGAGAAACAAGCTGATGGTATTAATTTTCTGCTACGCACCGAGTATGGTGTGGTTAAAGTAAAGGCATTACCTGATTTCAAAGTGACCGAGAATGAAAGGATTACACTCGTGGGTAAGCTACATAGTAAGCCTAGTTTTAATTACTATCTAGTTCCCAACTAGATAACGCAGGGAAGCTTCAGGGCTTCCCTTTTTTATGAGTATTCAACTTTAGCTATATCTACATATGTAATTGAGTTTTCTGTCAGAAGTATTGCTATCTATGTATTCCCTTATATGAACATAACAAAGAAAGAAGGGTATTAAACCTCATGGCACATCAGCTTCTTATTTCTAATCAAGCAGGCCAGACTACGCACCTTCAAGTTTATTTATCCCCTCAAGAGATAGAAGACTTGAAGTATTGCATTGAAGAACACAACAGACAAACTGATCTCGCGTTGAAAATAACTTATATGCTCGTGGAAGCACAAACGCAGACAGGGATTAACGGAGTGCTAAGTGCGCTCGCTGTAGTTAATTATGCGAAAGGCAGAGATGAAGAGCCTGAGGATGGGGGGATAGAGTACTTAGTATCCGAAGCGAAAGCGATGAGTGCCATTGCTCAGCTTCAACACTTGAAAAATAAACTGCCAGATGATGACATGGACTCGTGGGCTGCGTTAGACGCAGTTCAAAGAATCTTACGCATCGCTGACAAAGACGGGAAAGTTAAAGTGACACTCTACTAACAAGAAGGGAACCCGAAAGGGTTCCTTTTTTTGTGCGTCTTCCTGTTTAGCTATAGCTACGTAGGGATCCAGCTTTTCTGTCAGAAGTATTGCTACCTATGTATTCCCTTATATAAGCATAACAAAGAAAGAATGGTAATAACCATGAAGACTAAAATTGACACTTTCACTATGTACTCTGACGCGGGTCATGGTTGGTTAAAAGTTCCAAACGCATTACTGTATGAGCTTATGCTAGGGGATAAAATTTCAGGCTTTTCGTATATGAATGCAACACATTCATTCTTAGAAGAAGACTGTGACTATGGTGAATTTGCGAAAGCCTATAAAAAAGCGTTTCACAAATCGTTTAAGATTAAAGAAGTGTACTCTTCTCAAAGCAAAATCAGAGATTATTCCTCTTTTAATCCTGAGCTACTGAAGCCCGAAACGCGTAGAGCTGAATTTTGGGCTGTTGTTTCTTATGGGGATGTAGACAAGTTCAAAAAAATATACTACAAAAAAGAAGGCAGGAAGCAAGCTAAATACTTCTTCACGTCTCCTTTAGATCACCACAACACCGAAGCGTTTCTCTTTGCAAAAAGTGAACAGCTTCCTGACGTGATTAAATATGTGGTAAATGAGGGTTCATACATTTGTGAACATTGCCACAATCACGAAAATTTCACGCGAAAAGCGAAAGTTGTAGAAAATTGGTTCTTGGATAATATGGGCATCATGGAGTCAGTTATAGATACTGACATTGTAGACGATGGTTCAGAACCCGTTTTATGTTTTGAATGCGATGCTACAGCTTCCCATAAGCCTTATGGTCACTTGTTTTTTCAGAGTGGCGTTAGCGTAGGGGATAGGGCTGAGCTGCACTGCTAAGAAAAAAAGGGAACCCGAAAGGGTTCCTTTTTTTGTGCGTCTTCCTGTTTAGCTATAGCTACGTAGGTACTTGCGTTTTCTGTCAGAAGTATTGGAAGGTATGTATTTCCTTATATGAACATAAGAAAAAGGATGGTAATAACCACAGTGAATATTCCAGTAGTTTCGATTGTCACATTGCATACAATGGACACCAACTTGAATTGGGTAGTTACGGACGATAACATCATTGAAGCATTGATTGCTACCAAAGCATTAGAGCTTGGTTATGACGAGGACGATTTTGAAGTAGACGATGCCCGTGTTTTTGAGAACTATTTTTCTCTTGTTCATGAGATAGACGTTATTGAAAAGTATGCTGACGAGGAACACGTTAAAGAAAACAGTGCAGCATACAAAGCGATTCTTAAATCGGTGCCCATTGAAGATCAGGCTGCTCCAAGTTACAACGCATTCAAAGAATCTTTCTTAGAAATTGCGAAAACATTACGCGGTACGGACATGGGTAAAGAGTTACATCATGAAGTCGTTTATGGCCTACGCTACGCATTAGAGCATGAACCCTCTACAGCGGGCGCTGATGAAATCAAAGCTGAAATGAAAGAGTGGAATTGAATATGACATACCAACACAGTGTCCAAATTGACTTACCCATGCTTAAGACTCAAAAGGATGTTTTACTTACCGCTCGTATGGACGACGAATTTTGTACAATGATGCAAGCTTATTATCCCGAACTGCTGGACGTGCTGGATGGGTACATTAACCTATCAGACGCACTGTATGATCTTGCAGATGATCCTATCACCAAAGCGAAGCATAATAACCGCATCATAAGCTTCACCCACTAATTGCAGAAGGGAACCCGAAAGGGTTCCTTTTTTTAAGTATCCCTCTTTAGCTATATCTACGTAGGTACTTGCGTTTTCTGTCAGAAGTATTCTCACTTCCCTATTCCCTTATATGAACATAAGAAAAGAAAGAATGGTACAAGAATATGGGAACAAGATCAAACACAGTTATTAAAGATGGCCGAAAAGTACTAATGGTTATGTATCGTCAATGGGACGGAATGCCTGAGACTCATGGCCGTGAGCTGCTAGACTTCATTAAAGGTTTTGAGTTGGTGAGCGGGTATAGTACAGCGCATGAAGAAGACCCCAACTTGAAATTTGCAAATGGTGTCGGGTGCTTTGCAGCTCAACTGCTAACGCATTTTAAGAGCGCAGTCGCAAAGCGTAGAAAAGCAGACTACTCCTCCACGTCTAACGAAGCCATAGAGTACGAAGGTACACAGATAGGTAACATTTACCTAATGCCTACGTCAGAGGCCCGTAACAGAGAAGAATACACATATGAGGTGATATACAAAGAAACCGAGAAGAACTGTGAAAAAACACCTTTTTTATTCACGGTATACAATTGGGACGGTAAGATGGTATCCCGCTTAACGTTTGACCAGTTTGAAGCGTTCATCATAGACGAAGAACGTAAGATTGATCTTGAACTAGAAGAGTGGGAAAAAGAGCAAGCTCAACGCGTTGCTGCTCTAGCATAAAGAAGACTGGAACCCGAAAGGGTTCCTTTTTTTATGAGTATTCAACTTCAGCTATATCTACATATGTAATTGCGTTTTCTGTCAGAAGTATTCTCACTTCCCTATTCCCTTATATGCACATAATAAAGAAAGAATGGTAACAAACCATCATGACCTTAGTACTTAGCTTTTTTAATGGACGCACATCACCTGATGAAGAACTCAACGACTGGGGATTAAATGGCCCACGTATTCAAATTGGAACCCTCGCTCAAACGTATGGCTTCACACGAATTCTGAACACTGATGATGAAGACATTGACTTAGAAGACTTTGAAGAAGACAACTTATTTCTGATCGATGGAATTTATTATGGAGACTATCAAGTCTCAGTAGACAACGACTTCAAGCCAGACTTAGCACAAGACATCGTGTTAGGAGGTGTTACGTTCCGTGGGTATCCGGCTGACGTAATGATCCCTGAAACTCCGGCTGAACATGAGCTTCAGCCTGAACGTGAATTTGTGGAGATGACTGAAGAAGAATGGCGTACAAAATTTAAACCGCTTTATGCTATGAAATCCTTAAGCTTTGTAGAATGGGCAGAGGCCCAAAGAATGTTAAAACAGAATAAAATATGGAGTCTGATTGAAGGGGACGGGGGCTTATATATTGTCAGTGGTGTGAGCGTGGTTAATCGCTTAGAGTTCATTCTAACCGCGAAAGCCTACGACTCCTCAAAGGATTATCAGGTGGTTTATCACCTAGAATCTGAAATAGACGACTAACAGGAAGGGAACCCGAAAGGGTTCCTTTTTTTAGGTATCTACCTTTAGCTATATTTACATGTGTAGTTGCGTTTTCTGTCAGAAGTATTCCCATAAACCTATTCCCTTATATGAACATAACAAAGAAAGAATGGTATTAACCACAATGGACATTAACGTAAGCATTACAGACAAGCAGCTTCAGCAACTTTTTGCAAAGAAGCCCATTGGAGTAATAGAGCAAAAGTATCTGGATCTTAACTTTCCCGGATATGTAGCCCAGTTTGTTAAGGACAAATTGGAGCTATTAGTTGAGTCAGCAATCGCTTCCAAAGAAGAATATCCTGCTGACAAATTGGTGTTCTCTGAAGTGAGTTGGCTGGATCTTGATGGTGAACCCGAACGCATGTTTTTTGCTTCTGACGAACTGGCCGAAAAGTTCTGCAGAATTAAGAACGCTCAAGATGAAAGTTATGGGGCAGTTGTTAAAGATTGGTGGTTTCCCCACAATCTAGTCAGTGACGAAGAAACACTACTTTGTCACTTTGAAGAAGAAGAAGCCTTTGAAGAGGATGAACTAAAAAAGTTAATGGGAGAAAATGTATGAGTCGCTACTCTAAGAATATTATCAAAGAAGACAAGCAGTACAATATCGCGTGGGGATATGACTATCCCCTGAACAGCTATTTTATTCAAGAGTTTGATGAAAAAGACGACATCGTTTTTGATGTAGATTCTTACCGCTCAATTAAGTGTCACCCGTTGTTTCCAGATAAGTACCAGTTCAGTAATGGTGAAATACTTGAAGTATATAAGATATACACTGATGTTATTCCAGAGGAGCATCTAGAAGCACTCGTTCTAGATTTACCTTTCTAGTAAAAGCGGAACCCGAAAGGGTTCCTTTTTTTATGAGCATTCACGTTTAGCTATATCTACATATGTAATTGCGTTTTATGTCAGAAGTATTCTCACTTCCCTATTCCCTTATATGAACATAAGAAAAGAAAGGATATTGAAATGTGTTTAGAAACTCTAACAACGTATTTACCGGAATGCAAAATTACTCAACTACAAGAGGGGATTGAAATAACGTATGGCTTCCAGACGGGTATAGTCACGTTTAAAACGGATGGGATATTCAAGCTGTCTCACAATGTCCCGATACGAGACCCCATGTCAAGGGAGTGGCTAGAATACGCTCATACTGAACATAAGACGTATTGTCTATTGTCGCTGTCCAGCGCAATACGTCGCATGTTTAAAATACCTCAAATTAAAATAAGAAAGCCTAGAGCAAAAAAGATATGAACACTGAAAATAACGAGAACACTGCCCGAACCAATGACGAGCTTAACGATGAAAAAGTTGATTTGCTTTGTCGTGAAATGGGAGAGAAGACGTTTTATCAATTGAACATGCACGACTTTTTTGGTGTGTTGGCTTGCTATGAACCAGAAGATTTTGACAAAGCCGTGTCTAAGCTTCGGGAACGTGGAGACGATTTCGCCACATATATTAGCCACAAATTTGATATAGATTACACTGCTGAAATTGAAGCGTACATTGATTATCGACTCCTACAAGACTAACAAGAAGGGAACCCAAAAGGGTTCCTTTTTTCGGTGTCTTCACATTCAGCTATATCTACACAGATCATTGAGTTTTCTGTCAGAAGTATTCCCATAAACTAATTCCCTTATATGAACATAACAAAGAAAGGATGGTTATTAACCATCATGACAAATTCGACAAAGCTTCTTATCAGTGTTTCAAAAGGCAATTCTAAAACAGGTGCTATTGCTGCGTTTAATCTGCCTCCTATCAAAAGCTGTTTGAATAGCTCAACATGCGCTTCATTCAAAGATGCAGCAGGTAAAGAACACAAATGCTACGCTACACTGCCTTACAATCGCTACAAGGCAACTAAGGCTGCATGGGATAGAAATTTTGAAATTGCTCAAAATGATCTGCCTGAGCTTGAAGCGCAACTCGTGAAATTTTTCAAGAGCTACAACGGGCAGTTATTTCGCTTACATGTATCGGGTGATTTTTTCTCAAAAGAGTATCTGGGTATGTGGGTACGAGTTACAAAGCGTTTCCCCGATGTGAAATTTCTAGCATACACTAAAGTGTATGGCTTCTTTAAAGGCTTAGAATTGCCTAAAAACTTTTCGGTTCTGCTTTCCTTTATGCCTTCCATTCCTGTACCGCAAGCCACAAAATTTGCAGAACAAATTGGATTGCAAATTGCTCACGTTACAGATGAACGACCAGTAGGTTTTGTGACCTGTCCTGAACAAACGACAGATCGAAAAGTTAACTGCGTTGAATGTAAGCTTTGCTGGAATATATCCAGTCTTAAGCGTCCTATCAATATTCACTTTATCCCCCACTAAGTAGAAAAAAAGGAACCCGAAAGGGTTCCTTTTTTTGAGTATTCCCCTTTAACTATATCTACATATGTAGTTGAGTTCTCTGTCAGAAGTATTCTCATAAACCCATTCCCTTATACGTATATAAGAAAAGAAAGAATGGTACTAACCGCCATGAAAAAGAAAACGTATGCACAGCTCGAACGTGAAGTCTTAGAGCTTAAGGCACAAATGGCTAACACATATGCAGCAGCATCAAAGAGATTAAGTAAATGCGAGAACCTTATAGGCTCCGGTGTGATACTGCGCTTAGAAGCATTGGGAGGTAAGGAAATCATTCCCCCTGTATATATTGTGGACGGCCTATCTGAAGCGGCGATTAACGCGCTACGCAATGAAGTTATACGTAGCTATAACGAAGTTACCTACATCAAACCTTAAGAAACGAGTAAGACTATTATGGACATTGTATTCAGAACATTCAAAGACGGCGATGTAATTGCACTATTCCCTTACGAGATCAACAACACAAAAGGTTCAGTTACTTCTTATATGCGTATAGGACAGCACGGTTTAGCAGACTATACGCCTGTGGTCAATATCACTAAGCTCTCCACAGTTGAAGAGTATACCCCACTACTGAAAGAATTAGAGCAATGCGGTTACGAGAACATACGTGTTCTAAAACGCATGAGCGGTGAAAAGTTTAACAAAGCCTATCAATCGTTTAAGTACGGTTAAAGATTAAAGGGAACCCGAAAGGGTTCCTTTTTTTATGAGCATTCAGGTTTAGCTATATCTACAGCTGTAATTGAGTTTTCTGTCAGAAGTATTCACCTAAACCTATCCCCTTATATGAACATAACAAAGAAAGAATGGTACAAGAATATGGGATACGAGACAGATTGGAAATGTGACTTAACAATCACACCCGCATTAAACGAAGCCGAAATTGAGTTTCTGAATGCGTTCTTTGAAGCACGACATGAAGAAGATGCAGAGTGCTACGAGCAAGACGGTACGACAGGCGTTGACGTTCCAAGCTATCCCGGTTACTGGTGCAATTTTGAGATACCAGAAAATGGTGAAAGCATAGACTGGAATGGTAACGAAAAGACTTATGAGTTAGCAGAGTGGCTAACATGGGTAACTGACCAGTACCTAAGTGAACATTCTTCACTTAAAGATAGTCCCAAATTCAAAGATTTCACTTTTAACCACGTTGTTGAAGGTACAATGCTTTGGGCAGGTGAAGACAGGGGGGACAATGGTATCCTATACATAACGCCTTCAAGCGTGAAGACGTTCGATCAGGAACGTCTTCTCGAATTTACGAAGTCTCCGGTGCTTCAACTGGACAAAGACGCTCTGAAGTTTTTATTCCAGACTGCTCAAATTTTGGGTGTTCCGGGTACAGAAAAGAACGAAGCGTCTAAGAAGCTCTACCAGCTTATTAAAGGTCTGAACCAAGCAGCAAAAGAAGGTAAGACTGCGGTACAGATTGAATTGGTCTAAATAAGGATGGGAACCCGAAAGGGTTCCTTTTTTTGGGTATCTGCCTTTAGCTATATATACTTAGGGAATCAAGTTTTCTGTCAGAAGTATTCACCTAAACCTATTCCCTTATATGAGCATAACAAAGAAAGAATGGTACAAGACTATGGGATACAATATAGATTGGGAATGTGACTTAACAATTACACCCGCATTAAACAAAGCCGAAATTGAGTTTCTGAATACGTTCTTTGAGAATGACCACAGACACACAGATGAGTGCTACACACAGGATGGTACAGATGATGTGGATGTACCGTCTTATCCGGGTGTGTGGTGTAACTTAGCTATACTAGAAGGTGGTGTTGGTTTTCAATGGAATGGAGAAGAAAAAACATATGCGTTATTGGACTGGGTAATATGGGTAACAGACCAATATTTGAGTGAAAATTCACCCCTCAAAGGCTTACCTCAATTTGAGGGTTTCACGTTTAACCACATTGTTTCAGGTTCTATGACTTGGAGTGGTGAAGACCTTGACGATAGTGGTATTGTATATATTAAAGACGGGGCAGAAGTGTACTACCCCCAAGCCGCTTTAATTGCTTTAACATCAACATCTGAAATAGAACTAGATAAAAACACTTTGAAACAGCTCTTTCAAACTGCTCAAATTGTGGGTGCGCCCGGTACAGAAAAAAACGAAGCTTCAAAAAAGCTGTACTCTTTACTGAAGTTTTTACACCACTCAGCCAAACAAGGGGAAAAAACGGTACGCATTAATATGGTTTAAAGGAATCAGGAACCCGAAAGGGTTCCTTTTTTTGGGTATCTGCCTTTAGCTATATCTACATGTGTAGTTGAGTTTTCTGTCAGAAGTATTCGCACTTCCCTATTCCCTTATATGAGCATAACAAAGAAAGAATGGTTATTAACCGTCATGACACATCAAATAGTTTTTAATATTTCAGACAAAGCATTAGACGCTTTCATCGCTGCATACGACAACGAGTTACAAGACGACATCAAATTTTTGAGTGACGAGTTTGGCTTGACCCTGAAAGAATATCTGATCAAACGGATGCCTTCATACTTTGAAAATTATATGGACGGTAACTTTTCAGACAATATACTGAACATGATTGAGTACGATGCGGAGGACTTAAAATTAAGTCTTCAAATCGCTGTTGATCAAACGCCTACGCCTTACACATACTATGAGGTGAGTTGGAATGATTCCGAATCAGATGAAACGCTTCAATTTAATGATGAATTACTTGCTGAAAAATTTGCAGCAGGATTAGAGGCACTCGGTTACGAAGTATGGGGCGTGAACACAGTCACGTCACGTTCACATTTAAAGTCTGAAGAGGAAGTATTGAAATACTTAGTTGAACACTTCAGCGACGAGACAGCGTTGAAGGCTAAACTTAAAAAAGCAATGGACGGTGTAAACTAAAATGGAGAACTTTAAAACAGCTACGCACGTCAAAAAGAAGAGTGGTCGCGTATGGCCTAGTCGTGTACCCAGAGAAAGCGTTTCACCTAATATGCTACTCATGGCTTATGGTGAACCACAGCGCATCCTAAACGCATGGGAGATGTCAGACTCGGAGCTTAGAGCAGTGGGTATTCTCTTTCCTCAAAGCGCACAGTACATTAAGCTTCCTGTTGAGGGATGGTTACGAATCGGTCCACATAATTTTGAGAAATGTGACATGGAATTAGACGGGCACAAATTTCAATATATTACTGTGGACGGTTTCAGAGACGCATCAGGATATCTGATAGAAGCTTTACCCGACAAGGTTATGATTCAAATATGGAGCTATACAGGTATAATGGGACGCGCTGAAAGATTGTATACACTAGACTTATAAAACAGAGGGGAACCCGCAAGGGTTCCTTTTTTTGAGTATCCACGTTTAGCTATATCTACATCTGTACTTGAGTTTTCTGTCAGAAGTATTCGCACTTCCCTATTCCCTTATATGAACATAACAAAGAAAGAATGGTATAACCAATATGTCACAAATCATCCACAATCCAGAAGTCGTAGAAATTGTTAAGAAGCTTCGCAGTATTAAAGAGAACGTTTCAGTAGAGGCCCGCTTGGATGCTGAACAACTTCAAGGTGCTATTGACCTGCTTACGGGGTATTCGCATATCGCTATTGATCCTGATAAAGTGCTTTACTGGGATGCAAGTGACCTGCAAGTCGCACATCACGCGCTACAAAAGGCTGAAGGTATTAGCCCAGAGACATGTATACCTCTCACTGAGGAACAAGTTGAAGATATCTTCTCAGACCTTATTGCGCATGAGCGTTTGTGTAACGACGTTTCGCATGCTATAACACAGGCCGTTAGAGATCACATGTTTTCGTTTCGTGTTGGAGACGAAGTGTACTGGTCTGACCCAGACGGAGATGAATGCTCAGGGAAGGTGATTATCAAAAGTATCCACTCCTCTAATCCCAATACCTACTGCGTTGTACGTATTGGCAGCGATGCCCAGTTTGAAGCACTTGAGCATGAACTAATCTAATTAAGACTGGAACCCGAAAGGGTTCCTTTTTTTATGTGTCTTCCTATTTAGCTATATCTACGTGACACATCAAGTTTTCTGTCAGAAGTATCTGCACTTCCTATTCCCTTATATGAACATACGAAAAGAAAGAATGGTATAACCATCATGACCAATGACCTATTTGTAGTAACCTGCCCAACGACAGACGGCACACTTAGTTGGATTGTTCCTAGTATCCCAATGGCCCATGCGCTCATCAAAGTTAAGTCGTCTGAACTCCATACAGACCGCTCAGAGTTTGAAGTCCGACGTTCTGAAGTCCTTGGCACATACAAAGACTTAGAAGACCTAGTGGACGTGATATGTGAGTTTTACCCTGATATGGAAGAAGACTGCTTAGATATTCTTGACCAGACACGCGAAGGGATCTTGAAAGAAGAAGTCCGTACCGCGTACTTAAAGTCGGAATCCCAAACATGGGTAAGTCTTACAGAAGAGGAACGCATCGCTAAACTAATCAAAGGGTTCAAAGACCACGGGTTTAAGTACAATGTGACTCAGGCGTCGGATAAGCCCGTCACCTGCTTCTTTGAAAGAGCCGAAGATGAACTCTATCAGGTTTGGCTAGAAGGGGATACGATATGCTACAACGTGGACAGGACGTGCTACGACGTTCAAGTTCTCCTAAAACAACTAGGGATACGCTAAATAATACTGGAACCCGGAAGGGTTCCTTTTTTATGATTGTGCAACTTTAGCTATATCTACGTGGCACATCGAGTTTTCTGTCAGAAGTATTCACCTAAACCTCTTCCCTTATATGTAAATAATAAAGAAAGAATGGTATAACCATCATGACCAATGACCAGATATCGTACACAGTCCTACTCTCTAGTGGAGGTACGACTTGCTCGTACCGCTTACATATGGGCGAAGTAAACCTACGCATACTTGAACAGCTCGTATCTTTGCATAATGAAGATGGCAAAGAGCCGGGGCAAATGTGTTTAGACGTTCAAAACAATGCTCTGGATACCAACTTCACAAATATGCTTGAAGACAGTGGCTTAGATAAATATCTCGAACAGTTACGAGGAGACGTGCTACAGCACATTACGCGTACAGATCTGAGTCTCAATAAGAAGCTTTCCATTCTGGAAGGAAACGAGGAGATGTTCAGGACAACGCAGGACAGTTATAACTTTTACTCTCGCGTTAAGCGTCAATTGCGCATGATGCTGGACTCCCAAAAGGCGTTAGACTTCCTTATCGAAGACACTCACGGCTAGTAAGAAAGGAACCCGGAAGGGTTCCTTTTTTATGATTGTGCAACTTTAGCTATATCTACGTGGCACATCGAGTTTTCTGTCAGAAGTTTAAAAGCTAACTATTTTTTCTCGTTTCCCTTATATACATATGAGCAGAAACAAGGGGAACGATGACAGGTTGCCCACGATACAACTATAATAACTGAAGCACATACAGAATTGAAGGAACACATCCATGCCCATTCGTAAAGACCGTCGTATTGTACGCGCATTGACAGAGAAGACTGCACAGTATATTCAGGCACTTGCTAAAAAATACGAGAACCTACGCTCCTGGGATGTGGTCCAGGATCAGATAGACCGGACACCCGGGTTGAAAATAGATGAGCTAACGTCTGAACAGCTGGTTAGAATACTGAAGTCTCTTCCCTTAGACGTGGAAGCGACACCTGAACATTTCTTTGTGGCTTCTCTTTTACAAGGCATTGGATTTAGTAAGGTCGATGTAGAAACTTTCTTCACGGCTCTTCGTAACTCGGTCTTTGATATCCGTCTCACGTCCCTGGAAAAAGTAATCGTCCAGAATGTCTCCAGCGATTTAGAGTGCAAATTTGAGTGGTTCAACGTAACCACCAACTAAACAACATTTAACCTCACCTGGTTGAATACCATTCTTTCTTGGGTAACAATTTAAGTAACGCGTAATTTATACCGTACTTAAATTGTTACCCTTTTTTTTTGGAATAATTCCGAGAAGCGTGTATCCCTCCACATAAAAGAATGAATCCCTACCCTGGACGTACACGTGAGTGTGTGCACATGTATAGGAAACAATATTCCGTTTTAAGTGTTTGCATTCCCGTGTTTCACTTTTCGCTTTTGAGTATTTGCATTCCCGTGTTTCACTTTTCGCTTTTGAGTATTTGCATTCGAGTACATTGGTCTGGCTTTAGAGTTTGAGTATTTGCATCTCAATATTTCAAGTCTTGTTTTACGCAACGTGTATTTTCTTTGATATAATGGGAGTAGCTAAATTTTAAATAAGAGGTTTCCCGATGACAAGTCTACCCAGTGTAGAAGCGATAGATGCTTCTCTCCGTTTTGATTACAGTGGTATTGATGAAGACCTCAAAGAAGAAGTTTTACTTTTAACATTAGAGGCAAAGAATTATGAGCGTCGTAGTTTAGAAGCCATCGTAGGGTTTGGTAGAATTGCTGCCCGGATGCAGGGTTTACTAGAGTTTGGTGGATTCACCCGGTGGCTGGAAGAAGAATTTAAATTGTCCCGGAGCATGGCATATAATTTCATTAACGTAGCTAAGGAGTTTGGGGATATGATTCCTGAGATTCAAGCGCTACCTATTAGTCTAACGGTTCTCTATCAAATAGCAGAACCTAAAGCTCCCGAGGAATTCAAAGAGATTATTATCCAGGAAGCTAAAGAAGGTAAGAGTCACTCAGTTAAAGAAGCCAAAGATCTAAAGAGACAACTGGCTGAAGCTGAACGTAAAGCGCGTGAAGCTGAAAAAGGAAAGACTGATGTAGAAGATGAAGTCATGGAATTATTGGACGAGCAAGAAGAACTTCAATCTCGGATCGTTGATCTTGAACGTGAAAAAGCCAACCAGGCCGCTGTGGTTAAGAACTTAGAGCGTGAAAGGTTAGAACTGTCTAAGAAAGTCAAGGAAAAGCAAGACTCGCCTAAAGCGTCGGAGAATGAAGAAGCTGTCGTATTAGAAGAGAAAGCCGACGCCGTTTTAACGAAACGCGTAGAACTTGTGAAAGAAGTTGAAGAGCTTGAACTGAAGCTCAGAGAAATGCGTAAAGCAGATAAAGAACTGGCTAAGCGGATACAGAGGCAGGAGACGTCTCTTGCCGGTAAAACGGTAGACCAAAGACTTGTGGAAAAGAAAGCGAAACTAGAATCGTTTCGCCGTAAGGTTTATATGGTTCTCAGTGAGAGCGTACAGGAAGAATTACTCATGGCTTCCGAGAACATTTTAGACGAAGAACTCATTGAAGAATATAAGACGTTGCAAGATAAATTTAAGCAGCTGGCGATAACTTGTGAAAAAGTTATTCAAGGGTTTGCACAAAAAGCATAAGTTGTGTATACTACATTTATACCTGTTGAAGGGAAAGCGCTTTCCCTCTAACTCTCCTTCTTGGGATTACTCCCCTAACCCCAAGAAAAAACTAGCAGTCCAGGCTTTCTTCTTCCCCCTTCTAGAGCCTGGGCTGCTTTTTTATGTTAACTATTTGGAACGATGTGCGCACTAACCACGTGACCCCGGGAGTTATAATTCTTCTGGAACTTTTTCCCACGAGCATACTCCCAAGTACACACGGACACTTCCATGTCTATTGTATCGGGTTGTTCATCCTTCCATGCAAAGTCAGGATAATAAAAGGGGATACCTGTAATCGTTTCGTACCACTTAACGAAGAAGGCTTGGTGATTTAAATTGAACCAATCTTTAAGGATCTCGTTTTGTTGAGAACCTCTAAAAGTAAAGGGTCTTCCCATTATTATTAAAACCAAGTCGGTCGCAGGTGTAGACGCTAGTGCAAGCATTTGTGAATTCCTTTATTTCTTTTAGTAGATCCGAGAGAACCGTTAACTTCTTCGTAGCTGCCTTCATATTGTCTAACTCCTCTACCTCCGGGTTGTAAGAGAGGATTCGAATGGGGGCGTACTCGGCATCATGCTCTGCCACACAAATTTCTTTTCCTACGATACATAAGTCCTGTGGATTCATTGTTCGTAAGAATACTGGAGACGTGTACTTAACATAAACGTTGGCCTCCGACATAAACAATAACGTGACCTTGACACTGGAGCTGGCTCGTAGACCCTCATCGAAATCCTTTAACCCACTGGTAACGTACACAGGTGCTAAATCTCCTTGGACTCCTTGAGAATGATTGTAGTTCTCTTTGAAGTCTTTGAAGAAGGACGTGGTCACTGCGATCATGACTTCACCACCAACGCGACAGCCAACTGAGCAGTATGCTTAATTCTCGGCATCGTCACCGGAGTCCCGTGGGAAAGACGCTCTAAGTACTCGGGGCCTTCTTTATGCTCCTCATACATCTCACGTGCACGTCCCATACGTAGATTGAATTCCGCAATGGCCGATTCTAAATCTCCTGCAGATACTTGAGACCAATCAATAGTCTTCATCGTTCTGTCTACCTGTAAATTACTCATAACGCATCCTTTGTTTGTTTCATATTGATATAAGGGATTCTAAATTTTTTTCTGTGCTTTTAACGAAAGTCTTTAAGCCAAGACGCTAACAAGGCACTGAACGGATTGTTACGAGGAGAGTCCCCGGGACGAATTAAACGAACCCAACGCTCTGCAG
>Ga0136591_1000418_pt1 | contig 17671 bp, 20 predicted proteins | sample AntRauMFilla3767_FD_104929 | JGI IMG/M metagenome (GOLD analysis project Ga0136591, IMG submission 104929) | Saline lake microbial communities from Rauer Islands, Antarctica - Metagenome Filla 3 #767 | ecosystem: Environmental > Aquatic > Non-marine Saline and Alkaline > Saline | place...
CCGTCGTTGTTAAACATTATGTCTTCTGGTCGATTGTCTTGCGTGGCTATTCCGAAAGTTGTGCCGTCGTATGTTGCTGTTGATAAATCAAACTCAGTCGACAGTGTATACGGTATTACTACGTCTGCGCCAGTGTCTAGAACAAATAATTTTGACCCCGTATCATTGAAGGTAAACTGACCAGGAATGTAAGCCCCAGTTCCTTCAGAGGGTCGAAGAACGACATTATCATACGTGGCGTTTTCGATTTCGTAAGCAGTAACAGTTTCTGTAACAGGACCTAAGTTGCCTGTTACTAGTTGCGTCTCGGTGCCGTCCTTAGCAAGAACTGGGTCTCCTTCGACTGGAAGTAGTCCGTCGACTATGATCATCTCAACGTTAGTCGAGGCACCGTCAATAGTGTAAGCAGGCCCTAAACCGTTATAACTTGGCGCATAACTGGTCCAATCAGAATCTGCGAATTCTTGCTCAAGTGTGTCCGATACGTAAACTGAACCGTTTTTTGTTGGAACTATTCCGGTTGCGTCTGGTGCTGGTTGTGGTTCTATTAAAACTGGCATATTACTCTGGCCCTCCACCTTGGTCTGGTTCATCGACAATTATGTCTGGTGTATTGTCTAAATCAGTTTCTGTTTCGATGATAGGATCGTCTGGTATAGTTCCTATAGGTATTTGTGTATTAAACGGCCACTTTTGCTGTGCAAAATCTTTACAAAGTCTGAAATCAAGAATGGCTCCGCCTAGGTTACCAGCAGCCACCGAAATACCGTTGAACGCTCCGGGACTCGGGAATGGTATAGCGTAAACCTTGTCCGGGTTAGCGTCGTAATCTTCTGCTGTTACTGTTAACGATACTGACGATGCTGTTGGTTTCGGTCCAAATGAAGCATAAGTGTTAGGATCTCTGTAGACTAAGTTAAAGGTATAAACAGCTTCGGGAATGGTTGAAGAATCAAAGTTAGGTCTAAAATAGATAACTGCTTCGTCAGATTCAAAGTCGGTTCCTGTAGTAAAGTAATTCAGCGGGTCAGAGCCGTCTGCAACCCAAAATAGCAAGTCGTGGACCGGATCAGCGGTTCCAAATGATGCTTCGAGTTCGCCGTCACTGTTAGTAATAAACACAAAACTACCGTCTACAGGATTGTCATACGGGTCTACTAAATGTAACATCTGACTTCCGTCAAGTGCAAATAAAGTACGGACGTCGTCAGTTGGTGCTTGTTCGCCTATTGAAATAGCCTTATCTGCGTACTGATCCTCGTTCAGTGCTAACCAACTTATTCCGCACACAAATACAAACGCAGCAATATCGCCGATCAAGTCCCACTCGTTTTCACCGATTTTAGTCAGTGTCATGGCACTATATTGATCCCTTGTTGTTAGAAAGCCCGATGAACTGTTTACAGTGACAGCGGGATCTGGCACAATCTGAACTGTGCCAACGCCGTTTTGGAAAAACGAGACGCTTGACCCAACGGGTATATTCTCTAGTGTAGTAGTTGGCACGTTTACGTCTACAGTACCAAAACTTGTTACTCGTATGTATGTGTTGATGTCATCTGTGTCAACAGTAAAGTCTGCGCTTGCTGATGCGATAGTAATTTCTTCTGCACCGCCCCCGCCACTAGCTTCTCCGGGAATCCATCGTCCTACAGGTTGACCTGTATCGTCGTCTAACGGTCCTGCGGTAGGATCCCAAACTATTGTTTGACCATCTTGCACGGATCCGTACGGAGCGTCTACATCATCTAGGTCATTAAGGAATTGTACATCGCTAGTGCCAGCGCCTGATGTAGCTTCAGAAGTATTATTGAAGCCGCCTAGGTATTTGACGTATACAGTTCCTGGGTCGTCTTCTGCCCAGTTATATGTCCAAAATTCAAAAACTTGTGATAGCAAGTCAGTGGTGCTATCATCGATAAGAACATATTCTTCAGACGGTAGCCCTATCTCGGCCTTTAGACGTGTTGCTGAATATTCTTCGCCTTGGTTTAAAGCATCGTCCCAGAGAACGTTAGGATCCTTTTTAATAAGGCCTCCGCCGTCACTTGAGAATGTTACAGTATAAGGTCCGTTGGTGTCTGCTGTTAGTTCTACAATTATGCTACCGTAGTTTTCTTCTGGCCAGTTAATAAAAGAAAAGTCTACATCGCCTGTAACTGTAAAAGACTGGTATTGCCCTGCATCAAAATCGATAAGATCAATGCCTTCTGGTGCAGAACCTGGTTCACCTTCTTGTGGGCTAGATTGACTTGGTACCGTTTGCCTTGCAGAACCATCTTCGCCTGTTGCTACCTGTTGAGTAAAGGATTTAAGGTTAAGCCTTTCAAGGGTGTTATTTTCGAGACTTGAACTAATAGTATCTTTGCGAACAGCATTGTTTTGCAAGTCTGTCATTTCTTGATTTGCAGTTCCAAGGCTCTTTTTAATTGCGGCAAAGTTATCTCGGAAGCCTTGACTGTCGTTATCTTGCCCAGGCTCGGGATATCGTTCGTTAATTGTTATAAATTCTATTTTACTAGCCATTTCTTTTCCTTTAGTTAAACATATTTATCGTTAGTAGGCTTCTAGTAATTCTTGTCGTTGTAACGTCTGCGCCAGTACGATGTTGGTGACTCAACGTATCCAAAAGTGTGCTTGTCGTGCATCATTTTTCTTATTAAACTTCTGTGAATGTCATATCCTTCCTCAGTACGCCATTGATCTACGATAGGATAAACTCTATCAGTTCGATGTAGTGTTACACCGTGAAACAAATGATTACGTTTGTCATAGCTTACACGAGGATTTTGTGGCAGCGTATAAACCGGTGGGTTACCGTAAAATTGCACTTGCTCACCACCACATCCTGATAGTGAAGGATTTTCATCTAAGATGCTCATAAACAGAGTTAGTGCTCCGGGTACAATCAAATCGTCATCGTCGATCCTTGTTACAAACTCGTAGCCGTTGTCTCGGGCATAATCGTACCCGGCAGCGTTGTCTGGAGCCATAAATCTTCTTTGTTGAGCCATCGGTAGTTTTAATAAGTCAAAATTTACTAAGTCGCTGTCTATACTTTTTTCTAGCTCTTTATGCAGTTTATCTCGCTTAGGCGAGTACAGAGAAAAAATTAATCCTCGTTTCACTAACTTTCCTTATTCGTTGTATTGATAATTGGCAAATATTATGTATTGATCTTCTTCGTTGTTTATACTACCGTCGAGCACGTATCGGTCTAGATCCAGGTCTAAGATATTAAAATCAAACTCACTGTTCTCTAATGCGTTCTGTGCATTTAACAGTAAGTCTTCGCCTCTTCCGGACTTGCAATATACTAATGGGATGGCCATAACATAACCGAGTTCCTTCAACGACCCGCCTTGACCAGTACGCATCCACAGTGGCATATAGTCTCTTTCTATTTTAGCAGAGACTTGTTCTGTGTTACCGTTAACAGTCTCTGGTACAGTAATCTTTTCAATCTCTTTGCGCATGTTAGTAATATTTGAGATATATCTTAAAGAGTCGTTATTCTGATTAATCACAACAGCATCGTTGTCTGCTTTGATAGTATTGTTAGATAACTTATTACGCAGTCTACGAGGTTCGCTGTTAGCAAAGTCCGAATTGTAAGGAACGTCCATCGAATCGTATGCGCTGCTGTCTGCTGTTATCCCTTGTTTGTTTTTAATGCCAAATCTTTGCTGGGTTTCATCTGATTCAGGATTTGCTGGGTCAATAACTTCGACGTAGATCAATTCGTATACAATTTCGTTAGTGCCAGGGCGTTTTGCAACAGCACGTTTAACATCGCCCAGATTGTAGCGTTTCCTCTTGTGATTTTTTGCTGCGGCAGCAACGTACTTGTCGACGTTTGCGCGTTCTATTCCAGCGTAGGCTAGAATCTTAATACTTGTCTGGGTACCAAAGTTTGGGTCATTTAGCCTATAAATATCTTTTGGAGGAAAAACTTGTGGGTTCCCGACAAAATTTCTATACGCACTTCTTTTTTCAGGACGCTGATACGGTTGCAAATACAGATTACTATATACAGCACCTTCGGGTTTAACTACCGTTACTGTAAATTCTCTTCGTGATGCACTGAATCTAAACCTGTCCGCTGCTTCTACAGTAAATGTAAAGTCTCCTGTTATATCAGGACTTGCTTTACCGATAAGTTCCCCTCTATAAGAAAGATGTAACCCCTCAGGTAAAGATCCGCTGATTAAGGTATACAGCATTCTTGAGTCAGGAACTGTTGTATTTGCTTTTACCTGCAACGTTGAAATAAGTCCCGCACTCAACGTGCCTAAATCCTTTGGAGTAACCCAAGTAATGATGCTATCTATTTCACCTAGTGTCTTAATGGTAAACGTTCTAGTAGTACTAGGAAACTCACCAAATTCAAGTCCGCCAGATTGCCTAGTAGCAAGAACCGTAAACTTGTATTCTCTGGTTACCGCAGGTTGCCCAGGAACATAACCTACTACTTCTCCAGAGACTGAATCTAGTTCAGTTCCAGGTGGCAACTCACTTAGACTACCGTCTGGATTAAAGTCTTCTAGACTATATGAAACTACGCCAGATAAGGTATTAGTTCTTAGAGTGTCTAAATAGATTGTTGTGTAATTGTCTGCACGAATAAAACCTAGATTAGGCGGAGTAATCCATATAGGCTTTCTAATAAAAGTAAAGTCAGCAGTAAAAACCCCACTAAGTTGTTCTGCGAGTTCATCAGGATCAATTTCGGCTGTACTATCTTCTTCGAAAGCAGCATCTTCTATATCTTCTTTTAAGTCCTTAATGAAATCGTCACCTACTACGTAGATTTGAAACGTTCTACGCACAGGGTCTGAAACTTTGTCTGCTACGGTTACTGCGAATTCGTAATAACGATTTAGCTTCTTTGGAAGATTATTAGGTAACGCAAAGCCAAACGGTTGACTATCATAAAAGAAACTGCCAAAGCCACTAGTAGTTGGAATCACAAAATCCATTGGATACGTGTCGTAGTCAACAGTGTCATAACCTCCTCTACTAGCAATTTTATCTAGAGCAAGTAACGGTTCAACTACACCTTGTAATCTGCCGTCTTCAGTAAGTGTAATACCAGGCGGCAGAACTCCTCTACCAGGCTCGATATAAAAGATAAGTTCGTCGCCTGCAAGTAGATCAGAATCTTCTACTACAAGTTGATAGTCTATTACTTCGTTGTCGAGTATAAAGAGTTGGTCTCTTGGGCCTACAGGGAGTAGACCTGGATCAGTAATCCATTCTGGTTCGTCGGGTCCTGTTACTCTTAATCTAAGCGTTCTGTCTTGTAGTTCACCATTTTTTACAGCTCGCAGTACAAATATGTATTCTTCTTCTTGTAGCACTTCGGCAGGTGTGCCGACTAAATTAGTACCATCTATACTTACACCTTCTGGCAAACGTCCGCTAATTAGTGTTACAGTTACATCCTGTGTAGTTTTTAATGGCAGAGGGAGACCTCCGCTGATTTCTTCTTGTTCAGCAAGAATGTCTATTAGATAATTGTTAGGTTGATTCCAAAGATTCGCCATATAGTTTCCTTATACAGCTATTTATCGGATTTTGTTAAACCAAGCCTTGGTCTAAATTTATATTGATAGGGCTACTGATAGTGCCGAGGTCGACCCCAACCGCTTCTATAAGGTATTCGTAAAAACTAGTAACGTTTTGGTTAAAATCACCAAAGTCAAGATCTGTAAAGAAGTTGTTTATATCAGTAGTGCTAGCGTTCTCAACAGTGCCGATTAACTTGCCTCGGAAAGTGCCACCGATAAAATCAGTTGCAGTTACAGAATTTACTCCGATGATACTATTACCGTCAGCATCTAATTGACCGCCTAGTGTCGGCGAAGTGTCTTCAACTAATTCAGAAACAAAATCGTTAGTTAGAACAATGTCGTTGCCGACAACACTAGTAGTAATGCCATCGCCGCCGAGTAGCCTAACGTTGTTGCCTGTAGTTAATGTGTAAGTGCCTGAGTCGGTTACAAAGTCAGTTGTTGTAAGTGCAGTAGGTGCGCTTATTCTTATTTCGTTATTGCCTGTGGCTGTAAGAGTAACGTTATCGCCTGCAAGTAAACTTTTAAACAATACATCGTTGTTACTTGAGTCACTGTCGCCGTCTTCTATGCGTTCTACAAATAAACCTTCACCTGATCCACCGTTGACAACATCAAAGGTGTCGCCGATACGAAAATCAACATCGTTAAACTTTTGGTTTATTTTTCTAAATGCAACACGGAGCTCATCGCCTGTTCCGTCGTTTGCAATGTTGCCAATGTTAATAAGATCATGTGAAGACATATTATGCAGTATCTCCAGTTACTAACCATTCTGAAGTAGATAGTTTAACAGCTCTTACGCTACCAAATCCTGGTATTGACGGCGCGCCAGCCGCTTTGCTTACTACCTGGCTAGCTGTTCCGTCAATTGTTATAGGATTAGTTCCGTCCATGTTTGCAATTTCAACATATCCGCCTACTGGAATTGCTGTACCAGCAGCGTCTGGCAATGTAACTGTGACAACACCTGCGTCTCTAAAGGTTAGTACTTTACCTAGGTCAGTTGCAGCAACAGTGTACGTAGTACCTGCAACATCATCAACTGTTTTAGTAGTACCACTAACGTTAGTCCAGAACGTACCGTTGTATACTTGGAATTCGTCTGCATCAGCTACAAATACAACTTGTCCTGCTGTAGGAGTAGTAATCGCTGCATCTCTTGCTGCATCGTCTGCGTAAGGCTTTAGGTTAAGCTGACTTGTGCTGACAATATCGTTATCAACTTCGCCGACAATAAGCCCGTTTACACCATCTACTAACAATGCGCTATCGTCGCCGAACACTGAACCAGTAAGATCTCCGTCGACTGTGTTATCTGAACTGAACTCCTTCCATACACCATCAAGATAGATAACAACTTGCTGGACTCCTGTTCCTAATGGATTCCATCCCGTTCCGTCGGCAATTGCAATGGAACCGTTTTGGGGAGAAGTCGGAGCAGTGTCAAGTACTGCTAGCTTAGCATAACCGTTAACGTCAAGCGTTGCAGACGCGTTCTCTTGGTTAACTGCAAGGCGTCCTAAGCTGTCAAAAGACATTGCCACAGGACTGTTGCCTTCTTCAGCCGCTTGGTTCAAGAAAATGTACTTTGTCGGAATGTGCGTACTTGTTAAGGTGCCCGCAGGGTCGGCTTGTACGCCCATTGCGTTAGCCACGTCGGTTTGCGTACTAGTCTGTAACCCGCCCCAGCTAATAACACCAAGTACGTCTCCGCTAGCAATATCTCCTCCGTCTCTAATCGATTCAAATACTAGACTTTGCCAGTTGTCTGCTGCCGACAGGAATTCGCCTGCTGTTGTGCTAGCCGGTTTCATCTCGACGACCATTTGAGACTGACTGTTAGCAAGTAACGAGCGTATGCGTACAGCGTTAAGTTCGCTTTCAATAACTTCGGTAGTTACTAATGGCGCAGATAGTTCGTTTGCAGATACTGATTTCAATATCGGATCAATGATTACAGTTGAATCGTCAGCAAGCACCTCTCCCTGGAATGTACCTTCAATGCTTGCTGCAATAACACTCCCAACTGTCAAAGTGCTTGTGAATGAGTCGTAAAATACCGAACTATCACCGCCGTATATAATATCGGCATACAAGTCTGGAATTACAGCGGATCCAGCCAGCATATCAATATCTATAGAGCCGCCGGAGATTGAGTCAGTAAATAGGTTGGTAACAAGGGCGTTATCAAAGTACCCAGCTATCCATTTAAAGTCCTCGGTACCGAGTGTATAAGTGCCGTCTTGACCCGGAGACAGGTTGCTGTTTATTGAGCCTGAAACAGTTAAGTCGTCGATGCTTAGGTTGGCAGAGGAAATTGTTTCAACGTCGATGTCCTGAAAATAACCAGTAGCCCATCTAAAAGACGGCGAACCGATGTTATAAAGAGCATCTGACTGAGGCGTTAGATTACTGTTTATTGCACCTTCTAAACTAACGTTATCTTCTGTGCTATCACCTAGGCTTATATTTCCAGTCGCGGTTATAGTACCGTCGATGTTAATATTACCAATGCCGACTATGTTATTGTTGTTTAAGTTTAAATTATTGTCAAGGGATATAGCTGATACGGTGCTAGATCTTATTGTATCTGTGCTTACAATCGATGATGTAAGTGTACCGCTAGTGTCAATGTCACCGGTAATATCTATATTACCAGTGCCAATTACGTTGTAAGTGTTTAGGTCAAGGTCGCCGCCTAGTGTTGGGTCTGTATCTGTTACGATAGACGTGCCGCCACCAACGCCTCCACCAATAAGAGTGCCGCCAGCACTTACACCGTCGCCGACGTATACTAATTTAGTATCTGTAGTGTATATTAGTTCGCCGACTGCTGGTATAATGTTCTGGCGATCTGGATCTGATCCGCGTCTTAACTGTAAGGCCATTACTTGTAACTCCTAATATGAATGTTACAAGTATTTATCCAAGTTTTAGAATTAGCAGACTACTTCTTACGCTTCATGAAGGTCTTTGTTTTTGAAGTAATGTCCTCTTTTACTTTTTCGACGTCAAGTATAAAGTTAACACCTTCAATAACATCCTCGTACTCTTCAAACAAGTTTTCGAGGCTGTCCTCTAATTCTTGTGCTTCTGCGTCGCTGGTTTCTTCACCAGCTTTTTCGATTTCAATAGACCACGTATTTCCATCGGTAAAAGTTACTTCAACAGAGCTGATATACTCGACGGGAACATATTTGATTTCAATCTCGTCAAGTATACCTGGCCAGGTGTCTTCGCCCTTAGGAGTTTCAGACTCAGCCATTCGTAGTAGCTTTCTTTGATCCCGAAGTAGTTGGTTTCGTGGTCTTAGAAGTCGCTTTTGGTTTCGCAGTTGTAGTCTTTGCCGCTGGTTTTGCCTTAGGCGTTGGTGATAGCTGCTCGGCTTGGTCTCTTAAGGAGTTAGCTTCAGCCTCCATTGCGTCCGCTTGTGTACGATAGTCGTTAGCTAATTTTTCGTCAGTTAACAATCCGGCGTCTTCTGCGTATGCTGCTGCTGGGTCTGTTTGCGGCGGAACCATTTCTGTTGCCGCATCTGGATTTTCGGATAGATGCCTTGCCTTCTCTTCTTGGCTATTAATGCCTAGCGAGAGATCGTGCACAGTAATACCACGCTGTTCAGCAATCATCTCATTAAGTTTGGCCAGGTTAATGCTAGTTTGTTGATTTGGAATCATCTCAATGTCTTTGGTTGCAGTTTTTACTAGCTTGCCTTGTGTGTGGAATGCTTGAAGCATGTTCCGGCCGTCCGGCAACGTAGTGCGCTGCATTGCTTCTGCTAGTTCGTGTGCTGTTTGTCCAGCATTGCTTTCAACAAGGCGCATTAGTGTGTCGTGTTGATCAGCATCTAGTGACTCGCTGTTTACAACCAAGCAATATTCAGGTGCTTGTGGAACTATTCGATATGCAACTACGCATCTTTTTCTGCTGGTTACGTGTCTGCCCACGTGTTTTAGATCTGGCATATTATTCCCCTTTTGGAGTTTCTACTGCGGGCGCATCTGTATTGCCTGCACCGGCTTCTTTCTGCGCTTCTTGCTGACGAGTAATCTCGTTTAAGAAAGCGTCGAGTTTGTTGTATGTCTGCCCAACTGTAGCCATCTCGCCTGGCTTAAAGGCTCCACGCTGACACGCAACGTCAATAATTGACTTTAACGAAGCAAGGTCTTGTACTGAAAGGTCAGGTGCTTGTTCTTGTGTTTGTTCTTCGGCCATTAAATGTGTCTCCTTGTATAATTATATATGCCGTTGTACTTAGCGGTATTTCAAATATGGACAGGCCAAAACGAAATAGCTGGCTTCTTTGGGATCCTCGAAGCCAACCTTAACAACACTGTTAACGGAGTTGTGTTGCAGATCAATGCCTATGCCTACGTAAAACTTGCCTTTGCAGTTTTCGTAGATCCACCTGACAATACTGTCGTGAGTATTGTAGACAACGGGCATCGAAACACATTCGAAGCTGGGAGGCAGCAAGTCCACTTGCCGCGTTCCCAGTAAGTTGAGGTAATTTGGTGCTTTCTTTATCATTCTGATAGTTCGTAGTGTGCTGTTTGGCCAAACGGCGCTTCCAGGTTCTTGTCACGGTTCGAGTGAATAACAAACACTGTGTCGCAGTAGTCTTCGTCGCCCCAGCTATTCCATGCGTAACCATCGGTAAACATGATGAATTTCTTGGGCTGTATATCATTTTCTTTCATGTAATCCCAGTTGGCCATAAACTCAGTACCGCCGCCACCTTTGATTTCGTAGTCGGTAAGCTCTTCGCCACCGTCTGCACTAAAGTCTTGTTCGCCGTAAACGGCAGTGTCAAAGCACCATACCTTGATACGATAGTCTTTGTACTCGTCCATGATACCTTTAATTTCACTTAAGAAGTCACGTGCTTGACTTTCGCCAATTGACCCAGACATATCAAGTGCAACACAGATATCAATTGTTTCGTCAAAGTCCATGCCTGGCAGTATAGCACCAGTCATCTGGCCTTTTCTGCTTGGTCGAGCAAACGTAAAGTCGCTGCGTATAGTGCTCTGGATCTGCTGACGTAGAAGTTCGCGCCAGTTCATCTTAGGCTCAGTAAGCTCTTTGATCATACGAGCTACGCCCGCCGGCACATTACCAGCGCCTGCGCTCTGTGCAGCACTCAGCATGCTCTCTTTGACTTCGTCTTTAATCTGACGCTGCTCTTCTTCGCTGAGCTTGCCCGGCTTGTTACTAACACGATTACCGTTCTTGTCAGTAGATTCCTCTCCTTCTTCTCCGTTGCCGTTGTCAGAGTCCCAGTCAACGTGTTCGTCTAGCATCTCACCCATCTCTTCAAGCTCGTCTTCGGCTTTCTTGAGCAAGTCGTCGTAAACGTCTTCTGAAGTCCAACCTTCGTATTTGAAGTCCTGGTAGCAGTCAACAATCTTAGGCTTCTCGCCGATGCGATCACGTACCAACGTGTTATTTACAATATAGTCTGCCGCGATGTTGTACAGCATCGGATGACGTTCACCGCGCCGACCCAAGTGATCAAATACGCAGTGCAGAATCTCGTGAGCAATAACAAACTCAATTTCTTTGTTTGACATTGCGTTAAAGAACTGCGAGTTGAAGTATAGATTACGCCCGTCAACAGCCGCAGTCGGCAGCCAGTCGTCCGCAGCCAAGATTCGTAAACGCGTCGCCATGTTGCCGAAGAACGGGTGACGAAGCAACAGACCTACTCGCGCGATAATAATGCGATCGAATACTTCGTGACGCATAGCAGTCAGCGCATCTTCAGTAATGTCCGGATTCGGCTGCCATTTTGACTTGCCCATGCTGCTGTCATTCTTGCTCATAATAAACCTCTTTATCTAATTTGTCTATACAGTATAGCACCTGACTGCTACTCTGTCAACGATTAAACCAACCGCAATGCCCTGTATATGCCGGCTTCGGTTGCTCAACGTATTTAACAGTGCTGTTGTTGATGTCAACAGTACAATGGATGTGAGGACTAAAACCATACGCACCCTTGCTGCCACATTCAGTAGTTACAACACCACTTTCGGGCGTGTCGTACAGTTTAGTGTCGGCCGGAAGTTCAAGACTCTTGACGTTCATCTTCGACTTCATAACCTCGATGCCAAGGTCGTTGTCGCGCCATTGAAACCCGTAGTCTTCGCATGAATGATAAACATGAACAGTCTTGTCGGTGTAGTTAACAGCTTGTCCGTTACATCCTTCTGGATCGTAGTCGTCGTCTTGAGTACATTTAAACGCGCCTAGGTATCTGTAGATGCGGTCAAAAGAACCAACGAATGGAACACCGACTTCGATCTGTGTTGACTGCTTGGTCTTGGGCTTTTGTGCTTGATTGAATGCTTTTTCAAATTCAGCAAACGATTTGCCCTCGCGCGGAACAAAGTAGTAGTTCGCTCCTGCAAACCTAAACGCCATAGGTGTTTCGATAACACCGTTAGCAATCTCACCTTCGATTAGGGTTTCGATCAACCCGTCTGTGCGAAAGTCAAACAGTAGGTAACAGTCTCTTTCTGCGTTGTACACAAGCGCCTGCGGAATCTTGGCACTCTGTCCACGACTGTCGACTGAGTTGTGCACCAGGCTGAAGGGGAAATAGTTCTTCATAGTCACTTCGAACCCTACTACTTCTATCACGTCACGCCGGCCTCCTGGCCCTGCTTTGTAAGCAGTTGCCCAACGTCTTGGATTGTCTGCGTCATAGTGAGTAAGTCTAGGCCAGCTTGCATAAACGTTCTTGCCTTTGACTTGATCTGCTTCAGGCTCGCCGCTACAGTAAAAGATGATTTCGTTACAAGATTTAGTCATATTGACCTCTTTCAAAAAAATAGCGCAGTTTTTACGCTGCGCCGGTTACATCATTCGCCGTGTGCAGCTTTGATGTACTTACCGTACTTGTCGTGGAACTCGTCGAAGCACTCAATTTCGTCTGCATCAATTGGCAGATTGTACTGTGTTAGTGCCAACTTGATGCCCATTACTACCAGCTCAGTTTCGAAGTTGTCCATTGAGAATCGCAAGAAGTTGTTGGCCTTGTCGTCGAACTTCTTATCGTTCTTGTCACTGGCTTCTTTTAGCTCGTAACACAATGCAACAGTCAGCGAGTACATTGCGCTGATTTCTTTTGACTCCATATTCTTAACCTTGCCTTCAAGAATGTCAGCAGGGTTAGGCATGCTTGCAGCAACTCGACGGTGTGCCATAAACTTAACAGCCAGGCCTTCGCCGATTGAACCACTAACCAGGTCGGTAGTAGTAGCGTCGTCAATGTCGTCTTCGATCAGTTCTGACACAAACGTCCATGAACGCGGGGTAGCGAAAGAGCGGCTTGAGCTCTTAGGATCGAAGTCGTACAGGTCTTTCTTCGCGAAGGTCAAGTAACCGACAACGTCTTGGTGGATGCTGTTGTCAACAGCCCACTGGAACCAGTCGTCAAAGCTGACCTGCATTTCCAAGTGAACGAAACGGTTTGCCAACGGCGCCGGCATACGATAAGTTACACCCTTGTCGCTTTCGCGGTTACCAGCAGCAACAATCATCACGTTGTCTGGTAGCTTGTACTCGCCTACGCGGCGATTAAGAATAAGCTGATAAGCAGCCGCTTGCACCGCTGGTGCTGCGCTGTTCATCTCATCCAAGAACAGGATGATGTGTTCGTGTTGATCTGCCATTTCTTGGTCCGGCAGTTCGCTCGGCGCGCCCCACACCATCTTGCCCACGGTTGGGTCAAAGTAAGGAATACCTTTGATGTCGGTTGGGTCCCAAAGGCTTAGACGAATGTCAATTACCTTGGCTCGCATTTTGCCAGCAATCTGCTCAACAATTTCACTCTTGCCAATGCCCGGCGGCCCCCATAGGAAGATAGGACGCTGCTTCTTGATAGCATGAGTAATACTGCGTTTTGCACTGTTCGGACTGACTGTACGTGCTTGAGTTTCTGTTGCCACTTTGTGTTACCTCTGTCTTGTTGGAATGCTTGTTAGTTTCGTCTACGTTTTATCTAACGTGTCTATATATAATAGCATCATTACAGATTCTGTCAACACTTTTTTTAGAAAATTAATCTTTTTGTGTAGGACGTTTCATCGCCTTGATATAACCATACTTGCGAACGTCACCTGAGAACAACGTGAGCTCGATTGCCTTCCGTTCGTTTAGCACAAGGATGGACTTTTTTGTTAGGTAGTAAGGACAGTCTATGAATTTGTCTAGATAAACAATGACTTGTGCGGTAATTGGCATTTCTTCAGGGTATGGAATTTCGTATGTCTTGAGATCCAGTTCTTGGACAACTTCTAGACCGCGGTCAGTAAGCCTCATTCCGCACTTGTCTTTGTTCCGAATGTTCATCCACCACGAGTGCATATACTGTTTAACTGTGCTCGGATCTGTGCTCTTACCGAGTTCGTTTAGGAAAACTCTAGTATAGGTTTCTTTCCAGTTCATTCTTTCGTAACCACTTCGCCGTCCGTGAGCTTGCGCACATCAAATTCAGTCGTGTTGAACATCTGGTTTAGTTTTTTAGCGAGGTTGTGTGCATGGCCTTCATTTGAGAAGCTGGTTTTCTTATACTTAGGGCCGGGAAAGTTAGTAAGTGCGTTAGAGCTTTTTAAATTAAAAGGCTGCCCTTGGTAAAAGACAGCCCATATTGCGTTTGCAGCTAGGACCTGTTCGCTTCTATAAGTCTTTTTGTCTATGTTTTCTAATAATATAGTGGGTGCTGGTCTGCTCATTTGCGTAATCCTTAGTTAACTACGCATATATTTATCTCTTTTGCACCGTTACCAGTTGTTGCCGCCGTCTAATCTTACTTCGATCTGTTCTTCACCTGAACTAGCGTTGTCTGTAATCAGCTTTTCAAGGTCGCCTTCGAGTCTGCTCATTACAATCCCTAGGGTAAATGCCAAGTTCTTGGCCTGTTCTACTGTAAGACGGACTTCGCGTTGCTTGCTAGCATCTGCTGTTTTTACCTGCTGTAGAAACTGCTGAATAGGAATTGTGTTTAGTGGTTCATTTTTCGGCACTTGACAGCTCCTGTCTCATAGTTACCGCATCTTTAAACGGGCCTTTGAAGTTGTAACGTTCGAGTGTGCTTAGCTTTGGACAAAACGATTTAACCCAACCTTTGTCAAATCGGATGATATAGTACCCGGCGCAGTATAGACTACTGCTCTTTACGCTTTTAGTAAACAAAGGTAATCCTTGTTTTACATTAAGCATTGCATTGTAAGGAGTGGTTGACACAGGGTACCCATGCACAATCTTTTCAACTTCGATTCCGGCATCTTCGTTTCTTTCGAATACGGTCTTGCCCAACTTGCGTTCAAGCTGCTTTTTGTTGTCAAAGTACTTTACGCCGTTTTTGTCGCTGAACATAAATCGATCGTCGTCTACTCTTATTGTTCCGATGTTGTTGCCATCACGCTCGACGATCCAAAACTTGTCTTTAATAATTGGTTTTGCTTTTGTTATCATTAATCTACATACTCCTCGTCTTCTTCTTCATCTTCTATATAGAAGATATCACCATGTAGTCCACTGACTATTTGGTTATTCTTGCCTATTACTACGTAGTGTCCGGGCATGTTGTGGATTTCAGATAAGATCGTACAAATCTTGTACTTCTCGCGCCCGTTAAACCCCAACATTGCTAGGTAGTTCTTCTGGTACTGTGCTTCAAAGTCTTCAACGTTGAGGATCACTGACACAGCAATGCCCTTGCTAGCAGCATCGACTAGTTCTTGTTGGGTCTCAAATGCTAGTAGCTTCATTGTGTGTACCTTGCGTTGAGTGGTTCTGCGTACTGCTGTGCCTGATCTGCAATTCTCTGCATATCCCACTTGGCACAGAACTTCATTAGTCGTAGTCCGACCTGACTTACGGTTTTTGTTTCGATGTTATTTACCGTCTCGTCGATAATTGCACGAATGTCTGCAGGCTGTGCACTCAGGTCGCACAATGTGACGTTACGATTGTAGTCGTCTACTACACGATGTTCTTTGCCTTCGTGATCAGTCCAGCGTTGCAGCATCATATTATTCCAGTTGAAGCCTTTGTTGTTCTTATCGTCAAACGCCTCTGCTAGACCAACCTTGTTTTTAGTGCCTTTCTTGCGCACGCCTGGGTATGCAGAGAATACGTTATCGCTTGTGTCACCGCGCATACACTTTTCAAACAGTTGCCATTCAGGATGCGGAGCAGGCTTTGGAGCCTGTGTCTTCTTTTCGATAACTTCCTTGCCTTTGTCGTCAAAGTAGCCGTCGATAGTGATGGTCATATTAGCAACACCGTTGTATTGCTTGACGTTAGGTGCAATAAGCTGAGCAAAATCGCCGTCTGTTGAGATAATAATGTGATTGTCGTCCGGATGATTTTGAATAAAGCCAGCGATCAGGTCGTCGGCCTCTAACTGCGGGTCGCGTAATACGGTACAGTTGGTCTTTTCTTTGATGAAGTTAGTAAATTCTTCGTAGATTTCCCAAAACGCTTGGTCTTCCTCTTGCTCGCGCTCGGTCATTGCCGCTTTTACTTCTTTGCGATTGCGTTTGTAGGGTGCGTAGAAGTCTTTGCGCCAGCTACGGCCTTCTAGGTTGAAGACAACATGGTCTGCATTAAAGTCAGTCCATGCCTTCTTGATAGAGTTAAGGGTGATGTGCAAGGCCATGCCAACTTTTGTGTCAACATCGCCACGGACCACATGTCGTGCGCGGAAAAAAACATTTGCAGTGTCGATTAATAAGTATGTTGCCATTTAATATCTCGTATGTGTATTGTATTGAATATAATATATTATAGCAAGATTTTACAAGTGTGTCAAGCGGAATTGATAAATAAGTGTAGTTCACGATGCGTCAACATCTAACTACTCTATTGTTATTAAGGAACAACAGCATGATTATTTATCTCTACGTCAAGACCCACCAAAAAACTAATCTGAAATATTTAGGAATGACTACAAATTCTGATCCTCACGCCTATTCCGGTAGCGGAGTATATTGGAAAAATCACCTAAACAAACACGGGCTTGACTTCTCTACAGAAATACTAAGAGAGTGTTCTTCTAAAGAAGAAGTTAAAGAATGGGGCATATACTACAGTCGTCTGTGGGACATAGTCGAAAGCAAAGAATGGGCAAATCTCAAGGAAGAACAAGGCGACGGCGGACGACAGAGCAAAACAGTAAGAGAAAAGATAGGCAGAGCAGGAAAGGGTAGAACACCTTGGAACAAAGGAAAGAAAATGTGGAATGCTGAGCAACGTAAAAGTATAGGAGAGCGTAATAGGCAGCGCGGGCCTCAATCTCAAGAAACTATTGCCAAGCGAACAAAGAAAACAACAGGCAAGATCCGAACAGAAGAGCAGAAGCTGCGAAGTAGTGTAGCTCAAAAAGGTAGAAAGTTTACTGAAGAGCACAAAGAAAAGTTGAAGTTAGCAGCGCAAAGTCGAACAACGCCTTCTTGGAACAAGGGACTAACAAGTTCGACTCCGTCTGCTACTGCTAAACAGTACGTTATAACTAATTTAGAAACGCAAATTGCTGTTGAGATTATCAGCTTACGCAAGTGGTGTTTAGAAAACGGGATAAATTACCAAATGTTTCATCGTAATCTAAGACAAGGAAAGTCCTATAAGGGGCACTCTGCGATCGAGTCTAACTACACGCAGCTACCATCATAGTACGGTGTTCCTCGGTTTTAAACCAGATTATTCTTTTGTTGTAACAATCCTCCTCCCATAAGTCTGACTTACAATTATTAAGAAGATACTGGTACCATTCGTCGTACGCACGTTTGCTATAAAATCGCGTGTCTACGCCGAACGGAAATGACAGACTATCTCTACTAATATAATCTAAACCGTGTGTAGCCCTTACGTTAATAAACGTTGTTGTACTAAGCGTTACTTTGGGCATTGTTATTAGTGTCATTTTTGCTCCTGTTAGCAGTGTCGACTAGTATGTAAGTTTTATTCATTGAAAGTCCTATTGATTTGTCAGGTTATACGTAATTATAGCATCTTTTGCTGCAAAGTCAAGAACTTTATACACTACTCCAGCGCATAAGCATTAGAGTGCGGTACTTTTCTTC
>Ga0136591_1000419_pt1 | contig 17660 bp, 16 predicted proteins | sample AntRauMFilla3767_FD_104929 | JGI IMG/M metagenome (GOLD analysis project Ga0136591, IMG submission 104929) | Saline lake microbial communities from Rauer Islands, Antarctica - Metagenome Filla 3 #767 | ecosystem: Environmental > Aquatic > Non-marine Saline and Alkaline > Saline | place...
CTATCTGAAAGGTGAAACCAGTTTCAAAGCTGGGATCAAGCGGAAGCAGAAAAAGGCTGCAATGAGTGAAAGCTATCTAGCTACAGTCCTTGCGGGATAAGGGGTTTCATGCGTTTTCCCTGGTGACCGGTTCCTGCCATGAGTTGGTGGCTTCTTCTGATGCTTCCCTGCTGGTGGATTGCGGTCTTTTTCAGGGCGAGGATGAAACCGGCAATCGCTTTGATCAGTTGCAGGTGGATTTTGATATCTCACGAATCAAGGCCCTGGTGGTGACCCATGTTCATATTGACCACATAGGGCGCTTGCCCTATTTATTGGCTGCGGGTTTTACTGGCCCGATTCTTTGCAGTCAGCCTTCCGCGCATTTGCTTCCTTTGGTGATTGAAGATGCCTTGCGCATTGGGTTTACCCGAGACCAGCAACTGATCGAGCGTTTTCTGGGGCAGGTGCAAAAGCAGTTGGTCCCTCTGGGTTATAAAAGCTGGTATCCGTTAGTGGATACTGCAGAGCTGGGCATGAAGGTTAAGCTGAAGCGGGCCGGGCATATTCTGGGCAGCTGTTATGTGGAAGTGGCACTGAATTACAAGCAGGAAAAACGCAAAGAGCGGGTGGTGTTTTCCGGTGATCTGGGGGCACCCTGGTCACCCTTGTTGCCCGCCCCGCAATCGCCTTACCAGTGCGACACTCTGGTGCTGGAAAGCACCTATGGCGATCGTTTGCATCAGCACCGCAGAGACAGAGCCAAGCGTTTGCAGCAAGCCATTGAAAAAGCTTTAATTAATGGCGGTACGGTGATGATTCCAGCCTTCAGTATTGGCCGCACCCAGGAGCTTTTGTACGAGCTGGAAGGCTTGGCGCATGACAGCAAGGGGCTCTGGAAGAATCTGGAAATTATCGTTGACTCACCCCTGGCATCCCGCTTTACTCAAGTTTATCGAACGTTAAAACCTTATTGGGATGCGGAAGCACAAAGGCGCTTACGGGCCGGACGGCATCCGCTGGATTTTGAGAATCTTTATACCGTTAACTCCCATGAAGAGCACGAAAATACCGTGGCTTACCTGGCGCGTTCCGGTCGTCCTGCGGTGGTGATTGCCGCCAGTGGCATGTGTGCCGGTGGGCGGATTGTTAATTATCTCAAAGCCCTTTTGGGTGATGAGCGTCATCAGGTGCTTTTTGTCGGTTACCAGGCTTCCGGCACGCCGGGGCGCAAGATCCAGAAATACGGCCCTTCGGGTGGCTGGGTGGAAATGGATGGCGAGCGTTATACAATTCGGGCTGGCATCGATACCCTCAGCGGCTATTCCGCCCATGCCGACCAGAAAGATTTGCTCAATTTTATCAAACGCATGCGTCGCTGGCCGCAACAAGTGCGCCTGGTGCATGGGCAGCAGGAAGCCAGGGAAGCACTGAAAGGCAAGATAGAAGAGCTTTATCGCCAGCACCCAGTATCGCGCAGAGGACTGCGCTCCCACGTTGAAGTTCTGTTGTAGGGGCAGATCTGTAGAAACTCTCTGTGGGAGCTCTCTGTAGGAGCTCTCTCCGAGAGCGATAAATCGCGCAGAGGACTGCGCTCCACAGGAGGCTGTGCTCTCACAGAGTTGCGCCCACCTGCTGATTGATAAGCCTGGCAATGTAGGGTTTTGTACTGTAGGGTTTCATACATTAAGTGTATCTGAGTGGTAGTAATGGAAAAATTCTACAATAGAGAACAGCAGTTAAGCGACTTGCGCGCTATTTCTGCCGGTATTGAACAAAGCAAAGGACAGCTTTCTGTGGTAGTGGGGCGGCGCCGTGTCGGCAAAACCCGGCTACTCAATGAAGCTTTTGCGCAAGAGCGAGGGCTATTTCTTTACCTGTTCATCAGCCGCAAAAACGAGGCGGCTCTGGTTGAAGAGTTTACCAATATCCTTCGACTCCAACTGGGCGTGAAATTTTTTCAACCGCAAAGCCTGCTCGATATTTTTGAATTTTTGTTTGATTACGCGCAAACGGAGCCCCTTACTCTCGTTGTGGATGAGTTTCAGGACATTGAGCGCCTAAATCCAGGCCTGTTTTCAAGCCTGCAAAACCTGTGGGATCAAAATAAAAGAAAATCAATGATGCACTGGGTTTGCTGTGGTTCTTTATATAGTTTAATGACCCAGCTATTTAAAGGTGCCAAGCAACCTCTGCTCAACCGGGATGATCACTTTTTTAAAATTCAGCCTTTGGCACCGCAATACCTTCAACAAATGCTGTTGGACAACCAGTTGTTTACACCTGAACGCCTGTTGCAATGGTGGTGTTTATCCGGTGGCATTCCCAAGTATCTGGAGTGGCTGCTTAACGCTGGCGAACAGCCTTTTGAAAAGTTAATCACAACCTCTTCACCTCTAATAGAAGAGGGGCTGCACCGTTTAGTAGAGGACTTCGGAAGTGAGCACCGAGCTTACTTTAGCGTGCTTGCTGCCATTGCCAAGGGCTACACTAGCCGGGCCAGGATAGAAAATTACCTGGATATGGGGGTGGGCCCTGTGCTGGAAAAGCTGGAAAATGAGTTTGATATTATAACCAGGCAGCGCCCCATTCATGCCAAAGAAAACTCGCGTAATCTTCGTTACAGCCTGATTGACCCCTTTCTTGTATTCTGGTTTCACTTTATTCACGCCAACCGTAGTGCGGTAGAAATGGAAAACTTTAGCTATCTACGCAAGCTGATAGCGCGTGACTTTGACACCTTCTCAGGCAAGCAATTGGAAAGCCTGTTCACCGCCCAACTTAAATATTCCCGGCAATTCAACCGCATAGGCGGCTACTGGGATAACAAGGGTGAACAGGAAATTGACATTGTCGCCATTAACGACCTGGAAAAACGCCTGCTGGTGGTGGAAGTAAAACGCCAGAGTAAACGCTTTAAAGCGGAACAGCTTGCCAGCAAAACCCAACAACTATTGCAAAAACTCAACTGCCAAGGCTACAGCATAGAACAGCGTTGTTTTGCACTCGATAACCTGGAGCAGGTTTTTGCCGAATTTACTGATGTAGTAGCTCTCCGTGGGAGCTCTCTCCGAGAGCGATAAATCGCGCAGGGACTGCGCTCCCACCAGGACTGCGCTCCCACGCTTTTGATTGGATTTGGATAGGAAAATCATGTCTCAGGAATTGTTAACCCGGCGTAGTGCTTTTGCCGGTCTTCAGGCTCTTGCTGAGCAGCAGAAGCCTTTGGTGGATTTGTTCAGTGCAGACTCTCAACGCGCTGAGAAAATGACGGTGTCTGCGGCTTCTTTGACGTTGGATTTCAGTAAGCAGCGGGTGACGGGTGAGGTTTTGCAATCACTGGAAAAGCTGGCTCTGGAAGTGGATTTGCCGGGGCGGGTTGCTGCTCTTTTTTCCGGTGAGAAGGTGAATCTGAGTGAAAACCGGGCGGCCTTGCATACGGCCTTGCGTGCCCCTTCGGGTAAGCGCCCGGCGGGTTTGGGGGCAGTGGATGAGCAGTTGCAGCGGATGGCTGCTCTGGTGGAGAAGGTACAATCCGGTGTCTGGCGCGGGTTTTCAGGTAAGCGCATTACTGATGTGGTGAACCTGGGTGTGGGTGGCAGTGATTTGGGGCCTTTGATGGTGACTCAGGCGCTGCGAGAATACACCCGCCCTGAAGCAACGCCCTTGAAGGTTCATTTTGCCTCGACCATTGATGGCAGTCAGTTGTTTGATTTGCTGACGCATTTGAATCCGGAAACCACGCTCTTTACGATTTCCTCCAAGTCATTCACCACCATAGATACCCTCTCCAATGCCGATACAGTACGTGCCTGGCTGGGTGGTTTTTGCCCGGATTCCGAGCTGTTGCATCGCTGTCATTTTGTGGGGGTTTCGGCTTCAGCGGAAAAAATGACCGCCTGGGGTCTGCCGGAAGCCAATCAGTTGTATTTCTGGGATTGGGTTGGTGGGCGTTTTTCCCTTTGGGCGACCATCGGCCTGCCGATTGCCCTGGCTTTGGGCATGCCGGTCTTCCGTGAGCTGCTGGCCGGTGCCCATGAGCTGGATGAGCATTTCCGTTCGGCTGCTCCGCTGGACAACCTGCCCATGCTGATGGCTTTGCTGGGGGTGTGGAATGTTAACTGCCTGGATATCCGTGCCCATGCCATTCTGCCTTATGACGGGCGTTTGAAGTATTTTCCTTCTTACCTTGAGCAGCTGGAAATGGAAAGCAATGGCAAGTCCGTCACCCGCGAAGGTGTGCCGCTGGACTATGCCACCTGCCCGGTGCTCTGGGGTGAAATCGGGGCCAATGCCCAGCATGCTTTCTACCAGTTGTTGCATCAGGGCACCCAGGCGGTGGCTTCCGACTTTATTATTGCCGCCAGCCGTTATGAGAGCATGAAGGATTCTACCCACTATGAGTCCCTGATGACCCAGCACGAATTGAATATTGCCAACTGCCTGGCCCAGTCACGGGTGCTGGCGCTGGGCAATGCTGCAGTGGACCCCACGGATAACCCTTTTCGCCACTACCCCGGAAACCAGCCTTCTTCGACTCTGGTGGTGGATTCCCTGAATGCGCGCTCCCTGGGAGCCTTGATTGCTTTATATGAACACAAGGTTTATGCCCAGGCCTGCCTCTGGGGGATCAATCCTTTTGACCAATGGGGCGTGGAACTGGGCAAACAGGTCGCCAAGCAGTTGCAGCCCCTTCTCAGTGTAGGAGCTCGCTCCGCGAGCGATAGATGCAATCGTGCACAGAGTGAACTCCCACAATGCGCTCCTACAAGGGAGTTGGATTCTTCCACTGAAAATCTGGCTCAGTTGATAGAGTCTTATAGAGTAGAGTCGTCTGTGGGAGCTCGCTCCGCGAGCGATAGATACAATCGTGCACAAAGTGCACTCCCACAGTGTGTTCCTACAAAATCTGGAGGCCAGCCATGAAACTCTTGATTCTGGGTGAAGACCTGGTGGCCTGGACTCTGGCGGCGGCTCTGGCTTCGACCGGTTGCCGAGTCCATATGACTGCCTGTGATTTACCGGATGCCGCCAGTGAAGAGGTGGAGCCGGACTTATCACGGCTTCTTGATCAGCAGCTGGAGATGGGGCGTTTGCAACTTGACTGTGGTATGGATCAGCTGGCCAATAACAGTCTGGATTTGTTGATTGATGCGCGGGATTTTACCAGTCAGGAAGATCTTCTGGCGGTGGTGCAGGAAGCAGGTTTTCCGCGCTTGGTGGCCCTGGTTCAGCCCGTGCCTCTGGGTACAACAGACACTTTGCAAGAGCAGTTGAATGGCTTTTCCAGCCAGCCTCCTCAGGTGGTTTTCTGGCCCAATTTTATTCAGGCCGGTCGTGCTCTGGAAAGTTTTACCCGTGTTGAGCAGCTATTGCTGGGCAGCCGTGATGCCTGGGCTACGCGGCAGATCAAGCGCCTGATGCAGCCTTTTAACCGTAGCCTGGATCGCTTTCGGGTGATGACGCCGCGTGAAGCTGAATTGACCAAGGTGGCGATTAACGGGATGCTGGCCACCCGCGTGAGTTTTATGAATGAACTGGCCCAGTTGGCGGAACGTCAGGATATCGACATTGAAGCCGTGCGCCAGGGCATGGGCGCGGATTCGCGGATAGGTTTTCAGTATCTCTATCCGGGTTGTGGATTTGGCGGGGAAGCCTTTTTGCAGACTCTGGAGCAGTTGAATACCGAATTGTCAGCCAGCCGCACTGCGGATCAAGGGCTTTTGACCAGTGTGCAGGCCATCAATAACCAGCAGAAGGACTTGCTCTTTCAGAAGTTGTGGCGTTTTTATAAGGCCGATCTGGCCGGTAAAAAAGTGGCCCTCTGGGGTTGCTCTTTCAAACCCAATACCTCCAGCGTGTCCGGCAGTCCGGCCTTGCACCTGATTGCCGCGCTGCTGGCTCATGAGGTGGAAGTAGTGGCCTATGACCCGCGTGCACTACCTGCTGTACAAAAGCATTTTGCCGGTGAGGTGGGCCTGAGTGTGGCGGCATCACCGGAAGCAGCCGCAGTGGATGCCGATGCCATACTGGTGGTGACGGAGTGGAAAGAATTCTGGAACCTGGACTTGGTGCAAATTAAAGAAACCATGAAACACCCCCTGCTGCTGGATGGACGCAATATTTACCACCCTGAAGAACTGGCCGAGCAAGGCTGGGTTTATTCGGGTGTTGGGCGTGGGCAGGTGGTATAAATATCGCGCACAGAGTGCGCTCCCACGGGACTGCGCTCCTACAGGTGGACAATTTGTAAGCTCACTGTAGGAGCTTTCTCCGAAAGCGATCAATGGATAGAACGAAAGCCAATCAAATCTTTTAAACCAGGAGTTTGCATGTCTTCAAAGCTGTGTAAAGTCATTATTCCCGTTGCTGGTCTGGGAACCCGTTTGTTGCCGATCAGCAAGGCGATTCCCAAGGAAATGGTGCCGGTGGTGGATCGTCCGCTGATTCAGCATGTGGTGGAGGAGGCTTTGGCGGCGGGTTTGAATGAAATCATTTTGGTGACCCGCAGTGGCAAGTCAGCGGTGGAAGACCATTTTGATGGTCATTATGAACTGGAAGCCGAGCTGGAGAAGAAGGGTAAGAAGGCTTTGCTGGAAACCCTGAAAGCCATTGCTCCACCGGAACTGAAGATCACCAGTGTGCGTCAGGACCGGGCTTTGGGTCTGGGGCATGCCATTCACTGTGCAGCCTATCTGGTGCAGCCGGATGAGCCTTTTGCGGTGATTTTGCCGGATGTTCTGGTCAAACCCCGGGTTGATTCTGAAGAAGTTGATCTTAAAGCCATGGTGGAAGCCTTTAATGGCAAACAGGCGGCCCAGATTATGGTTGAAGAGGTGCCTTTGGAGCGTGTTGATCAGTATGGCATTGTCGACTGTAAAGGAGCTGAACTGGCTGCTGGTGAGTCAACGGCCATTACTTCCTTGGTAGAAAAACCCAAACCTGAAGAGGCCCCCAGCCGCTTTTCTGTGATCGGTCGTTATATCCTGCCGGGTTCCATTATGCCGGTTCTTGGTCGCACTCAACCCGGTGCCGGCAATGAAATCCAATTGACGGACGCCATAGCCGAATTGATTACCCAAGGGCAGGCTGTTGAGGCCTGGCGTATGCAGGGCCGGACTTTTGATTGCGGACATATCCAGGGCTGGCTGCAAGCCAATCAAACCCTGGGGCAGGAAGCTGGTTTTCTAAGTTGATCAAAATACTTTACCTTTCGATGTCTTTAATTAATAATGTAAAATAAAATAGACATTGAGGTGAAGGCAGTGGACTTTCAAGACTTGGGGCAGGCCATCAAAAACCTGCGTCAGCAGAAGGGCTATTCGCAGCAGCAGCTGGCAGATCATTTGCGGCTTTCCAGAATGACCATCAACAGCCTGGAAAATGCCCGTGCAGGCGATGTCGGAGTGCGCAAGGTAATGAAAGTTCTTGATTACCTGGGCTATGAGCTAGCTTTACGCGAAAAATCGCCTTTTCCTACGCTGGAGGAACTGCGTGAGCGTTGAAGACTTACCCTTGAGAGTGAAGGTAAAAGGCCAGCCTGTAGGCTTTTTGAGCAGAGAAGCGGGAAGCTACCTGTTCAACTATGAGCCTGAGGCAGAATCCGAGCAGTTTGTTTCTCTGACGATGCCGGTTCGCAGGCGTAGTTATGAGCACCCTGAGTTGCACCCTGTTTTTGAAATGCATCTGCCTGAAGGCTATTTGCTGGCAGTGATCAAGCGGCACTTTGCCAAGCTGACATCGACAGACAGCCTGGGGTTGTTACGTCTTTTATCACCTGGCATCAAAGGCAGAATCGAATATGGTGACACTCAACCTAGTACTGAAAAATTAAGCCTGAATGACTTGCTGTACCCTGAAAGCCCACAACTTTTTGATGAGCTGGTCGAGCGCTTTGCCTTGCGAACAGCTTTGAGCGGTGTGCAGCCCAAGGTACTGGCTGAAATTGAAAATAAAGCCACGCTTCAGCTGGAAGGCTATATCGTAAAAACCTGGGGAGATGATTATCCCCAACTGGCTTTAAATGAGTACTACTGCATGCAGGTACTTCAAATAGCAGGAGTCGAGGTGCCTGAGTTTTACCTTTCGGATGATGACCGCCTGTTCATCATGAAACGCTTTGATTTGAATGAGCAGGCCCAGGTTCTGGGCTTTGAAGATTTGTGTGTCCTTCAAGGCAAACAGCGGGATGATAAGTACTCGGGCAGCTATGAGCAACTGGCCAAGACAATTAAGCTGTTTGTTTCTCCGCAATTTAAGGCGAGTGCGTTAGAGCAGCTTTTCAAGATGTTGGTTTTGAATAATCGCTTGCAAAACGGGGATGCGCACCTGAAAAATTTTGGTGTGCTTTATCAAGATCAACAAAGTATTCGCCTGGCCCCTGCCTTTGATGTTGTTAGTACCACGGCCTATATCCGAGAGGATGTCTCCGCCCTGACCCTCATGGGAAGTCGTAAATGGTGGGGTAAAAAGCACTTGTTGCGTTTTGGTGTGCAGGTTTGCGACTTATCAGCAAGTCAGGCAGAAAAGCTATACAGCGAGTGCGAGCAGGCATTGCAGCAAGTGGGTAAGAGTATTCAGAAGCAACTGGATAATGAAGGCCAGCCAGACAAACGCAAGTTACTGGCACACTTGGCTGGTTTAATGCTGTGACACGCTGCCGCAGTTTCAAGACAAGCAAGCGACAGAAAGGTTACAATGGGCGTTTTTGCTATTTCCATTGACTGTGAGAGCTTAAGTGACCAGCGAGCAAGAACCCACTAAAAAAGAGGCCAGTAGCTGGGCTTCCTACAAGCGTCTTCTGAAGTATGTGCGTCCTTACTGGCCGATTTTTCTGCTGTCTGTTCTGGGCTATGCGATTTACGCTGGCTCCAGCACGGCCTTTGCCCATATTCTGAAAATGCTGGTGGATTCCATTGAGCAGGGCATGGAAGACAAGCGTTTGTTCTTTCCTTTGGTTGTTGTGGGTATTTTTGCGCTACGCGGTGTCGGTACTTTTCTGGGTACCTACTTTATGGCGCATATTGCCCGGCAACTGGTTCACCATTTACGCATGGATCTGTTCAAGCGCTTTCTGGTGCTTCCGGCCCGTTTTTATGATCAACATTCATCGGGGCATCTGGTTTCCCGTCTGACTTATAATGTTGAGCAGGTGACGGGTGCAGCCACCAAGGCGGTTACGGTTCTTTTGCGTGAAGGCTTGTTTGTGATTGGTTTGATGAGCTACCTGCTATGGACCAACTGGGCGTTGGCGCTGATTTTTGTGGCGGTATCACCGATTATTGGGCTGACCGTCAATTATGCCAGTAAGCGTTTTCGCAAGCTCAGTCGGCGGATTCAAAACTCCATGGGTGATGTGACCCATGTTGCTTCAGAAGCCATCAGTGGCTACCGGGTGGTACGCAGCTTTGGTGGCAGTGATTTTGAATATGAGCGCTTTCAAAAGGCCAGTGATTACAATCGTCGCCAGGCGATGAAAATGGCTTTGACCAAAGCGGTTAACACGCCGGTAGTGCAATTGATCGTTGCTGCTGCCCTGGGCTTTCTGGTTTGGTTGGCGCTTTCTCCCGAGTTGATGGGGAATATGACCCCCGGTGAATTCATTGCTTTTTTGACCGCTGCATCTTTAATGGCCAAACCTCTGCGTCAGCTGACTGAAATCAACAATGAAATTCAAAAAGGCCTGGCTGCCGCTCAGGATGTTTTTGTGTTTCTGGATATGCCCGCAGAGCCGGATACTGGCACCAGAACGCTGCAAAGAGCCCAGGGTGATGTAACTTTTGACCAGGTGAGCTTTCGCTACGGTGAGGACCAGCCCCTGGCACTGAAAAAAATCAATTTCCATGTGAAGTCAGGTGAAATGATTGCTCTGGTAGGGCGTTCAGGTAGTGGTAAGTCGACTCTGGCCAGCCTGATTCCGCGCTTTTATGAAGTATCTGAGGGGCAAATTCGTCTGGATGATATACCCGTTCAGGAACTGGCTCTGGCAAGCCTGCGTGAACAGGTAGCCATCGTGACCCAGCAGGTCACGCTTTTTAATGACACCCTGGCTGCGAATATTGCTTACGGCATGAAAGAGCCTTCCCGCGAACAAATTGAAGCAGCAGCCAAGGCTGCCTATGTCATGGATTTTGTTGATAAGCTTCCTAATGGCCTGGATACTTTGGTGGGCGATAACGGCGTGCTGCTTTCGGGTGGGCAGAGACAGCGAATTGCCATTGCCAGGGCCATCCTCAAGGATGCACCGATTCTGGTATTGGATGAAGCAACTTCGGCCCTGGACACCGAATCCGAGCGTTATATCCAAAAGGCATTGGAGTACGTGATGCAGGGACGAACCACTTTTGTGATTGCACATCGTCTCTCAACCATAGAAAATGCGGATCGAATTCTGGTGGTTTCGGAAGGTGAGATTGCTGAAGAGGGCAGTCATGAAGAACTGATCGGTCAGAATGGAATCTATGCCCAGTTGCATCAGATGCAATTTCATGAGCAAGTAACACCGCAATAATGGTTGGTAAATAGGATTGTATTTTGAGAATAATAACTTTTGGCTCGTTTGATATTCTGCATTACGGACACATACGCCTGCTCAGACGCGCAAGGGAAATGGGTGATGAGCTGATCGTCGGTGTGTCTTCTGATGAGCTCAACAGAAGCAAGAAGGGTCGTACGCCGGTTTACTCCGAATTTGAACGCATGGAAATCCTGCGTTCGTTGCGTTTTGTGGATGATGTTTTCCTGGAAGAGTCCCTGGAGAAAAAACGCGAGTATTTGCTGGAACACAAAGCAGATATGCTGGTGATGGGTAATGACTGGGAAGGCAAGTTTGATGAATTCAGGGATATTTGCAAAGTGCACTATTTTGAACGCACACCTTCCATTTCCACCACCTCAATTATTGAAGTGGTTCGCGAAATGAAACCCTGAACCATGCTTAGAAACTTTACTTTCTGGGAGTTTCCACAACCCTTACCCGCTCCACGTTACTGGTATTGGTTATTGGTTGTCTTGTCCTTGTTTTTTGCAGGCGGGCAGTTGGGCTTGCGGGATGAAATCAAACCTTTGCTGGTCGTGCTTATCGTCGCAGGCAGCTATGTTCTGCTGCGATATCATCCGGAATTTCGTCGTTCCCCCTGGCCATATTTTGTTCTGGCAGCAGCTCTAATCCCCCTTCTTAGCTGGATACTGGTTAGTTTTCAAGAGCCAGAGGTGGCCAGTAGTTCACCACGTTCTGAAGACTTGATGAACCAATTTATTTTTATACTGCCTGCCTTGATTCTTGCGGGCAGCACCCGTAATACTCTGACTTTCTGGGCTGTGGGTATTCTTGCAGCTTTGACTCTACCCTGGAGTTCCGGAGCAGGTCTTACAGAGATAATAGCTGCGACTGAAGGGAAGAGAAGCGGTTTTGGTCGACATATCATCTCCATGGGTATTGTTCATGGTGCTATATTGTTGGGTGCCTTGATTTTTTTCTCTCGCCTGGTGCTTCACCCCCGCTTTTCCTGGTGGCGTTTCCTGCTCTGGAGTTTGCTTGTGGGTTATATGGTGTTTGCCCTTCTGGCCAGTCAGTCCAGGGCTGTGTATCTGGGCATACTGGTCGCTCTGCTTGTGGGGTTTGTCTGGCTGGTTGTTTATTATTTTCACTATCCGCAAGCCTGGAAAAAATCCTGGAAGGTCTATGTCCTGATTGTTTTACTGTTAGTTGCATTTCTGAAAATATTCCAGGGTACAGAGCTGGTTGAGGCAACCTGGGAAAGAACGCTTAAGGAAATTCAAGTCTATCACCAGGTTATTGCTGGTGACTGGGAAGAAGTGCCACGCAATAGTGCTGGTCTGCGTATACATTTTTGGACTGATGTTCTGGAGTGGGCTGCAGAAAGACCTGTATTTGGCTGGGGCTACGGGGCAGGACAGCAGATGCATCAGCAAGCAGATAACTGGTTTGGTGATCGTTATTTCATAACAGTCCATAATGACTTTCTGGAAATCCTGATTACTTACGGCCTGGTTGGTGTGGCTTTTGTTTTGACCTTTTTTGCCTGGATGGGGCGGCAGATTTATCAAGCCTGGAAGGCGGGTGTGATGGCGACCGACTTTCTGGCTTTTTTTGTACTGTTTTTTATTTTTTACTTAGTTAATAGTGTGTTTCTGACAACCTTCCTGTTTAGGGATACCGTTTATCTTTTTAATATAATAATGGCTGGAGCAGCTGGATTCGTTTTTAAATTAAGGTGGCAGCAAGATGGCAGGTGATGTGAAGCTTGAAGGCAGCTTAAATGAGCAGGCTTTGGAAATGCTTTCCGAGGTCACTGGTGTTTTGGAAAAATACAAAGTCAATTTTGTACTGGACTGCGGCACACTGTTAGGCTTTGTTCGTGAAAATCGTATCCTGCCTTGGGACAATGATATGGATGTATGTGTTCCTTCCAGTGAGATAGGCAAGCTGCGTTGGTGTGCGCTTCACCTTTGGTTTAAAGGCTATAGGGTTCGGTTTGCCAAGGCGGACTACAGTTTTGGCCCCATCAAGAAGGGTTCGCCTCGTGTTCTTAAAATAAGAAACAGAAAGGGACTTTTGCACCGTGGGGATCTTTTGCTGGATATTTTTATCAAATATCCAGATGACCAGGGTAATATGCTTTTGATGGTTGGCCGTTCTGAGGACTCGATTGTGCAATCATTTTGTGCCAGCCACCTTGAGAATAAAACGCATTATGATCTGAATGGTAGAAAGTTCCCTATACCTGCTGACTATGATGCTTATCTCACAAAACGTTATGGCGACTGGCGTACACCCGTTAAAGATTGGGACTTTTATTCTGATGACCAGTCCAAGGTTGGGTGATGAGTTTTTCTAAGTTATCAAAAGCTTTGCATAAGGTTGAATTTTATTTAAAAGGCAGCCTGACAGCGAATCTTCCCGATTTTATTTTTCGTCCTTTTCTAAGTAGAAAGCTGGCTAGTTTGAGCGACTATGAGCAGGAATTAATTCAGGCTCGTGTCAATTATTATAATAAGTTGGAAGAGCCATTTGAGTTAACTGATTCGGCTGTGCGTATCGGGAAATTTAGGCAAGATAAAAGCCGTGCCTATTTTCTGGATATGAAAGAGCTGGTGCGCTATTTTCCTGAAGACCTTAAAATTCAGTATCTTTTTGGTGATATCACTGAAGTTCCTGATTCACCTTGTTTTTTGAAGAGCCGACCCATCTCTGAACATAATGAGAATTCAATTCTTCTTAAGCTGAATAAAGTGCGCCATTATTTCACTGAAAAAGACAGCCTGGGTTTTGATGACAAGTTGGATAAGGTTGTCTGGCGGGGCAAGGCTTACATGCCCTGGCGAAAAGTGGTGGTTGACCGTTTCCATGAGAGCCCTTTGTGTGATGTTGGCCAGGTAGATAAAAAAGCTCAGGGTACGTCGACGTGGCGGCCTTTTATGAGTATTCGGGATCAGTTACGTTACAAGTATGTACTGAGCATCGAAGGGCATGATGTGGCCACTAACCTCAAGTGGATTATGTCCTCCAACTCCCTCTGTATGATGAAAAAACCACGTTTTGAGACCTGGTTTATGGAAGGTGCTTTAAAGCCGGGTGTGCATTATGTTGAGCTCAAGGAAGATCACTCAGATCTGGAAGAACAGGTTGAGTACTATAACCAGCACCCCGATGAAGCGAAGCAGATTATTGAAAATGCCCGGCAACATGCTCTGATGTTTCAGGATGAAAAGCAGGAAGAGCTGGTCTCCCTGCTGGTTATGAAAAAGTTTTTTGAGCTAAGTGGGCAATTATAACTCTAGCTTGTAATACTCTACTAAAGCTTGCCATTGTTTTCTGTTCATATCCTGATCGACATTTCCCTGTGACAGGGAAACCCCTTGGCTACCGATTACATGCAATGGGCGCGGGGCCTGGCTTTCAGGTTTTCTTATTTGGAATCCCTGCAAACTTGCCATGGCTTTGAACCAGAGGTCATCCGCTCTGGGGGCCAGCTTCATGAAAAGTTCACTGTTAGTAGCTTCCTGATAAAGGCTGTTGGGTGGGTAAAGGACTCCGGCAAACCCGATGGGAACAAGACGTGGATCAGTGACACCCTTACCTTTTATCACTTCCCATTCTTTGTAGGGCATCAAATTCCCTTCCTGGTAAGTTATTTTACGACAGGAGTTGGCGATAATATCCTTTGGATGTTGAAGGTGAGCTGCATACAGTTTTTTTAACCATTGTGGATGATAGATGAGATCATCATCACAAGTAACCAGTAGATGATCCGGGTACTCCTGAAGTGCAAAAATCAACTTTCTGTGGGAAGAGGTTAAATCACGAAAGTTAATTTGAAAGGACTCACCTTCCAGTTCTGTCAACTGCTGCGGTAACTTTCCCCGAAGTTCATGATTGAGCCACAGAATGATTCTTTCAGGGCGGTGTTCTTGATTCAGAACACTACGAATTGTGATATCCACTTTATTAATGCGGCTGGGAATAGTGGTCAGGGTCACTATAACGGGTAAGACTTTTTCAGTTTTTTTAATCAGTTGCGGTAAGCTTTTTTGCCGTAATGTCAGCATTTTAAACGCGGAACGTATAAAATTCTTGGGTTTCATGGTTACCTTTCCTGTAAAAGCTCAGCCGCAATTCTGGTTGAGGCCTGACCATCAACCTGACCGATCAGCTGTTGGGTGGTTTCCTGCCTTTCTTTTTGTTTTTTTGCAGGCTGGTTTAATTCTGCCCGGATTACACTTTCGAGGTCAGTGGGCCTGCTGATGTGGGTCGCGACGCTGCGGTATGGAGTGATGGTCTGATCCATGCGTTTTTCAAAACGATAACGCAGTGGCCCACGATAGCTCCAGCGCAGTTTGAGAAAGTCCAGCCAGATTACGGGTTTGTCCAGAGCTGCAAATTCAAAGAGCGCCGAGGAGGCTTCGCTGATCAGTAGGTCTGCGGTGGCCATGTAGGGCAGCAGGGAGATTTCTTCAGCCGGAGCCAGGTAAACATTGTTATACCCTTCCCAGATTTTGAAGCGCTCTCGCTGAGCTTTGTATTTATCGTGTGTGTAGCTGATCAGATGGGGTTTTATGATGATGTTGCAGTCATTGAATGCTTCTGGCCAGTTGATTGGCATACGCTCAATGGAGCTGGGATAAAAAGTGGGTGCATAGAGCAGTGTTGGTTTGCGTGGGTCCAGGTGGTGAGCTTTCAGGTTAAAAGCAGCCTCGTAAGGTTGATTGCAGCTCGCCAGAGGGTCGAGCTTGGCAAAGCCGGTTTGTACAAAATGGGCCTGGGGGTAGAGTTTTTGCAATTGTTGCTGCCGGAACCGGCCTTCTGTGAAGCGGACGTCAAAGTCAGCAAGCTCTGGGTCGTAGTAACAGGATTTGATACCGATGCCATGATAGAGAAGGGCTGTTTTGGTGTTGGAGGGCAGCTCTTGCAAGTGGCTGAACCCGTTGCCAAAAACAATCCAGTCCGGCTTATCGTTTTGATACCAGTCGATAAGTTTGTCACTTTCAACCAGTTGGTAGGGGAGCCGGGTTGTTTGGATGTATTTTTCAATCAGCTGTTGGTTTTCAGGTTTGTGGTGGATGATCAGTTCACACTCAGCCCCGCGTTTTTGCAGTTCTTCGAAAGCGGGCTGGTACTGGGGAATGTAGTAAAGGCTGGGGGTATCAAACCTGATTTTTAGTTTTTTTTGCATGGTTGTTGCGCAGTTTTCGTTTGATGAGCTTGATCGGGTTGGTTTGGATGTTTCTTAGGGCATACCATTTCTTGAGTACTTTGAGGGTGTTCTTTTCCGGCCAGTGTTTTTCCATCAAGCGTTTACTGAGTGTCGAATCCGGTTTAAGCCTGCGCAAATGCCAAAGCTTGATTGTTTCAACCAGGGGTTCAGGCAGCCATTTCAAGTGCTTGTAAGGTGATTTCAGAATATCATCTGTGTCGATAAGAACCAACTGACAGTCTTTGTCTGTTGTTTTGACTAGAATGTTGCTGAGCTTCAAGTCGGCAAAATAGTAGTTGGAGGCTTCCAGTTTACGGGTTATTTGGCTTAACAGGTTAAGAGTGCTTTCCATTTGTTCTTCGCTGAGGCTGGACTCCAACCAGGATTTCAGGCTGTATTCTGCCTGTACACTTTCATAAATAAACAACCCGCGTCTGTGGATGCCGTAACGTCCCCAAAGGCAGGCCAGGGGCTGAATGGCCGGAATATTCAGTTTTTGTAGAGTGTAGGCACCTTGATAACTGCGCCGGGCAGGGTTTTTCAGCCAGCTTTGCAGAAAGAAATCCAGGCGTCGGCCCCGACTGTGTTGATTGAGGTCAGCAAAGACCTTGAAGACGTATTCCTGCCCTTTATAGTGGACGAAGTGAAGCTGGTGACCTGCTCTTAAGACCTTGTTGAGGCTTTTGGTGATATTGGGCTGACCGCTGGTGGCGATAACTGGCTGCTCCGCCTGGTTGGGCTGTTCAAGCAGTTTTTGGCCAAATTCGAGCAGTGCGGCAATCTCATTTGCATCGCAGCAGGTTTTTATTTGCAGGCCAGCCATGGTTTCTCCGTACATAGGCGCTCTTTGAAGGTTGCCAAGCTTACCTGCTGGCTATTTTTCTGTAAAATAGCCTTTTGCTTTTTTGGGAGTCTTTTTGTGTCTGCGATCACCTGGATGCGCTTTTGTATTTGTTGTTTACTGGTTTGGCCGGGACTATTGTTGGCGGCTGACTCCGTTGAGAAGACTTCAGGGCCTGGTTACTGGTCCAATTTCTACCGTATTCCGGCGGCGGCTGCCGGAGAAATTTTCACTCTGGAATCTGATAAGCTGAAGCGTAATGCGTTGGCGCTTGGTGCGGTTGGCCTAGTTTATACCCAGGATGAAGAGATACGCGACTATTGGATGGATAATCTTAAAAGTGATGGAATGGATGATGTGACCGGCTTTTTGGATGAGCTGGGCTCCCCGGAAGGGGGAGCAGTCATTCACGGTGCTACTGCTTTGACTGCTTGGGCTTTGGATGATGACTATCTGATGGACACCACCGCCTTATCCATTCAGTCCGTATTTTTGAGCCAGCTTTTTGCTGAAAGCAGTAAAAGAATAACAGGGCGGGAAAGACCCAGGGATTCTGGTGGTGATTCCAATCTCTGGGGTGAAGAAGGAATGGCTTTCTTTTCCGGCCATGCCTCTGGGGCTTTTGCAGCCATGACGGTTTTTGCGGAACGCTATCAGCATCGTCCTCTTGTATACTGGGGAACCTATGGTTTGGCAACGGCTACAGCTCTTAGCCGAATCAATGAAGATGCTCACTGGGCATCTGATACTCTTATGGGTTCTTTGGTTGGTTATGGATTAGGCCATTTGACTTTGCGTTACAGTCCTTTTGAGCGTAGCGAAAACACGACTTTTCTCCCTTTGGTTTCGTCGGATGCCTGGGGCCTGGCTGTGTACCATTCGTTCTGATTTCTTCTTTTATCCACTTTTACCTGCTTTCTTAAGGTGTTTATGACTGCAACTTCCAAGCAGCATTCGAGTTTCCGTTTTATTGGCACCCAGGCGGTGCCTTCTCTTAGTCTGGAGGTTCAGGAGTTTGAGCATATCCAGACCGGTGCCAAGCACTATCACCTGGCTGCTGATCAGGATGAAAAAGTGTTTCTGGTGGCTTTCCGCACCCTGCCGGAAGATTCCACCGGGGTGGC
>Ga0136591_1000422_pt1 | contig 17613 bp, 18 predicted proteins | sample AntRauMFilla3767_FD_104929 | JGI IMG/M metagenome (GOLD analysis project Ga0136591, IMG submission 104929) | Saline lake microbial communities from Rauer Islands, Antarctica - Metagenome Filla 3 #767 | ecosystem: Environmental > Aquatic > Non-marine Saline and Alkaline > Saline | place...
CAGCGGGGGTGGGCTGCTGCTGGGTTCATCATTAAGCGCTCGCTGGCATCAAGAAAAGGGACCCTAAACCAATGCGATCGACCCCCGGCCTGGTCGAAAATCCGGGGCGCACCTAATATATATATATGGGACCCTACTCTGCCCGATAATACCGCTCCGCACGCAACCACCCCTCTTGTAGAGGATAACCCCACCGGGGTATATGTATTTACCCAGGGTGGTTATGGGGGTATTCCTAACTGTTGTTTGAGTATTGAACCTTAGTTCTACTCTTATCTCCTCTACTCTGCATTAGGGGTCCTATTGGGGTTCCTATTGGGTGACCTATTAGAATGCTTAGACCATCGTTTATTTGCGGCCAGACTCCCTATATAGGGGCGTAATATTATGGGGCGGTGTTGTTGGGGCAGTAGTGGGGGATGGGGGGTTCAGATATAATATGAGGACCTACACGCGGGGAATTATAATGAATATGAGGTATTGCATATAAGTAGAGAGATGTGTATCTTAGGAGGGAACATTAACAAATAAGAGGCGGATATGTTATATGAGAGGTTAAAAGACACCCCCGCGGGCCAGGTGGTGATGTTTTGGTTGGCCGAGGTGGGTTTTTGGGGAGGGTTGATAATGGTGGTGACTCCGGAGATGATGGGTTGGTATCCATTATATGGGTTTATTGATCGTTTTATAATAATGGAGCCTTGGTATTTTATAGGTTTTGCGATGATCTACTGTGGGTGGTTCTATGGAGTGCTGGCACGGGGTCGTTTGTCTGATGAGCCGATGAGTGTGCGGTGGTATGCGCATGTGGAGTCCCATGATCAGTTGGTTGATGTGCGTAGGGAGGCGTTGGGCCTTGGTAGGTGGGATCATCTTCCACCATTGGGGTCTGAGGAGGCTTCTGATGAAGATTCTTAAAAAATACAAGATATGAATGCCGGAAAAAACCAAACAACAACATCATGGCAGGTAAATTCATTATTGGAAATAGAACTGATTTATCGGATCAAGATGCACTTAATATAGTATTAAATGTTGTCCGAGGAGGCCGGATTTTTAACAAAGGTAAACAGTATCGTTATTATAGCGCTTTCTATTATAAAGAAATGACCATTACTGTGTTAACAGATTTAAATAAATGTTCAGATAGGTTTGTGATAGCGGAAACTAACAGACACTTTAAAAAAACAAAAAGACAATGAAGAATATACCTAAATATATATACCTACAAGTGGACCCTAAAAATGAGGAGGATAGATCAGAGGAGGCTAATTTTGAGGATTTACTTCAAAAGTATGAAGAAAATATTACCTGGCACTGGCATCGCATTAATGATTCGGACATTGAATATATTTTAAATAAGTGAATATATTATGACCAAATTCATACGATTAACAGCATCATTTGCCACCGATAGCCAGCCTGATTTTGAAAAACTCAACATTCAGGCAAGCCCGGAAGATATGCAGGCGTCTGATTGGAGCACCGTCTCTGTCAATATTGCCCATATTCAGTTAATGCACATCAACCATGCGGGGTTTACTAACATTCAACTGCAGGGCGGGAGCAAATGGAGCGTCAAAGAGAGTGTTGAAGAAATTGAGCAGTTAATTGAGGGCGCTATAGAATTTTAAAAATAGGGTTGCACAGAAGCATTTTTGTGAGGTTCCGAATGTTTCACTATATTGGTGTGCGACGTGGTGTAACGGCTGCACACTGGGCTCATAACCCGGAGGTTGCCAGTTCGATTCTGGTCGTCGCCACTAATAGTTCTTTTATTTATTGAAGGCCGTGGAAAGCCTAAATACGATACATAAGCCTATTTGAAGAGGCAGTAACGGCATTCACTCCCGTATCGTGAAAATTTCCACACTGCCAGCTGCCTCTTCAAATGGGCTTTTTTATTAAAACAGTAATTTTAAATAACCGTATAAAATATGGAAAAAGTTATATGCAGCAACTGCGGAAGTGTAGATAACTATCATAAAACAAAACAAGAATTTAAGGATGGTAGCATACATATAAGGGCAACGTGTAAAGATTGTGGCAAGTACATCAAGTACGTGCCCAAGGATGCCCCGAGCACGTATATACCCTTCGGTAAGTATAAGGGCCGCCATACCTACGAGGTGGACGACCTCGATTATCTGAGGTGGTTCATAACGATATGTGATAAGGACCGCCTAAGAAGAGGTGTTTGCAATCGCATTGATGAGCTCGAGGCTTCTGATAATGGATAATTTAGGATGGGTAAAGCTGCATCGTAAAATATTAGATAGCAGGGTATTTTTAAATAAAGGTCTTTTGAAGCTATGGATATATTGCCTATGTAGGGCGAATCATAAAAAAAATTGGGTTGGTATTTCTACTGGAAGGGGTGAAGCAGAAGTTAAAGTTTTACCAGGTCAATTTATTTTTGGTAGAAAAACTGTTGCTGAAGAATTGGAAATGAGTCCGAGTACGTTATATGATAGAATGCAAAAATTAAAAGGGATGAAAAATATTAACATCCAAAGCAACAGCCATTATTCTATCGTAAGTATATGTAACTGGGAGACTTACCAACAAGGTGAAAATGAAAAGCAACAGGCAAGCAACAGGCAAGCAACAGGCAAGCAACAGGCAAGCAACACAGACAATAATGATAAGAATGATAAGAATGATAAGAAAAGCCCTATATCGTTTGATCAGTTCTGGGATCTGTATGATAAAAAGATCGGCAAGAAGAAATCTAAGAAGAAGTGGAAAGCCTTATCTGAAACTGATCAAAAAAAAGTTATGGAGTTTATACCAAAATATAAATCCTACCAGCCAGATAGTGAATACCGGAAGAACCCTTTGACCTTTTTTAATAATCGGTCATGGGAAGATGAATATATTCAGAAAGAATTTGAAAGAGGAAACACTAGTGGCGAATCTAAAATGAATTGGGGATTATGATAAATACAATAGTGACCGTAAATCCAAGTGTGACTGAACCGGATAATTGTAAATATGTTCCACTATCACAGGTTCTGTCTCATTTCAAAAACAAGGACACCCATGATATAGAAAAGATACGTAGTGAGAGTGATGTAGAGAAACAGTATAAGATGAAGCTGTCATTACCAGTTGTTATTTTTGGTGGCAAATTTGAGAAAAGGAAAAACAAAGCACTTCAAAAGGCATCAGGATTAGTAGTTTTAGATTTTGATTGTGAAACAAACGCCGAACGTCAAAAGATTAAAACAATACTGGATAATGATAAATATATCCTTTCCTACTTCACCTCAACCCGTGGCATGGGGTGGAAAGCATTGGTCCGGATACCCAAAGTAGAAAGCGATAAAGAATTCAAACAGTATTGGTATGCTATAGATGAACGGTATCCTGATGTTGATTCTGCGTGTAAGGATATATCCAGGGCTTGCTTTTATAGCTACGATCAGGAGTTGGTTTACAATGAGGATGCGATAGTATTCAAAGAAAAAAGGGCCAAGAACATCCAAAAAGCATCTGAAAAAGTTTCGGGATCGACGAACTACGCCCTGCTGAATAAAGCAGCTAACTTTATACGCAATTCAATCATGGGTGAGCGCCACAACAACATTTTGAAGGCCGCACGGCTGGCTGGTGGATGGGTTGCTGGTGGAAGAGTTGACTATCAAGAGGCTAAGCGCATTCTTGACAATGAGGCTCGCAAAATAGATCCCGGTAATTTTCAGACAAACCAACAAGCTGTTGAGGATGGACTGGATAATGGAATGGACTTCCCCTTAAAGAAAAAACAGGAGGAGTCACTTCTTTCGCAAACACGGATAGAAGAGCAGTTTGATAAAATATACTGGTCCTTAGAAGATACAAAGGATGAAATTATGGCAAAGTTTGAGACGGGTATAGAGCAGGGGTATAAAACGGGTTATCCTGACATAGACGAACTTTACAATATGTATTTAGGATACACAACCTACATTTATGGGCCATCTTTTTCTGGCAAGTCGCAGATATGGTTTGACTTCTTAAAAAACTTCTCATTTCGCTATGACATGAAGCACGTTGTCTTTTCACCCGAAACAGGATCTGCAACGGATGTTTTTATAAAGCTTGTTGAGATGGTCGCAGGGTCTGATTTCTATGATCGGTATAATAATAAGATGAATAAAGAGTCTCTAAAGAAGGCAATGGATTTTGTGAACGAACATTTTATAATTATTGATCCCGGCTTAAAATCAATGAATTTAGATGATATTATTGCCAGCTGTGAAATGATAGAGCGTGTTTATGATATGAAGATTCATACCCTAACTATTGACCCCTGGAATGACCTTAACCATGATATGTCAAGTCATAACAACAGGGATGATCTGTATTTAGAAGATGCTTTGAAAAAGCTACGGGTTATATCACACGTTAATGACTGGCATATTTGCGTTATAACCCATGCAAGGGATCAGAAAATGCGAGAACAAAACGGCATTCGGTACTATCCACCAGCAACATTTCGGGAGGTGGCGGGAGGCCAAACGTGGAGCCGCAGGGGTTTTATGATGAGTTCTGTTTGGCGCCCACACTCAGACCTTGAGAATGTGGATGGAGTCGAACTGGAAGGGAATGAAACCTTTTTTATTCAACAAAAATATAAACCTTCGTGGGCGGGGGAGAAAGGTAAAACCTACCTGCGATATGATTTGAAAAAGCATTGTTATTACACCGGCACAGGGGTTTTGAAGAGATATGCAAGACTTGACCCTGACCCTAATAAGCAAACCCAGCAGGAGTACGTGGATACCGCGCCGTTCTAGCCTTTAACCTAAAAAACGATCACTATGTTAAAATTATCTTTCATAATCGACCTTCACAACTGCTTCCCCAATGCACGTGTTTCTTGTCCTACGATGAATGCGTCCTATTTGTTTGACGATCAGCAAAACATGATGGGCCACTTCGCCTATGATACGGCGATGTTTCATCTAAGTAAGGATTATGAATTTTTAAATGAAGCCAAGCATGTGCTAAATAAGCACGAGGTAGCCTATGCCGAAAAGAAATATAGCGATGTTGAGCTACTCTATGGATAGTTAGATCTACCATCAATGCTAAAAATTTGTTATCTTAGGGTAAATCTAATATTCATACCCTATTGCTTTGAACAGATATACCCACCGAAAATCCAAATTAGAGCCTGGGCCTGGTAGCGAGGATGTAACCCGCGCCGATGATATAACAGGCCCCCAGCATGAAGTATTGGATTATATGCTGCTGGGTTTTGCGACCGAGCGCATAGCCAAAGAGACAAACCGCTCGATAGCGGCTATTGAAACCGATATAGAAGCTATTGAGAAGATAAGCCTTTCGGAACGAAGCGAAGATTTGGGTATCATACGCCAAGAAGTGGTAGCCAAGTTGCGCTACACCTGGGAGCAGGGAGCCACGCAGTTCAATGAATCCAAAGGGTCACAGGAAAAGGTTACCGAATTTGAGAATGAGCATGGTCAGGTGGAGTCCCGCAAAGTAGAGACCAACCACACCCCGGCTGACCCACGCTGGTTGCGTGAGATGAATGACTCTGCGGAGAAGATGGCGAAGGTGACCGGAGCCCAACGGCACAAAGAAGTTCAGATTAACAACGATATTGACAACCGGAGTGTAAGCATAACATCGCCTGACCGCTCCAAGCTGCCTACTGAGTACGATGAACTGCTGGGTGTGGATAACGATAACGACTAAACAACGAAGCTATGGGCATTTGTAGGCCATTGACAAAAAAAGAAGTTCCACTTATTACAGGCGTTATGGACGGCAAGTGGTCGCTGCGTAATCGAGCGATTATTTGGATTGGTATTTCTACGGGGTATCGTGTGAATGAGATTGTGACGCTGCGCATAAAAGACGTGATGTTTAACGGGGAGGTTAAAAAGGAGATTATCCGTGAACCTAAGCACCTGAAAGGCAATGCGCGTTCCCGCAACAAGCGATTGTTTGCCCCGGCGCGTGCCGCTGTAGCTAAGTGGGTGGAGGTGTTAAGGGCTCATAGCGATGAAGTGCATGATCTGAGCTTCTTGTTTCGATCGCGCAAAGGAGGCCATGTTACGCCCTCCCACGTATGGAACATTATTAATAAGGCCGCCGAGGCAGCAGGTATTGACACGGCGCGTATTGGCACACACAGCATGCGCAAGACGTTTGCTGATCGTATGTATCGCTACTACTCTGAGAAGAACAAGCAGGTAGATGGGGAGAATTATGATGTGATGCGTATGGTCCAGAAAGAGTTGGGCCACGCTGACATCTCGACCACCTACCGGTATATGGATTTTAAAATAGACGAAAACAAGCCCGAGGATATATTTTCGGAGTACATGGGCGACATTGACCCATTTGTCAATGAGGAGAAAGCCAACGTATAAGAATATATATCAATGAGTGATTTACAATTTCCATATTGGCCCCAGGAGCAACAAAAGCAGGCGTGGAAGATGATGCTTCCCGTCTCGGAGACGACCGTGAACGCCTATATTGGCACTAAGTACTCGGGTAAGAGTTGGCTGCTCCGCGCCCTTAACTGCACAATGTTGATAGACAAACCCCTCACGGGTATCATTTACGCGCGGGAATATTTCTCTTTAAAGGATTTACATATTGAGCCCATAAAATCTGAGATGAGTGATTTTATTGATGCGGGGTTGGTGCGATGGATACAAAATGATAAGCAGTTTGTGTTTGAAGAGACGGGTTCTATATTGCGCGTGCAACAGATTAGTCGCCCCTCTGACATCCACAGCGAAAATGGTAAGCGTTATGATATTGTATGTATTGAGGAAGCTCAGAACTTTACGCCCTTTGAGCTCAAGTTTTTTTCTGGCCTTGCCGGTGCTTCCCCTCATGCTATTGCAAGCCGGGAGAAAGTGAAGATTAAGATGCGCGCCGCTGACAATGCCGCTGACAGAGATCGCTACAAAAAACTATTACAACGATATTTTTATATTCCCAAGACGCTTTACTCAGCTAACTGGGGCGGCGTAGGGCATAATTATTTAGTGTCTCATTTTTATGAAGGGTGCAGCCACCCTCGGCAGCCCGAAGTGGACACCGATGAGTTTGAGACCGAGACGACGATGAAGATTGGTGATGACGGGGAGGAATATGAGCATACGGAGATGATTGAAGATCCCGATGATTTTAATTTCACGTTTGGGAACTGGCGCGACAATAAGATCGGCATGGAAGAGAATCCCGAGTATATTGCTTCTTTGAAACGGTACCCTGAACCTTACCGCACGGCCTACGTAGAGGGTGATCCCTATGCGTTTGGGGGGCTGAAATATGCGATTGTCAACCCTGTACATGAAGTAGATATGGACGATGTATTGGAAGAATTTGATGGAGTGATACCCGATCATTGGCTTTTGCTCGGCGCGCTTGACCCCGGCACGGCCAGCCCATGTTCGTTTAGCCTGTACGTGAAAAAGCCGAACGGGCAGATTATACAGATTAGTGATTACTATGAGTCCGGGAAAGGGTTTGATGATCATGCCGAAGATATTTATGAGCATATCGTCGGGGGCCCACACGCACGGTGGACAGGTGGTCGCAAACCACAATATATCATTGCCGGCCATGACTCCTGGCATAAGAAATCTCGGTACTCTATACGAAGCCATGATGTGACCCTTAATGATATTTTTTGGAACGAGTATGGCTTGCGTTTGGCCAAATGTAACACGGATCGCATACTGGGGGCTATGTCGGTGGCCAATGCCCTGGATTACAAGATGGATGAAAAAACGGGGGTATTGGAGCGCCCGCCCAGCTTGCAGTTTGCAACCTATAAATCTAAGACTCCCAATGGACCTTCTACGATTGTTCATCTGTGTGAGCCTACCACGGACGAGCTTGAGAGCTTAGTAGATGCCACCAACAACCCCGAGGATATTAAGCGTGGCCCCCACATACCTGATCATGCCTTTGATAAGACCAAGTATTTTATTCTGGGAGCCCCCAGCCCTGCTGAGCTTTCGACCACTGAGGAGCGGAAGCCTGAGCTTAGTGATTATGGACGGTTTAAGGACGATGAAATGTGGAAACCGAAGTCAGAAAGGGCTTCCAAAATTGATGATGCGATGGTAGCTGGTTCGCTTGATATGTAACCACTGCAAAAAATTGTTTATAGGCCAAAACTTTTTTAGTTTATTATTATGAATTATGATGATTTTTTAGACATTGTATCTCGCGAGCTTCGTGATACAGCGGCGTGGCCCGACGCTGCTGTCGCATTACAGGAGAAGCTTTCTCTTAGCTATGTGGCCGTACTTTCGGTTGCAACAGATGTTCCTATTCGCAGGCTTGTGAAACAGGAGGATGCTGTTCTTTCCGGAACCCCGTTGCAAGGAACGACATCCAAGTATCCTTTGCCTGATGATCTGTTTGTGGGCCGCGGGGACGCCGGTATTATCCGCCTTAAACTGGACGGGCGCTATATGTATCCGTATGAAGCGAGTAATTATAGCAGCGTGGCAGGGAGTGGAACCAATAGTGTGCAGGAGGGCAACCCACTGTTCTCTGTTGACATTAACGGGCTTGACCTTTTTGCAAACGGTATTGATAATGCAAGTATTGATTATGTACCCGAGCCCACCAAACCTACCCTAATTAATTATGAAACCACCGATACCTCATTAGGGACACAGGATGCCCAACGCGCCGCACAGATTGTGGCCTACCATGTAAGTGGAGTAACGATCCGCGACAATGCCGCCGCACAGTTTCACGGACTTTTGTCCAATGAGTATGCTAATCTGCAACAATCTACGCAAGAATAATCAAAAGGCAATATGGCTAATATTAACATATCCACATTAAGAGATGAGGTGTTAGATCGCCTTGATAATAGCGTGGTCGCACAGGCTATGAACGAAAATATACGTCAGAAGCTGCACGCCACCGGACGTGTGACCCGTGCGATGAATATGGCGTTGTTACTGTTTGTAAAAAACGGGGCAGCCAATAGTATAGCAGAATTTATTAAGACCAAAGAGTTGGTGCCTTTATCCACCCCCTTTGAATTAAGCTACCATGACTTTCCCGGCGATATGTTCCAAGAGCGTATCTATGGGGGGATGTTGACGATTACCCTTGATGGGGAAGATTTTGAAGTAACCCCGGAGAATAATATGTCCATCGAGTCGATACGGTACCAAGCTGAGAGCGCCCTCTATGGAAGTGACTATAAAGGGTTTTCTATTAATGAAAGGACCCAGCGCATTTATGTTCCCGAAGGGGTAAATGCTACGCTGCACTATGTAGCCTACCCTGAAACTATTACCGCCACCGACACCTACCCCGGAAATACGGATGCCCCATCAGAATTGCCGATCAACCAATCGTTTTTAGAGCCCATAGCAACCCTTACGTTTAGTGAGCTATTAGCTATGGGTACTAATAAACAGCAGCGCCCATCAGTGATCAGTGGCCCAGCCGCGATTACGGATGCCGAGCAACTCCAAAAGGAGCAACAAGAAAAGCAAGCGCAGTAACACAGATAATCTATGAGTAAGTTTAGTATTGATGACATCAAATTTTATGTTTGGGCCTTGTCCCAGCCGTGGCCGTCTATGCCTAATGGGTATGATGGGGAAAATGGGCACAAAGGATTGGTTCGCCTGGCGGGGGATATAAAAAATACATCACAAGCAAGCCTTGCCACTATTAACGGTGAGATTGAGAACGAGTTGCGCCTTGATACCGATCATCAGCGACAGTATTGGTTACAAGTTGACCGCGCCGCCGAAGCAATTGGCATGTTAGAGTCTGATGGCTTTGGTATTGACAATGAGGGTCGTATTGACCAAAAAAATCTTATAGCGAATCATGGCAAGTATTCTGATGAACAAGTATTTATATCGCTCGTAAAGCAGAATTTGGACGTGTATCTGCAACAACTCAACCAATCCAATATAGGATTTGAGATGGTGCCTACCGACCCCGAGCAGGATGCCTCAGCTGTGGCAGGGGTTAATGATTATAAGACAAATATTTTGAACTACAATAACTTTGACCAGCAGCGTAAGATGGCCATATATGATGGGGCAGCATTTGGGTCTGGCGTATTGGAATGTAAGTATGATGCACAGATGACCAACCCTGACATGATGTTATTGGAAGAGAATTTGGACAATGAAGTGCCCATATCATACGAAGATTTTAAACGGATGAGTAAGCTAACGCAGGCGCATCATGTGGAGTATGTTGATACCTTTGATATTGTAACATCACGACATGCCAACGGGCAGGATTCATGGGACTTGTCGAACCGTCAACATCCGTATATACATTGTTTTGATAATATGCGTATAGCTGATGCGCGGCAGCAGTACCCCGAACATGCCCATGAAATACAGCCTGCGAGCTCAACCGTGTACGGTGATGTGAACCCCCGTATTGGGTCGCTTACCCATGATAATAAGGATATTATAACAAAGAAGATTACTGAGATTAAGTTTCCGGTTAACTATGACTATCAGGTGCCGGTCACTTTCAGTAATGGGACCACGCGCAACATGGCATCAAAGAATAACCGATATGCTGTTTGCCAGGTTACCCGCCTGGAAGGGGTGGGGGTCGTGGATATGAACCTGGACCATTACATTCATAACCGTCCCAGCTATGTGCAGTGGGTCAACTACCCCTCAAGCAAGCATGCGCGTGGCATAGGAAATTGTAAATTTGGATATGCACCACAGAAGATACATACCATTATGTTTAATGGTAAGTTACACTACTTTAATCGCATGATTAAGGGGGGTGGGTTCTTTTTGCAGGGTGCGTTAGATGAAGATGATATTGAAGAGCGCATTAAGGATAATGCGTATGTAGGCATTGATGTTAATAATCTGCCGCCCGAGCTACAAGGCCGACCCATTGGCGACCTTATATATGACAATCGACCCTCGGGGTTCCCAAGTGCCTATGGGGAGTTAGAGCAGCAGGCCGAGCGTTACGTGAACGTAGCGATGAACGTGGCCCCACCCCGGCGCGGGTTTCAAAGCGGAAACTCCGGGCGGCAGGAGATGGCTCTTATCAATCAGTCTAAGAATTCGATGGCTCCAACCGTTAAATCGCTTAAGGCAGCGATGTTATCGCTGGGCCGCATTTTGCATTCCAATATTGTGCAGTTTGATGGCAAGCGATATAATATAGAGTTTTTTGTGAACAACGAGATTAAGCCGAAAGAGTATCGAAAGGTGGTGCTTAATAAGGTTGTTAATGAATCATTGAACTACAACCTGTATGCGGGCAACACGTCTGAGCTCACAAACTTTTCTCTTGAACCAACGCTGATTAAGAACTCTATTGAGTCATTGCGTTACTCCACTAAGATTTCAGGGGAAACAATTATCCCTGATGATCCCACGGAACGGCGTATATTTTATCAGAATTTGTTGCAGAAAATACAGCCGCTTATAGAGACGAAGCGTGGCATTACGACATTGAAATGGATTGACCGATTAGGATTCGGTGGAATACCGCACTTTAATAAGTATATTAAAGAACTGCAAGAATCTATCGACAAAGACCGGCAGTTCCAGCAAGAGTTGGCTCAGAAGAATCAGCAACAAGCCGCTCAACAGCAACAGTTTGAGAACCGTATGGAGTTGGCTGATAAACAACTTAATCAGAAGCGTCTGGAAGATAAGGCTGATGATGATACGGTCGAAAACCAAAACGATGCAATGAAGATATTGTTTGATTTTGTGCAGCAGGTGCGCGGACAACAGGACGACCCTAACACCAAGGCTGATGATATATCTGATCAGACTCTTGACCAGGTATTGGAAAAGGCGATGGACGTAGTCAAACCTGATGGTAACCAAAAGATTTTAGATAATAATAATCAACAATAAACAAAAAATGATATGAATTTCTTTAACAAAACAGTTCCGACAATATACCGCGCACCTGACGGTGGGCAGAGCGCTGATGCTATTATTGATGAAGATGGTCAAGCCAGCAGTTCTTCCTCCGAAAGCAAGTCTAAAAAGATGAGTGTTGATGAGCGTACCCGACAGAAGCTAAGTGGCTCCACCGACAGCCAGGCCGGCGATGAATCCGGGGAAGGTAACGCTGCTTCAAATGATAAATCTACCCCAGATACTGATGATTCCTCTAAAGAGAGCTCTAAAGAAGGTTCGGGTGACAAGAAGAAAACGTCTAATAGCCCCCCCTCAGATGCCCCCGACGAGGTTGATAAAGGTAGTTCCAAGGGTTCACAAGAGACCTCTTCTGATGACAGCAAGGAGGGCGATAAGTCTTTTTATACGCCCGAAGAATATAAGTCGCAAAATGACTTGTCGATAGATGTACCTCATACCAATGAGTTTAACACGCGGAGTGACGCGGAGTTTGCAGCTGTCAACAAGGCGTCGATGATCAAGAAGCAGTTGAAGGAGTTTTCTGATGACGGTATTGACCGAGGGGCGATCCAGCTGCCCGACATCCTTGAAGGAGACATTGACAACATCAACAACATGGAGGACATGGCGCGCATCAGTAGTGTTGATGATGATGATTTAAAGAAGTTCCTATGGCAGTCTGATAATTTTCGCCACCGTCTTGATGACAAGTCCGAGCGCGTGCGCGGCAACAGACAGTCTCAGCAGACATCCCAGGAGTTTGAACAATTAGAGAAGTCGCTTTATGACGGGTTGCAGGATGTATTGGGTAAAGATATGATCGACAACCAATCCGAGGAGGTCTTGCGCAAGATCAACACCGACAAGCAGGAAGGACAGCAATGGTTGGCCGGAAAGATTGACGAGCGTATTGAAAATGAGCTATCTCAGGATATTAAGGCCATTGATGAGTTTATTGAATCCGATGATGCTGGCCTTATGGAACAAACAGAGTTTGCCCGAGAGCTTGACAAGCGTCGCGATAGCCTGGAGCAAAGCAAGAAAGATTTGGAAAGTACGTACCAAAATGTCTTGGATGATTACACGAAGGCTTTTGATATGGCTCCCAAGGTAAACGACAGTAAGGAGGCTACTGACGCTCAGATGGTACAGGAGGCGTGGGATGCCATTGACACCTGGCAGCAAGATCAGGCGGGGTACTCAAACCTGCTTGATGACAACCCGGCCTCGAAAGAAGAGCTCAAAGCATTTGTGACAACGGCTATGCGTAATAAAGAGAAGTTCAATAACCTACAGCATCCGAGCGATGTTAACCAGGCTGAGCGGTGGTGGTATGATGAGTTCAAGCCCAGCATACGCACCAAGCAGAATCAAAAGGATGCACAGAAACAAGCAACCGACGACACCTCTGAGGATGGCTCTGAGGATGGTTCTGGTGGGGATGACATTTCATCTCCGGATAAGAAGGCGCAGCAGAATATGCGCAACTATGAAGAGGAAGATGTGTATGAAATGTCAAACAGGCGCATGGACCGGCTTGAAGAAAAAACGCGGCAACGTATTAACAGCAACTAACTAAAATCATACCATTATGGCTTACAAAAAAGTTGACGACAACAAAATTATAGGTGTAGATAAAAAAGGCCAGATTATCCGAGATGTGACGCCCATTAAACCCGATATTACCTATGACGAGGATGGCAACGCGAACTGGCCTACCTTTGATCTGCCCCGCCCAAGAGTGGGTGGTAGTGAAGAGCGTCTGCTCCCCGAGGAGGTAATGAAGCTACATGGAGATGTGGGTATGAATGAGATATTCTCTGTGGATGACTTTGAGGCTATTGATGGGGATAAGACCAACTGCCATGTGGATAACATTACCATCAATCGTGGGAAGAAGGCGAACCCGTACAAGGGCAAAGGCCCTAAGGATAAGTCTGAGAAGGTCACCGAAGAAGTTTCCGATAAGGGGGAGGAAGTCCAGGAAGATGATAAACCCGATAGTATCCCCGAGCCCGAGAATAAGGAGCAAACCGTTACAGGTAATGATCTGCCCAGTGGGGTTGCTAAAGGGGAGAGTGGAAAATTTGTTTCTACTGATGATTCTTTCCCTAAAGATGACAACGAGGACATAGGCCATTCCCTTAACCACACGGCCACAAAAGCTATTGACATCATAGAGGATACATACATGGAGATTCTGCAAGACCAGGAGTTTTTCAATGAAGATGATTCCACGCGCCCACGCAAGACCGTTGTTAAAGCATGGGAAAAAAAGCAAAAGCAATTTGAGAGTTAAGGGTCATTCAGGCGCAATTAAAACCTTATTGGCATCTGTTAAATATTTTTATTATCTTAAAGCAGTTGTTCGAGCGGACTGATCCCGCTCAGTGCAAACGATCTTGCCCGAACCAAAGATTCTGGCAGAGCAAAACGCCGATCAAACTGATCTTTGTAGGCCGTTATCAGCTCTCCTTTAAATAGATAACTAACTACAAAGACCTAATATCATGGCTTTCACACCTCTAGTAAAAGTATTCCAAGACCCCGAACTCAAAGAAATGTGGGAGCAAGAAGCTCTCCGCGAAGGCGAACGTAAGACCGAGTTTGGTGAACTAATGATAGGTACTACCTTTGCCGATGATGGCCCCAAGCCGTCACAGCAAGTACCTGCTGCCCCGATTCTTTATTACAATAAATTGCAACGTACGGGCGCCGGACGTAAGGTGAACATCGAAATGAAGCATCCTCTTTACACCAGTGTTACTGACATCCTTCACAAATGGGTTTATAGCCAACAGGATCGCATAGGCTCTGAGCAAGAGGCTGAGCGAACAAGTGTAGCCACGCCCGTTGATCTTCTGTTTCTTGCCCTTAAAGAAGAGCAAGTGAAGCAGGGATACCAAGAGACGGCTAATGCTGACGAAGCATCGTTGATGCGTTACCTTGTCCAACTGCTTTCTGACAACACGGTTAAGCGTATGGACGTAGGTGCATTCTGGAGCCTTGCCGCCGGATATGATATGCACCACTTTACGAATGTTGGTTTACGTAACGGTATTGCTTCCGGTGATAAACCCGAAGCTGATGAAAAAGCAGGCGTATTCTTACCCCCTACTGAGCATCCTAACATGTTTGTTTATCACAATAACGATGTTAATAAGGTTCCCTACTCTAGCACGCAAGCCACGCATTCTGACAATATTGACGCCGAGGTGGCCAAAATTGATGGTACGGCGGCCGGTAAGCCGGGCCTAAACTTTGTTCGACGCATGTATCGAGTGGCATGGGACCAAAACATTATCCCTGCCCAGATGCGCGTGAATGGACAGATGAAAGAGTATTACGTTGTATATGTACCGGGGAGCGTGAAAGATCTCATCGAAAAAGATGCGGACTTCATGGACCTATACAGCCGCGCATACATGGGCCAAGTACGAGACAACCCTCTTGTCCAGAACAATGATCTGATGTACAAGAACCTGATCATCAAAGATTCCAAGTGGCTTTCCGAGGATTACTTTGACGGTTCTGCAAGCTTCAACGCAACGGGTGGCGTCAACACTACCGATATGGCGTTGACAACATCTAATAATTGGTGGTTTGTAAATCCCGGCGAACGAACTGCTGAGGCTACAACCCCCTTGGCGACTGCTGGCATTACCACTTCCGATGTGGGTCGATGCTACTTGCTTGGCGCTAATGCCCTCATCCGTGCGACAGGTACCGATTACGCACTTGAGCGCATGGAAGTTACCGACTATGGTAATAATGATGGGATGGGCCAAGACAAGTACTTTGGTCAGAACCGCGTTGATGCTGTCAAGCTTTCTGGGAGCAACTTCGTGCATGACTCAACTTCCCAAAGTATCTGCTTCTTAGTAGATAAAAGCTTTTAAAACGCTGAATTAACTCCTTAATCACTGTGGTTTAATCGCCACGGTGGTTTTTTGTTGTATGGTTGAGGCCGGGTTTATTTTCATTTCCCCGGCCTTTTTTAATAAAATTTTCTTATGCGCTCTCAAGACATCGACTTCCAGGAAATTGTAGAGTATGTTAAATCAGAGCTTGTATTCCTGATGGAAGAAGATGCTCTAAGTAAGCCTCACTTCCGGCGTTACAAGTCCTTTCCGATGATAGGGAGGGCTATTGCCGCTGCCGACCGGCAGATATGCCTGCACGAAAAGATACATGAGCCCGTAGCTATCTTTATTCCCGCCGGCAGGGATACTATATTTTTTGAAGAGCAAGAGGTCCGGCAAGGCAAGTGGTATGAGGGTAAAGAAGAGTCTTCTAACGACGATTTAGACTATGCCTACAAGATAGGGGAGGATCAGTTTTTGAGCGTCATCTCTGTTAAGGGTAATAAGGGGTATCTGAGCAAGGATTTAACCAATTTCAATGCCACGAGTTGTGGCTATTATGGGCATAAATCTTTTGAATCCCTAAAGGGGAGCTCAGGTAAGTATTTTTCACTACATCCTAACCGTCGTAAGATGCTTTTGAGTACGCCTGTTGGAAGTGATATGTGGATGATTATTGATGCCTATATTGCGCCTCAACAGATAAAAGGGCTCGGACAGAGCAATGCGGACTTTAAATGCTATCGCATTTTCTGCCCGTATTACGCCAAGGCATGGCTCACCCTAAAAACCTTATATAATTTATTACCTACCCCCGTACTATCACAGGCAGGTCTCATTGATACGATGAATTACGAAGAGCAAGCCACCCGACGGCGCAAGCCCGGTAAGGGCAACATACATATAGGGGAGGGTGACTACGCGGGGCATCCCAATCCGTATCCTTTTAATATTTAATATATGTTATGGCTCCTGACCCAAAACAGCTGCAACAACTTCCCAATCAGCCCTTGTCCGAAACGTCACAGATGCCCCTGGCAGCCGGTGACGATGGAGAGGTGTGGGAATCTCTTGTAAACCTGCGACTGCGTGTGGACAAGAACTATGTGTACTGGCAGCGGCGCGGTGGAAGTAGCTCTGTTGAATCGTTTCCCAATTATATTGTAACGACCTGGGGCTTCTCGGTTAATATTGACCTAAAGGATAAAGATTTCATTGCCGTCCATACGAATTCAGGAAACGTATGGCTTTGGGATGTAGGGACTCAGGCGAAAACTAAGATAGCAGACCAGGTGTTTTCGGGGACTACGCAGGTGCAGTTTGCCCTTGAGGGTGATCTTCTATTTATGTTTGACTACGCAGGTCAGGCGGGATACTACAATATATTAACGGAGTCGTATTTTGAGTTCATGGATTATGATCTCAATTACCTGAGCGCTGTTCAGTATTTGCGTGATGATGATAGTAAAAATAATGTATTAGGCTTCGCCTCCGGAGCAAATATCATTGTGTTTCCTAACAGTGCGGAGCAGGACCAACAGGAAAGCTTTGCCGCGCAGATTGATGATGTTACTATTATAGGACCTATAAACCCTGCTTATAAGATAACGTATCACCAGGCGGGTCTCGAAGCCCCCAAGACGGGGGAGGTTATCATTGGCAGGACGGAGAGTAATGATTTGCCGAACCATGATCTTATCCTGCCACGCAGCGAGGCGACCGAGGATTTGGTGGGTAGGGCTTCTTCAAAAAAGCTGTCAGAAGATGGAACTCGCATTCCTAATGATGACTATGTTCCCCCGTCGATATATCGCAAGTATGTGGTTGTTGACCTTCTTGATGATGGTTCGATTAGTATTATG
>Ga0136591_1000423_pt1 | contig 17604 bp, 20 predicted proteins | sample AntRauMFilla3767_FD_104929 | JGI IMG/M metagenome (GOLD analysis project Ga0136591, IMG submission 104929) | Saline lake microbial communities from Rauer Islands, Antarctica - Metagenome Filla 3 #767 | ecosystem: Environmental > Aquatic > Non-marine Saline and Alkaline > Saline | place...
CCACAGGGCGACCGTCGATGTACAAGGCAGCCTTACCTGGCAATTCACCGATCTCCGCAGAGAACGCCATGTTCTGCCAGTCGTCACCCTTCAGAGTCCAGTCACCGGTTGGTTGCAGGGTCACATAAGGGATGTAAACATCCTTCTGCTTACCCTTGGCGTTGAAGGCGACGAACCGCAAGGCACCTTCCACGGATGCCGCGGCAGACGTGGTAACCCGGCGACGGGTATTCGCCTCGGGAGTGTAGTCCACAGCGATTTCCGTGTTGCCGTCAATGGCGCCACCGTCGATAATGTAAATTCGACCCAGTTCAGCGTCCAGTTCGTAATCCGTGTCCAGCACGGCCTCGCTGGAAGTACCGTTCGGGTCGATGTTGACCGTTACAGCACTCAGGTTACGAACACCTTGTGGGTTCGTGTCGTCAGCACCCAACTGGTAGTAGCGATCCGGCATTGCCATGCCCAGGGATTCACCAACTACCGGATCACCGCTCTGCGTGATCTCCGACACGTCACCCAGCACGAACATAGCAGCATTTTCCTCGCTGATGTTGTCGGTGGTCAGACTGGCCGTCCGGGTCAACTCCAGGATTACACTGTCATCCTTGGTGCGAACACCCTGGTCACTGTCGAAGTGATCCAGCGACTCACTCTCGATGGTCATGTTGAATTCGGTGGTGTTACCAAGGTAACGCTCACCCGTGATGTTCTTGGTGCCCGGTGCGTAAGGGTCGAAGTACAGTTTTCCGCGACCGAGCACGTAGTTTTTGGAATCAGACTTAGCCATTGCTGTAGTCTCCTACGTCGTCAAATGTGTCCCGACCCTTTCAGCCGCTTGGCCTGTCGGTCGTTCAATTCCACCTTATTCCCGGGCACCTTGGAGTCACCCTTATAGGTGATGGGTTTCTCCAGGGTGTATTCCCGGGGTCCGGTGACCAGTTCCCCTTCAAGGGCTTCCTTCTGGACAGGTTCATCCAGAACGTCTCCCTCGACGGGCTGATTCTGTTTACGCTTCCGCATACGGGTCTCCCAAGTTCTCCACCACGGTCAGAGTCAACTTCAGGGCGAAAAAACAACAATTGGTTGTTTCATCACCGTCGAAGCACATGCCTCCATCCACCTGAAGGTTCTCTACCAGGCCACCAAGCATGTAATCGGCCGGTGGTCGGCTAGCACCACCGTCGTCCAGCAATTGCCCTACCCGGGCCTTCACGGCGGCCATGAAGTCGTGGGCCGGGTCAGTCGGATGAACATTGTCTGTTCCGATGTAACCCTGAATGCCGATATACCAAGGCATTGAGGCCACCCGTTCGTCTGCCTGGTTCTCTGCTTCAGGAGGCATTTCAAACAAGATGATGAACGGGGCCACGCTTTCATCAGCCGGACGGCTACGGCCACGCCACACCTTGTTGGCCAGGTCGTAACCGTCAACACCTTCCAGGTGAGTGGTCAGGGCCTTGAGAATCTGCAGTCGCTTACTCTCAGCCACGATACAACCTCCCGAATTGACGCCGGAACTCACGGTTCAGGTAAGTGCCCAGTTGCGGCTCCAGGTCCTCGGCCACGTCGTCGAACACCTGCTGGATAGACGGGCCGTACAGCAGGTACACGTCACTACTCTGATTCTTGTAGAGCGGCTTGGCGTTGAACCGGCGGCGGGGCTTTTTACCCGAGGGCACCCGGATTGCAAGTCCCTGGTTGGCACCGTCCCGGTTACCGGCCTTCAGGTTGATCAGGAAGGCGTTGGGAATCTTCTTGCGACCACGCTTCACCCGGACAGTGACACCGGCGGGTTTACGGCCTGACTTGGTGCGGTTCGGCTGGTAGAGTGCCACCGAGTCGAACCGAGCCAGTGAGGTCGGACGGCGCCGACCAACGATAGAACCCGTCAGGTTGTCGTTGGAGGCCAGGTTTTCCGTCAACCGGGTCTTGTTCACATAACTCGGTTTGAGGTTAACCTGCTTCAGGATTTCCTGCTTGGCCTGCCGGCGGCCCCGTCGGATCGTGTCGTTGATCGCCAGGCGGGCAGCGTTGCGGGCCACCTTGGGATACTTCCGCAGGTAGTCCACCATGTCCTTGTCGCCGGTCACGTTGAACTGTAAACCCAGGCTCATGTCCTCACCTCACACAGGGCATAATACTCACCCTGAGCCCTGTAATTCTCGATGGTCACCTCCACATCCTCGAAGTCCGGAATGCGGATGACAGCACCTCGCTGTGGGGTCACTTCTCGCAGATCAACAATCACACGGTTGATCTCTGAGAAAAGACCCGGGGAGAACTCGTCGTAATCGTCCCCGATGTAAGCCGACTTCCGGTGCAGGCGAACGGTGATCGGCAGGTCAACATTGCTGGCGTCGGTGAAAAAGCCCGGGACAGAGAATGTCCCATGGACGGCATCCCGGGCTTTTTGCTTGACGAGAGCCCAGTTCACTTACTCACCCAGGCCCAGGTCTTCATCATTCGCGGTGTCAGAGCCGTCTTCGGCTTTCTGCCCACCCGTCTTCTTGGTCGCGGTCTTTCTGGTGGTAGTCTTCTTGGTCTTGCCGCCTTCTTCGGCTTCAGCCTCGGCCAGCGGGTCGTGCACCTTATATTCCACGGCCACTCCCAATTCGACCAGACGCTCACCTTCGGCGGTGGTCTTGGGTTCAAATACGTCGTTGGCGTAGGCGGTGTTACCACCCTTACCTTTGCCTGCCAGGACCTTGACGCCCTGTACTCGATTGATTGCTGTCAGTTTCATGGGAGATCACCCTAAACTCAACTGTTAGTTGTATCCCGGGGGCACAAAAGTACCCCGGGACGTTACCCGTTTACGCCAGAACGGTTGCCTTGAAGGTCGCGTTCGGACGCCGGGGCACCATCAGCGGTGCCGACTGAGACATCACGTACTCGACGGACGGATTCTGTTCGGGCCAGTTCTTCGGGAAAATATCCAGAGACTGGTAACCGGCTTCAGCGTCCATGATGGCACCGAAGCAGCGCACACCCTGAACCCCGGTCGGGTTGATACCGACGACCGCCTTGGAGTCCATGATTTCGACGTTGTTGCCGTCGTCGTCCTCATAGATGTCGGAGTACACCCACACACGAATGCCGGAACCGAGGGTGCCCTTCAACTGAATGATGGCACCGTTCTCGTCGGCTTGGTTGATCCCCAGGTCCAACATGATCTGGCCGGAGTTCTTGATGTCGGTGTTCAGTTGCTTCTGAACGTCCGGGTGTTCCCAGAACGACTGCCAGGCATCCACACCCATCACCCAGTCAGTGACCGGGTAGCCGCCGGCGCGGGCCATGGACAGGGACCATCCCTCCAGGTCCTTCGGTGGTTTGGAGTTGCTGGTGTCGCTCCACACGTCGGTGCCACTCAATACCACGGTGTTGTTGGCGTCACGACCAAATGCCACGGTCTGGGTCGGGTAGTCCTCACCCTCAACAATCACCTCGCCGTTCATCACGGCCTGGGCAGCCATGAGTTCCCAGCGACGATAGATCATGTCGCGTTCCTCGGACAGGATGTCTGCCACGATAGCGTTGCGACGGGATTGCAGGTTCATGGTGCCGGTGTACGGCTCACCTGCCATCCGCTTGATCAGACGCTCCGGGTCCACCGGCATCATCGGCTTCACATAGGCCGGCGCGAACCGGCGAGTGTTGTAGCCTTCAGCCTTCATAGGTTTACCGGCGACAGTCGGCGCGACGAACGGTGCCAGACGGCGACCCTTGTCGATCTGGTCAAAGTCGATGAACTGGCTCTGGAAGTTCACCTGCTGTTTGAAAGCCAGGTTGAGCCAGAAGGCACTCGGGCGCGGCAGATTATTGATAACCCCGAGCATTTCATGGGTAGTGTAAGGCGTAAATGCCATGATTATGACTCCTTCAGTTTCTGAGGGTTACCGCTTAGCCGGAATAACCGAGTGCGCGGTGGTGGATCGCAGTGCCCGCAAAGGCGTTCTGCTTCTGGGTAGCGGTTGCACCCGCCGGCCAGTTCAGTGCATCGGTGTTGAAGTAACCACCTTCATACACCGGGTTCACGGCTGCGCCACCGGTGGTGTCCACCACCTCGCAAGTGATACCCACGGCCACTTCAGTGCCGTCGGTTGCACCAGGTGACCACTCAACCAGTTCACCGCTGCCATTGAAGGCCACGATAGAGTTGGCCGGCAGTTCCAGACTGGCAGCAAACTGGTGGGCATTGGTGACCACCGGTGCATCGCCAGCAAAGAGCTCGGGCGGCTGATAAGAATTCGTTTCAGTGGAAGCAAGTGTGCTCATTTCGTTTCTCCCGTATTGAGCGTTTAACCTTCCGGTCGGTCCCGGTCAGAGACCGATCAGTTAAATTTCTGACCGGTTGCCAGACCGTAATCCCGCAGCAGGGGGTTGCCCTGGTCGGCGCCCTGGTCGGCATCTTGACCTTCGGCACCCACCTCGGGGTTGCTGCTGGTGTCCATGGCCTTCTCGAAAGCGTTACCGCCCTCGGCGCTCGGCGTTTCAACCGCTGGTGATGTCGCCAACATATCGTTGATTTCATCGGCGGAAAGCGCCTCGTTTGCCAGCATCTTCTTAGCCAGACCTTCCCGACCAGTGAATGCCTCGGACTCCATAACCGCGCCGAAGCGATCACGCTCCAGTTTGCGGCCCTCGGTGACACCTTCAGCCTTCGCGGCATCCAGGTCGGTCTGTGTAAGCACGTCCTCGTTACCACCCGCGTCCGCGGCCTGCTGACCGGCTTTCTGGGTGGCCTTATTTTGAATCGCCATGACGGTCTCCTTTGACTCACCGTTCAGTTCGGCTACGAACGCTGTCATCGCTTCCTCGGGAGAAGCAACAGCATCCACCAATCCGAGACTGACAGCTTCCTTGGCACTGAATGTCTGTGCCTCTGTCGCTCTTACAGCCTCGGTACTCAAACCCCGATTACGGGCCACGGCATCTACAAACATGCCGTATGACTCGTCGATCCGGGCCTGAATTCTCTCCCGCACATCATCAGGCAGTGCCTGGTACGGGTTTCCATCCACCTTGTGCTTGCCTGCATGGATGAAGGTAATCTTGACGCCAAATTCTTCCAGCGCCTTCGACATGTCCGCATGCATGGTGACCACACCGATGGAGCCAGCCCCGCCGGTCTTCGGTACCATAATCTTACCCGCCGCACTGGCGATCATGTAGGCCGCACTGTAAGCATGGGCATTGACAACCGCGACGGACGGCTTCACATCCCGGTTATCGAAAATGTGATCTGCCAGTTCAAAGCAGCCGTCCACCTGGCCCCCACCGGAGTGCACATCGAAGATCACGCCTTCAACGTCCTCATCCTGCAGGGCAATATCGAACAGTGCCCGCACGTAGTCATAACCAGTGGCGAAACCGAAGGACCAGCCGAACCGATGAAGCAGTACCCCGGTGACCGGGATCACGGCGCTGTCACCCACCATCCGGTAAGGCTTGCGGTTGGACTGGGAGTCGAACATCCAGTCGAACATGAGTTCGTCGGCATTCTCCGGGGCGTCCTCAATGAGGAACGATTCCGGGGCCAGTGCGGCGAACGACTCTGCCGATTCCTGGCTCATCATCAGCGGTGCATTCAGCAACCGTGGCCGCAGGTCCAGGGTTCTACTCATCGTCATCACCTTCTTCACCCCGTTTAGGGCTCTCATCGTTGGCGTCACCACCTGCGTCCATGGTGCCTTCGGCGCCGGCGGTGGAAAGGGTCAGTGCCATGTCGTCGATCATGTTCTGTTCACGCTTGCGCTGACGGAACACTTCCCGGAAGTCATCACCGAAGCGGGCACACTCTTTCTCGTAAGTGCTCAGACCGGCGTCGATCCGGGCAATGGCCGCCTGGGTTTCCTTGAGTTCGTCGATCTGACCCCGTGGGGCACCAATCCAGGAACAGGCACAGTAGGCGTCAGCGTTCAACCCCTCGTAGAAGTTCGGGGCGTTCGCCGGCAACACATCGTCGAAAGCGCCGGAGTTCAGTTGTTCCTCGAACCACAGGCGGAAAATGTCGGTGGCAAACTTATCGGCCACGGCCTTCTTGCGACCCTGCAGACGCTTGTACGTCTCCCCCATGGCCGCTCGGGCGCTGGAGTAGTTGGTCTTGGTGAAGTCGTGACTGAATTCCTCGTAACTCAGACCCAGGCCGGCGGCCAAGTGCCGCAACAGGCTTTCTTCAAAACCGGTACCCACACCACCGGGCTGGCCGGCGTTCTGCAGCTTCAGTTTGGTGCCGGGGTACATGTGGGGAATCTTCACACCGTCGATGTGCATGTTCTTGCTGCTGCCGGTGTACGCGGCGATGGACTGCAGATAGTTCGCTGCCCATTCCTGCTGCGGGTCTTCGCCACCACCGATAGACTCGAAGGCGTCGGTCGGCGGCATGTCCGATTCGATGGCCGCGGCATAGGTGGCGTTCAATACGGCGTTCTGCAGCACCACGTCCTGGTACTTGCCGACCATCTTGCTCTGCTTGAGGATCGACACCAGGTCGCTGACACCCCGACTTTGTCCCACCCGGTATGGCTCGAAGTAGTGGAGCACCTGCTTGCGTCCCCACGGTTTCCGAGCGGGAATCGTCTTCCATCGGAACTGATTCTCGAAGTCCCACATGTCGCCAGGCATGGTGTACCGGATGGCGTACTCAACCGCCCGACCCATCCGGTCGAAGCGAATCCCCTTCTTCCAGATCGGACTGTTGAAGTCGTTGTACGGGTTGCTCAGACGTATCGGGTCGATCATCTGAATCGCCGTCTTGAACGGCCGACGTTGACCTTTAAGCCACTCCACGGTACCCAGTGACTCACCTGACATCATCGTGGTGCCGATGGCCAGACGAATCATTTCGGAAAAAGTCATCTGGCCGGCAGCGTCGAACCAGCAGTCCGGCGACTCCGATGCCAGACCGAACCGGGCCTCAATGGCTTCCTGAAATTCCTCGGCCCATTGTTCACTCAAACCCAGGTGTTTGTAGTTGGGTTTGGAGTTCAGTCGGTAAAAGCCGCCAACGATACTGTCTTTGTGGTTCTGAACAGCACCGTGGACGTAGCCATCATTGCGCTGGAGGTCCAGGGCGCGGGCGTCGAGGGAGTCTTTATCTGGGAGGATTTCGGCGTCAGCGGAGCGGAGGGCCGGATGCCACATGGCCAACTCTCGGTTGACGTGACTGGCGCCCTCAAAACTCGAAGCCATCTGGGTTCCAGGCTTCTTGTCCTGCAAAAGGTCTAGCTGATCTGCCATCAGAAATACACCCGCATGGGTCCGCGATTCGCTCTGTTCAGTTGCGCTTTCAGGCTCTGAATATATTGCATCAGCCGGCCGGCGTTGGCCGCAGTGAACTCGACACGTTCACCGTTCTGATCGACCACTACCCGGGGTTTGTTCCCGGTGATCAGGGCGTGATATTCACGCTCTGCTTCCTGTAGCTGCTCGGTCAGTGTTGCCATATCTACCCCAGGGTCGCGGCCAGTTTCTTCAGGTTGTCCAGTGTTCCGCTGTTTCTCGCTTGCGGTACCACCGGGTTGTCATCGTCCAGGGCGGTCACCAAAGGGTTCTGGTCCCAATCTGCCGCCCAACTCGGCGGGTTGTCCCAGTCCATCTTCTCGACCCGGAGAAACACACACCCTGCGTAGCAATAGCAGATCAAGTCGGTGCTCTCGTTTCTCAGCTTCTTCGGGTTTTCCCATTTCCCGTTCTGCGGATTCTTGATCTCCGCGCAAAGCTCCTTGTAAAAATCCAGTTGGAGCCAGTCCGGGAATTCGATAAACCCACCACCGGGTTCTTCCCGGCCCAACACCTTCTCCAGCCAATCCTTGAGCAGGTCCGTGTTGAGCATCAGTACCGGTATCTCACCTCTGGCACCAGCCTTACGGTCTTTCCGACCTGAGTCCGGGTAGCTTTTCCGAACCCTGGGTGCCGACTTCATGCCTTCACCCTTGACCAACCAGAACCGGCCTCCGTAACCCTCGGATTTCAACCGCCGGTAGTATTCATAAGCGTTGGTTGTAACGCCAGCGCGACCACCTGAGTCACAAAATACCGCACGAATACTCATTTGTCGAGTATCAGATTCATCAGTGGGGTAGGTTTTGTCAAGAACTTTTTCGGTGATGAGGTCCCAATCCTCGGGGTATGCACCAGGGTTCACCCAAAATCGTTCGTCGTCCTGGTCGTACCGGTCGGACTTGCGAATGTCGAATCGGTCCACGATCACCAGGTCAAAACCGTTGGGTGCAGGTACAACCCCGTGCACCTGAACCACGAACCGATTCTTCTGCACGTCGATACCGGCCATCAGGAAACGCACCTTCGGCGGAACCACTCGCTCACCGATGTCCTTGGCACGGGCCATGATGTCTTCCGGTGCCCTTGCCTCGGCCACATGGGGTGGCGTGTACGGTAACCCCTGGTCGGTATTCACGGTGGTTTTCAGTGGCCGGTCACTACCGGTTGACTCGTACTCCTGCATGGCCAACAGGTAGTTGATCACCAGAGTCTTCCACTGCCCGAACGCGGTGTTCGGACCCATCACCCAGTACGAGGCAATGTCCGACCGTCGTGGTTTTCCGTGCCGGTTCCCATCCCTGTCGATCTTCTCACCATCGCGCAGCCACACACCGGCATTGTCGATGTCTTCCCGCATGTCCTGGGTGATGATCGCACCGTTCCGGTCGAAGCAGTGTGGGCAGGCCATGAACACACCCTCGGCCGATTCCATAGGGTCGGAACTTTCCGGCCACCGGAGTGTGCTGAAGTGTGGTTCAAACCATTCCGAGCAGTGCGGACACTGCCAGTACCGCCGGCGCCGGTCGCCCCGGTTGTAGATACCCAGGATGCCTTCGGTCGGCGGAGCCTCATGAGGTGAATCCGGGCGCCACCTGGGGTTAATCACGTCGAACGACGGGGAACTCTCCACGTAGGTCATCCCCAAACGCTTGTACGAGTTGGTCCGCCGGCGAGCCAGGTCAAACGGGGAACCTTCACCACCAATGTCCTGGGGCATCCGGTCATAGTCGGTCAGGGCCACCCTGCGAAGCGACTTACCGGCCAACGCATTCTCGGTGGGCCAGTTGATCATCAGGTAGGTACCGGACTTGAACGCCTTGTCGAACGTGTTGTCCGCCGTGCGCCGGCTGATCAAGTGCTGCCTCAGTTCCGGGGAGTGCCGCAGGAGCCGGTCAATCTTCAACTTCGAGAATGCCTGGGCTTCCGAGCGGGATTTCTCCACCACCATCATGTCGCTCGGGTCGCATTTTATGTTGTAACTCAACCAGTTACTGATCAGTTCAGTTTTAGCTGACTGGGCAGGAGCCACCACGCAGACGGCGGAATGCTCCCGTGATTCGAGCATTTCCATGGGTTCCCGGAGATACGGCACCGTGGTGTTGCTCCATGGGCCGACATAAGCAGGCGGGTTGTAAACCCGGCGATACTTCGCGGCCGCATCGGGCACGGAAATCCGTTCCGGGGGCAGCAGGACTTCCGACAGGTCGTTAATGATTTCCTGCAGGGTCTGGTACCGCTTGAGCTCCAGGTCGTTGCTGAAACTCGCCATCACAGCAACCCTAGTGATTTGAGGTCTTCGTCGTCGCTCTCATCGTGGGTCTCGGTGAATGGGTCACTGGCAAAGTCGTGTTCACCCACGGGGTCCAGTTCCAGAGTGAGCAGCTTGTCACGCATTTCCACCAGCAGAGCATCCCCGAAGTGTTTGGCCTTGTCGATCTGCTTGGGCGGCAGGCCGGACTCATGCTCCAGGGCGTCGATGAAAACCGTCGTGGACTCCCGGATTTGCTTGAACACCATGGCGAACACTTCAACGATCCGTTCGGTACGCCACAGATCGCCGGTGTTCTCCAAGTATTTAATCCGCTTGAGTTGCGAGTCCCAGTAATCTTTCTCGTTGCCGGCGTGTTTGAGTTGCTGGGCTTTGGTCAGCTTGTCCTCGGACATGTACCCGACCACCAGGAGCTCGGCCACCTCGGAGATTTTATACACCGGGAATGAGTTTCGCTTACCGCAGGGTTGAACGTCCTTGAGTCGGTTCGCCACCGTGCGACGGTCGAGGTCGAACAGTTGGGCCAACTGGTTCACGCTGGCCCCTCGGACCAGTTCAGCGAATTCGGAAGCCTTGGTTCCCATGGATTCGTGCACACCTGCGGCAGCGGTTGAAATTGGCACCGGGCTTTGCACCCGGTTCGGTACGTGATTCGGTGAACTATGGCGAACACCGAGGTTCCGTACAGACCCCACCGGTGGGTTGGCTCCTAACTACGACCGCTCCACCGGTTCGCCTTCTCATAACCCCGACACCGAGGATGATACACCCGTCCCGTGGATAGTCAACTTATCGTTGTAACCAGTCCAAAACCCTACCGGTTCCCATGGGTGATCGGACCTCAACGAATGGTTGAATTAAACTTACCTGTTCCTCTGTCCCGTGTGTCCCCAAAAATACACCTACTTACCCCACACGTCACACAACCACACACCGTGGAGTATTCTCCGGCAGCCCTCTCTCTACTATTACTATTATATTATTAATATATACTATATAAGGACAAAGGGACAAAAGAGTAGTTAATGACCATAAATCAATAACTTACGGTGTCCCGATTCAACTTTTCTATGGTGGACGTGTCCCAACTACTCAGGGACACCAAACTTAAAGTCAACCAACGGTTGAACTAAACTTAAAGTTAAAGTCAACCAATGGTTGAATTATAGTTTTGTCCCTTGTAGCGGGACAGTGTGGTGTCATGGTTTGAGGACAGATTTCAGACAAAAGAAAACCGCCCGAAGGCGGTCATGGGACACTAGTTTAAAGGGCATTCTGGTGGGTCAGAGGTCATCGTCATCGGTGAAATCCAACAGTTCCTCCTTGTCAATCTTCACCCCAATATAGGCTTTGTGGCGACCTTCATCCTTCAACATCCGGCCCACTCTCAAATCAACCTGATCACCTAGGCGTCGGCTGAACCACTTCTTGTCAGCGGGCTTACGATCCATTTCGTGGCAGAACTGACAGTAGGCGTCATAGACATCCCGGATGGCCACTCGGTCTTCGTCCTTCCTTGTGTGGATCAGGAACTTCTTGTTGAAATAAGCCTCCGGGTTCTGGAGCATCATGGTTTCTTCACGCTTCGGCTGACTGACCCTGGGTTCCACGAAGTGTCCAGTTCTCCCGAGGTCCATCAGACCCTCCAATGCCCAGTTGAAGATGCCAGGCAGTTCCTCCTTCAGTTTACGCCCCAGATTCGGGTCTTCCTTGCCGGCGAACGATTTATTGAAGGGTAGGATCAGGTACCGGTTGGCCAGCGCGTCCATGCCATCCGCGAACCGGGGTTGCTCGTTGGACAGGATGATCAACCTGGCTGATAACTGCATGGTGATCTCGTCCTTTCCTTTCGGATTCACTGCCACGAAGTCATTGCCTGAAATGTTCAACAGCATTTCCTTCGCACGTCCGATCCGGTCACGCAACCCGTGGTGTGCATCCCCGATCACAGCGACCTTGGCGTAACGCAGTGAAGCCAGGCCATGATCCCCCGCCAAACTGGAAAGAGACGTTGCCGCAAAGGCGTCTCGACCAACTAAAGCCGGGATGATGTTGTTGGCAATGGTGCCTTTACCTGAACGTGACTTACCCACCATGTTCAGGATTTTCTGGTGGCGGTAGTCGTCCACCAGAATGTACCCCAAAAACTGCTGTAGAGCCCTAATCCATTCAGCGTCTGCATCGGATGCCTGGTCCAGGAATGCCAACCACTGAGGGCACTTGGCATTCGGGTCAAACTCGAAGTCAAGAATCGAGGTGGACCGATACCGGCGGTCGTGGGGAAGCAAGGTGGTGTCCACCAGACCCATATCCCACCCTTCCAGATTCACGCAGCCGTTCTTGAATGAGAGGATTGTAGGGTTGGGCTTGAACTCATCCTGTGTGCTGAACCGCCGCACCGTGGTGATGGTGTTGTTGATGGTGGCCATGGGGAAACCCCGGCCCCGCAGCGACTTCTGGATGTCCCGCTCCACCTGGTCATCCCCATACAGTTGCCAATACTTCCCGTTCCAGCGGAAATACTGCTTCATGGCACGGGCCAGTGGACTGATGTGTTTCAGGAACAGTATGGCGTTACGTTCATGGTCGCCCTTCTCGAACTGAAGGTCTTTGGCCTGTTTGGGTTGATCGGTAATGTTGTCCGGTTCATCGGGTTCCGGGGCCGGCTTCGAGGTGTCAAGAGAACCTTGTTCACTGAATTCCTCGTCAAACTCATCGAACAGTTGTTGTTGTTCTTCACGCTTGGCAACCACTTTAGCCAAGGTGTACTTCCACACCCAGGACCGGGCTGACTGTTGATCACCACTCCGGCGCTCCAGTGCTGCCGTAGCAAGGAAGTGGTTGGCGTCGGAGAGACAGGTCAGGATCGACTCCTTGTTCACCCCAACACCATCCATTTCCCTACAGACGAAGAACAGCGCCAACGACCGATCCGGCGACCCGGTGTTGTCGGTGAAGTCTTCCATCCCTTCACCATTAGCCACCAGGTTTTTCACGTAGTCGGAAACCGGCATGTTATCGAGCGGGACAATCGGCTGTTCACCGTCCCAGTCGAGCTCCACCCCGGTGTAATCCTGATAACTGGCCTGGCCGAACCACTCGTCGTACAGCAGGTGCACCGCCTCCGGGTTCTCCACCACCTGATCGTAGCCACCCACGGTCTCCGCTGTGATCGTGAAGAAGCGACCCTCCTGGTACATTTCCCGGCCGGCCTTGTTGTCGCAGTGGCCGGAACCCGGCAGGCGACCCTTACAAATAATGTGTAGGCCGTTGCCCGATGGGGATCGCTCGGTGAAGGACTTGACGGTGTTGACGGCGGTTTCGGCGTCCGCCCGGAGCGAACCGTCTTCATTGAAGCAGTTGTCCAGGTCGATACCAACGAACGGGTCGTCCGCAGTGAAGACGAAACCCAGGCCCTGATAATCCCCTTCCATCATCGCCAGGCAGGCGTCGTCGAACGAACCCCAGTGGCTGCGACGCTGAGTGCTGGCTTTCTTACCGGTTTTCGGGTCATACGGGACCTTGGTCACCTTCTCGGTGCCGTCCCGCTTCACTATTTTTACCGCCTTCCACACCAACCACTGATTTTCAGAGGCAAGCGCGTCCGGCACCCGGTCCAGCCGGGGTTCAATGAGATCGCCCATGCCGGTTCCTTATTGTTCTGTCATGCGCTCTTTTACGGAATCAACACGGGTGGCCACTTTGGGACACAGGTCTCGCCAGGTGAACTCACCTTCCAGGAGCAATTCCATTTTCAAGGCACACGGCAGACCCATTTCACCCTCCTGCATGGTGCGATAGGCGTAGGCGTTGGAAACATCGAGGATGCCGCAGACAATGGCGAACGAGTCGAACTTTTCGACGGCAGAATCAAAGGCTCTTTCAACGGTGTTGCGGGACATCAGGTTTTCCTCTCTTTCAAATAAGTGGCTTCGGGTTGTTGACATCATACAACGAAACACTTAATTTACAACCATCGGTTGTTACCGATTTGCTCTCAACTAACAGATAGAGGATCAATTATGAGTCTTGAACAGAAGGTCGAGGAACTGACCCAGGCGATGAAATCCCTCCCGGCAGAACTGGCCGGGATTCTTAACTCCACGGCTTCCTCACATCCGGAAACTCAACCCTCAGTGGAAACGGTAACCACTGACCCCGACGTTGCCGATAAAGGAGAGGCCACCGTTGGTGAGGGTAAGGCTGACTCCGACGACACTAAAGGTGCCGCCAACATCGCCGGCCGCAAAACCTACGTCTTCGACAAACAGGCGAAACAGGGTCAAATAGTCGAGAAGGGTGGAGAAGTACCCGCCGGTGAACACCTGCAGACGGTCGGCAAGACCAATTGGGACAAGGCGTGTAAGAAGTACAACCTGGACCCGGCGACTGGTCAGCCGAACCAGGAGGAAGAAGAAACGGAGGTTGATGACCTAGACGACCTCGGTACCGACGCCGACGCCAGTGCCAGTGAACCGGACGGCACCGCTGAACAAGCCACCGACGACACTGATGACGACGATGATCTGGGCCTCGATGACGACGAGGAAGAAGACACAGACGGTGTCAGTTATGACGACGTGAAAAAACAGATGGTCACGGTCATGAAAAAGTGCGGCCGGGAAATGACACTGAAGGTCTTCAAGAAGTTCGGCGCCCGCAACCTGGACGAGGTGAAGAAGGAAGACTACAAGTCCATCTTCGACCTCGCTGATAAGCAGATCGCCAAGGCTGGGTAAGGGGTTTCCATGGGACATTCACCATTCAGCCCTTCCGGGTACGACCAGTGGTCTGTCTGCACCGCCAGCGTTCCGGCAATCGTCCAAGACAAGAAATCCGGACTGATTGCTACGGACGACGGTGGTAGTGAGTTCGCCCGGGAGGGCACGGTTGCCCATGCCCTGCTTGCCATGTGCCTTGACCTTAGAATGTCACCCCGAGAATTCATCGACGAGACGATCTTTGTTGAAGACCTCGTTGGTGAGTACCCGGTAGACGCGGAAATGGGTGAGGAAGTTGATCGTGCTTACGAGTACATCATGGACTTCGTCACCCCTGGCGCTCAGGTCTGGGTAGAGCAGAAGCTGCCGCTGACGAAGGTGTTGCCGGGACAGAAGGGGACCGCTGACGTGGTGATCCTGCCGGCAGACAAGAAGCGGCTCCATGTGTTCGACCTGAAATACGGCAAAGGTATGTTCGTCCTGGTGGACAACAACTCGCAGATGAAGCTCTACGGGATTGCCGCCTTCGACGAACTGCTGGACCGCCGGCAACGGACGGACATCAAGGACCTGATGCTTCATGTGGTGCAACCGCGAATCAATAATATCGCCAGTTGGGTATTCGAGAAGGGCGACCTGGAGAGGTTCCGGGTGGAAGCCTACCAACGGTACCAGGAAGCCCAGGACCCGGAACGCCGAAAGTACGTGGCCGGGGAACACTGTTGGTTCTGTGATCGCAGAGCCCGGTGCCGCACTCTCAAAGAAAGCATCTATTCCTGGGTTATTGAGGACCCGGAGGCCGACGCCTTCGACGCCTTCAAGAATCCGGACTCCATGACCAACGAGGAATTGGCGAACCTTCACCCGATGCTCTCGTTCATCGGAGCATGGGCCACCAATGTACGCAAGTTTATGGAAACCCGGGCTGCACAAGGTGAGGAATACCCGGGATTGAAGTTGGTGGAGGGTAAGAAGGGTACCCGTCGGTGGAAGAACGAAAAGGACGCTGACCAGTACCTCGAAGAAAAGGGTCTGGATGAGGATAAGCGGTACAAAAAAGAACTGTTATCCGTTGCCCAGGCAGAGAAAACCATCGGTCGGAAAAACCTGGACGACACGTTCAAGAAACTGTTCGTTCAACCCGACGGTAACCAGTCGCTGGCTTCGCTGGACGATCCGCGACCATCCATTTCACAAACACTCGCTGACGAGTTCGACGATCTCGACTAAGGAGACACATCATGGCGACAAAGAAATCCATCACCGGCAAGAAGATTCAACTCCGCAACGTGAGGCTGTCCTTCCCTACCCTGCACAAAGCTGACGTGCCGAAGGGTTACGACAATGCGGAACCCAAGTATTCCGCCAACTTCCTTCTGGACCCGAAGGATGACATGAACAAAAAGGCGATCAAGGAGTGTAGTGCCGAGATCAAACGCCTGATTCAGGAAGCCTGGGGTAAGGCCCCGCCGAAGATGAAACCCGTCGAGTGCTATGGGAAAGGTGAAATGTTCACCAACAACACCACCAAACAACCCTATGATGGGTATGAAGGTGTCTACGCGATCTCCGCGAACAACAAGAAGCGTCCCAACTGTTACGACCGGGATAAGAGCCAGTTGACCCCGGACGAAGTGGAACAGCGCCTTTACGCCGGCTGCTACGTGGATGCGATTGTGAATTTCTGGGTACAGGACAACCAGTACGGTGAGGCGATCCGCTGCTCCCTGCAGGGCGTCCGGTTCCGGGCCGACGGTGAGGAATTCGGTTCCGGCGGGGCCACGGCCGACGAGTTTGACGACCTGGACGACGGGGAACTGTCCGATGAGTTGGACGATGACTTCGACGACGATCTCGACGATGACGGGGATGATCTTGGTCTCTGATACAACCGTTAGTTGTTTTGCCACTTAGCGGTCCCCAGGGGCCGCTCTTTTTGACCTGAGAGGAACAGACGATGAACCGACTGACAGCATTCATGCACACGCTCGGTGCCTTTGGTGCAGACCCTGCCCCTGCAAACGAGCGCCCGGTCTACCCCTACACTGTTGGTGCTCCGCACCCCCGCACCGGTGGGAACCCGCAACACTGCAAGAAAGGTCCGGGTCGCCGGCATGTCCAGGGTAAGGCGAACCACACCCGTCGTTTCCAACGGAAACTAAGGACCTGCAAGCCATGAAGGACGCCATTACCGACGCAATGATCGACATCGAGACGCTGGACACCAGGCCATCCGCCGTCGTGCTGAGCATCGGTGTGGTCCTGTTCAATCGCCGCAACCCCGAGGTGCCGTTCAAGGAACTCAACCTGAAGTTCGGCAAGAAGGAGTTCCGGGACGAGCAGATCATGATGGGACGGACGGTTGATAAGGACACTGTTCGTTGGTGGAAGGGTCAGGACCCGGAAGCCAAGAAGTTGTTCAAGCAGACGAATGTATCGTCGGTGACCGAGGCTCTGGAAAAGCTGTCTGCCTTCATCCTCGGTGAGAAGGTCAATGTGCTGGTCTGGGGTAATGGCGCCAACTTCGACAACGTGATCGTCGCCAGCATGTACGACTCATTCGATATGGAGGCTCCCTGGAAGTTCTGGAACGACCGGTGCTTCCGGACCTTCAAGGGTGAACACGGCCATATCGCCCGCCCGGGTGAGTTCAAAGGTGTGAAGCACGACGCCGTGGACGATGCCCGCCAGCAGGCTCTTTACCTGCAAGCCATCTTCTCCGAGCTCCAGAAGTACAACATTCAATCATATAAGGATTGCCAGTCATGAAAAATGATATTACAGAAATCACCAACGTCCATCCACAGGGAACATTGACAGGTTTATTTTTCCTATCGTTGTATAATGACAACAGACCTAAACACCAAGGTTACATTATTCGGAAGATCACCGATGACGTGTATGCCGCTAGAATTTTCAGTGCCCTTACAGGCGAAGAAACCATTGTTCGACTTTTCAACATCAAAGAAATGATGAATTGGCATTTCTATAATTCAAATGAGGAAATGTTGTTTCGTGTGGAATACGGAATGGACGGTGTGAACTGGTCAACCGAGGGTGATGACGACCTGGACGACCTGGACGACAGTGAAATGTCATTCGGTGACTTCTTGAAAGCAATTTTCGACAAGGGTGACGAAGTGGAGACTGATATTCGAGTCTCGCAACTTAAAAAATACTTCGATTATATGAAAGAAAACCCGGGGTTAAGAGTACAAATGGTGATTGGGGGAGAAGAAAAATGAATATCGGTTTCGTAGGAATTCCAACCCACCGTGTTAACCCGGACGCCCTGCCCCTTCGTCGCGGTTCCAGTCAGGCCGCCGGCAC